>Ga0307513_10009196_pt1 | contig 12511 bp, 14 predicted proteins | sample 15_EM_MG_FD_202174 | JGI IMG/M metagenome (GOLD analysis project Ga0307513, IMG submission 202174) | Populus trichocarpa ectomycorrhiza microbial communities from riparian zone in the Pacific Northwest, United States - 15_EM | ecosystem: Host-associated > Plants > Roots > Unclassified | place... | reverse complement strand
CCAAATCTTATAGCACTACACACGCGCCCCCCCCCCCCCCAGATCTCAAGGAAGTTAGAAAAATGTTGCTCCATTTGTGGCTAGTCTTAGTCTGCAGCCTGAGAACACCCCATCTCTAGGTAATATGGAGATCTCGCAAGGAGCTTCCTTTCGTGTTTTCCATCGGGTCAGCGATATTTATTAACTCTGTTTCCCCTCTTTTAGTTTCCTTTTCATATGTCCATTCCGCTTAACCTCACAGGCATACTCGGTTGTCGGTGGGTGGAAAGGGATAGCGTACAAGAAAGGAATGCCATAAATCTGATTAGCCATTCTGGATCGTTGTATTTGTCTTCCTATTGTACAGACGTATAAGAGACAATATTGAGAGATTCCCTAAAAGGGGTGCTATGTACCACAATACTGTTTGCTACGCCTTAACCTGAGTCCGGTCTATTACCAAAGGCACAGAAAAATAGAAGAACGATAGAATGTAGGACTTATGCAAGAAAACTTCCAACTTTAGCATCTGAAAAGCTAGAAAATGAAAAGGGAAATCGAAAAAGAAAAAACGCACACCCCAAACCACCCAGCATGAAATCCCACTATCGGCATGGGATCCCCGGTGCTAAGAAACGGTGATGTCCACGAGGCCATCTCATTGCCCCGGAGGGGGTCGAATAAGAATTCGAGGAGGGGGCAAAAAAGCCGTAAAGTGTCTGCGAATGCTGTGAAAGGCGCATATGGCCAAGTGCAGGGAGGGTGAGAGGGATATATCTCTAGAGCCCTATATCAGGCGGGGGTCGCAGCCCCCCGGTCTCTGAGCAGCATTACTATCCCCTCATGCCCCTTCAAGGCGGCCCACAAGAGCGGTGTTCGACCATAATTGTCTAGCCTATTGGGATTAACGTTTCCCCGTCTCAACAGCAGCTTCACTACTCTATCATGCCCCTTCAAGGCGGCCCACGAGAGCGGTGCTTGGCCATAAATGTGTGGTCTATCAGGGTTAACGTCTGCCCGCCCCAAGAGTAGCTTCACTGCCCTACAATGCCCACCCCCCGCCGCCCACGAGAGCGGTGTTCGGCCGCGATCATCTGGCCTATCGGCGTTAACGTCTCCCCGTTCCAAAAATAGCCTTACTACTCCATCATGCCCACCCTCGGCCGCCCATGAGAGGGGTGTTTGTCCATAAATGTGTGGTCTTTCGGGGTTAACGTCTTCCCGCCCCAAGAGTAGCTTCACCACCCCACCATGCCCATTCCCCGCGGCCCACGAGAGCGGTGTTCGGCCGCGATCATCCGGCTTGTCCGGGTTAACATCCCCCCGTCCCAACAGCAGCTCCACCACCCCATCATGCCCATTCTCGGCGGCGTGCGAGAGCAGTGTTCGGCCACCCCTGTCTGGCCTATCGGCTATAATTTCTTCTCGTCGCAATAAGAGTTCCATTGCTCCATCACGCCCATTCTGAGCGGCCCATGAGAGAGGTGTTTGGTTATAACTGTCTCGCCTCCGGGGGCTAACGTTTTCCCGCTCCAACAGTAGCTCCACCACTGCATCATGCCCATTCTGGACGGCCCAAAAGAGCGGTGTTTGGCCACGATTATCCGGCCTATCGGGGCTAATGTCTTCCCGTTCCAACAGCAGCTTCACTATCCCGTCATGTCCATTACAAGCGGCCCACGAGAGCGGTGTTTGGCCACGATTGTCTGGCCTATCGGGGTTAACGTCTCCCTGTTCCAATAGTAGCTTCACTACTCCATCATGTCCATTACAGGCGGCCAGCGAGAGCGGCGGTTGGCCATCATTATCCGGCCAATTGGGGTTGACGTTTTTCTGTCCCAGCAATAGCTTTACTACTTTACCGTGCCCATTCCGGGCGGCCAGCGAGAGCGGTGTTTGGTCACAATTGTCTGGCCTATCGGGGCTACCATCTCCCTGTTCCAACAGTAACCCCACTGCTCCATCATGCCCACACCAGGCGGCCCACGAGAGTGGCGATCTGCCACGGTTGTCTGGTCTGTGGGGGCTAATGTCTTCTCGTCCCAATAGTAGCTCAACTACCCCGCTATGCCCATTTTTGGCTGCCCACGAGAGCGGAGTTTGACCACGGTCGTCTTGCTTGTCAGGGCTAACGTCTTTGCACCCCAATAGTAGCTCCACTACTCCAGTCTGCCCACTCCTGGCGGCCCATGAGAGAGGTGTGAGGCCACAACTGTCTGGGCTATCAGGGCTAACGTCTTCTCGTCCTAATAGTAGCTTCACTACTCCATCATGCCCATTCTCGGCGGCCCGCGAGAGGGGTGTTTGGCCACTATCGTCCGGCCTGTCAGGGTTGACGTATTTCTTTCCAAATAGTAGACTCATTACCTGGGGTCTCTTTCCCCACCGACAGCCCATGCACCCGGAGTCGTTAGATGGCGGAGCAAGAAATAGCCTGACCACCCCTTCATGCCCACTCCCAGCAGCCCATGAAAGCGCAGTTCGACCATATTGCGTATCCGGCATATCAGGTTGAGTGTGCTTTTGTTGCAAGAGAAATTTTACTACTTCTTCATTCCCACACCTTGCAGCCCATATGAGTGGAGTGAGACCCACACTATCCATTTGGTTCACATCCTCGCTTTTCGTCCTTATCAAATCAATCACAAGTTTAGTAATGCCGAAATATGAAACGCAGTGGAGGGCAGAAAATGGCCCGCGGGAATTCAAGTACTGCTCGCCGGTCGACTTCCAAAGTATTTGGGCAGATATGTGACTATCGTATTGATCGAGAAGGTCGAGAGCGAGGCATCTTGAACGATCTGAGAACTCCTTTCGCATGTGGATTCCCCAGTGTAAAGAAGAGTAATTTAGGAAGGGCGCGCCTCGGAGGTCGCGAGAGTGGGTAGGGGAAAGGTCCTTAATGGCCCGGAAATTAAGATATGTCAAACAGGTTTCCGCTATTTTCGAGTGAGCTCTGTCGAATAAGTCGGCACGGCCGGAAAGATACTCTTTGAGGCTGAAATGTATCAGCCTGACAGTTGAGGAGCCTTCATCAACGACGGCAAGCCCTTGACAACAACTTAACACTGTCCGAATCGAAGGCACATTCTCGGCATGAATTTCTGTTGATTCAATCTCAACCGCTAGGGCGTGACATATCTCATCCACATTCAACGGCCGCTCCGGATGAGAAATCCACATGAGAGCGGCCACTCCGAGTCTTGCCCTATCCTTTTCCTGTGCCCTTATCCGTTCTATGGTTGAATCGTATGCATCCCCCAAGACCAAGCCCTTTGCTAACGCAACGAATTTCTTTCGCCTCCGATGGAGTGTTGTTTCCTGCAGGATCGCCTTGATATTTAGGGATACTAGCAAGAATCTAGACCTATCCGTCAGCTCGCAAATTTACATATTTTGCCAGAATTGTTGCTCCCAACTTACATTCCTGAAACCGTCTCGGGGATGCCAGCTATAATATCCCTCTCTAAACTCGCATCCATCGCATCCGGTGTTGTATCCTCTCCCAGCTTCGCTCGGAGAAATCGAACGATATCACCCCTCGTGGGTGTTATGGACACAGCCGCTACCATCCCACTAAGATGCTTCTCCACCTCATCACGAATATGCAGTCTTCCAGCCAGAAATATTCGAGTGCTTGGGGACATGCGTAGAATCTGTTTCAGCGAATCAAGCAGCTTTGCACGATGCTCCTCCATGCATTCATCGAGAGCATCAATGCAGAGGAAGGTGGGCCGTGAGGATGAGATATCCTGTAACATCTCTACAATTTCGCGTAGTTCAAGTCCCCGGCCCCCGACCACCTTTTCTTGTTCATGAAAAGCCTTGGTGATCCTTTCCGGGATATTTCCTAGTCCGCTAACAACTTGTTTTAGGAGGGAGCCTAGGATCACCGTCGGGGATTGCTCCGTCTGCGCTGCGAAGTCAAGGTAGAAGCACGCGACCGCGGCATCCCGTCCTTGTGCCCAATCGCCTAACGTATCAATTACCAACGAGCTAGCATTACAGCTTCTTAGTAGACCTTTGCTTCATGGAAGATATGCTTTCTTACCTAATGTAGGTCTTGCCGACTCCCGGATCTCCGGAGCAAAACAAGGCTGAGTTATCCGATCCTCCCCCGAGAATGCCACTGAACCAATTCTGATATTCCTCGGTTCGTAAGAGCCAGTCTCCCACATGTTCGACTCTGTGGGCTCTAATATCACCGTGCCGTATCCGGGAACCAAGCGGGGATAGCCATGCGAGAATCTCAGCCCGCTCTTCGGCACCGGGGCTATTCACGATACACACATTATAGATGTTATTGAAGGAGCCGACATTTCCCTCGACGTGAGATCGTGACATTTCCCTTGCTCTGCTGTTTGGAAGGTTGTTGATTCGACGCAAGAGATTCAGAATGTGGGCTCATGGATACGGCAGAGCCTAGAGACAGAGCTCCTGGGGCTGAAGAAAAGCGGGGTTTCAACTATCTTGCCACTTTGTCGGCAATCACCTAGTCCAATCAGCTTGTCTAGAGCCCCGTATGCACCGTGCTCGGACAGTATGGTACCCAGTGTTATGACGCACCGGTAGCCGATCGTTTGTCCTGTGTCTTGCAGCACAAAAAATGCCGTTTTTCATGGCCTTAGACAAGTAATGCAAGGGCGAATTGTCCAAGATGTATCTTTTGCCGAGCGACAGCTCCCACCCTCTTAGCAATTATAAAGGCCCCCCCCCCGAAAAAAAAAATGAGTACTGCTTTTATGACTCGCGTAGGCCTCTGAAACGGTCGATTATCAAAAAGAAGACTTCTGCACATGAACCTCCCCCGAACACCACAACGCCGACAATCTACCGGTACGTGCCTAGCCCCAATTTCCAAGCTTTGTTACTCCCACATCTATGAGTAAGGGTGAGTTATCCTCAGGTCCCTAAACACAGAGCCTCAGGAGGGTACTCGCTGTGACCATTCAGTTAGATGTGCCTCGTCATTTTTCCTAATAATAGAGTTACTGTGCCCCGCGCAGGAGTAAATTCGAGGTTGGAAGTTGGAACTCTTGGCGAACATTTGAGAGAAGAGACCCCCTCGCAGCAAGAAGTTTGTGTCATTGGGCATTCCCTGTTTTTCTCCGGCATTGCCTAGGACACGACCGCTGGTGCTTCGGATTTCCGACTTCTAGATTTGGTTTATGCACCGGGGCGCCGTCATCTAATACAATGGCAAGTTACCGTGGGTCAAACCAACTTGCAAGTAAAATCGATGCGGTGCAGTACTCGTACTTCGTCTAGCTTGATTCAACAAGGCTGGTTTACCGCTAGTCAAGAGAGCACTTCAGGTCTAGAATACGGTCCTATGATAGCATTGCGTCTAAGAGGTAGGCCCGCTCTGGCCGCCTATCCAACAGTGCTCTAGTGTAGTACTCCGGGGGCCATTGAAAACCGGAGAACATATCAGAGCCTGTTGGCCCGGCGAGTAGTGGTATCATACAAAAGTTGGTTGTTTAAAAGTGATTCGAGCGAGGAGAAAATTGGGGCCGTGACGGGCGTAGGACATCGCGGTATGGCAAGTCGATACACCCTGACACAACGATTCGCTTGCGGTTACCGGTATCCCAATAGGGCGTCATAGCCGGTCCTAGCTGCAGTTGCCAAGCATACACAAGGATCGTATCATTTTTGTATTTTCCTGGTTTTCGCCAAGGCTGGGCGATACTTAAAGGTCTGACTGTTTCAGGTGTCAGAAATCAACTCTTTCAACAACCAAAATTGCCAAATAAAACTAGAAATGGACACACGTTAGAAAGATGAGATGACTAAGAGAAATCCTCAATAGAACTAGGATACTAGATATTTACTCCCTGTTTATTTCTAAGGACTGTGTTTTTTTGATTGGGGAGGATTGGGTGAAATAAAGTGGTTGTTGTGTATCATACCTTTCTGCGAGGATGTGAGCAAGCTCGGTTTTAGGTGTCCACAACGATGCGGCTGGGCGCGTCACGATGGCCGTCTTACAAGGGTTGGTATGGTGATCAAACGTGTTCTGCACGCCTGTACGAGTACACTCACACCCCGCTATCCCGGATCGCGCTGAACCGGATACCCCGCTGAACCGGATACCCCGCTGAACCGGAAACAAGTGTTGACAACTCCAATTTCTCACGAAATTTCATTCGTTGAACCGGAAAAGGAGGTGTGCGGATTCGTATGAGATTTTGGAAAATCTTCACCCATGTTTCTATAGAATCTTGCTCTGCTGAACCGGATACTGAGGTTGCCTTCAGTCAATCTAGGTTGAAATAGGAAAAACAGGAGGGTCAAGTGTGACAATTGGAATCAAGAGTAGAGGAGTTAATATATAGACTATGGAGAACGCATCCAACATGACTATCAAGCCAGTACCTATTTCTCTTATGACTACAATGCCACCAATGAACTCTGGATCGACTAAGAAGGTAGCATTGATGGCTTTACAGAAATATGAACTCTACTAGAAGTGGTTCAGAGGAGGACGATGAACACTCAACTTGTGTTCCTACAAGATGGAAGACCAAAAGTGTAAACACTGCCCATGAAAATTTGTTAAGATAAAGCTCTTGTAAGAATTGAGATAAACCTTTACTTTTCTTCAGGTTATACAAACTCCCCACCTCTCTGTTGTTCCGGAAACCCCGTTGTCCCGGATGTATTTTCTGAAATCTGGCCATCCGGGATAACGGGGTGTGAGTGTACTCGTAGGTGTTGTGGAACTCGGGTGGACACAAAATCTACCGATTTACCAGAGCCGACTTGCCCAGCTTGGCATGCATATGCCAAGCATTCTATCGTCCAGGTCTTTCTTTGGTTTGATGCTGGGGCAGGAGCAAATTCGTCGACGACGACGACCTCCACAACTTGGGCCTCCAATATACTACCCTATTTTTAAAGATTTTGTGATTCCTAAAATTTGAGAGGCCTTCATTTTTCACACCGAGGATCATTAGTCCCAAAAACTCCACCGGCTACAGAACGAGCTGTCTTAACTGTACAGTGTTTCGCTTACTCCACGATCCTAACTTCCAGTTTCTTGATTTCTTAGCCGGACATTTTGATTTTTTTAAACCACATCCACGGCAAAGCTAAGCCTATGATACAAGACATCCAGCCGCAAATTCCCCACTCTTGGCTCCAGGGATGCTACGTTACTCGTAGATACATCCACCGCAAAGTCTCGGGTAAAAAGCCCGCTCTGTGTCGGTTGAGCCTGTAGAGCGTGTGTGGAGGCTGTGTTCAAGTCAAAAGGGCACATTTGATGTTATCGGCACTTTTAAAAAAGCAAAGCCGGAGGGAAATTCCTACGATACCGGTATTAGCCTTGTTGATGGCCTTCTGGAGGCTTGAGCCAACCCCGCCGCTCCCTGTTCTACTCGCTCTGAGTTAAACACCGCTGATAGGACTTTTCCTAATGATATGGTACTACCGTAACTACAGGTGAGAGTGTATTCCTGCTAGCTCGATCCACCCCTCATCCGATTTTTACTCGAGCAAGGAACGAGGCTTGTAGGAATTATCGGGGTAACTTTTGAGCGCTCTTATGGGGGGGGGGGTTGCTTCAATTATCTCATTTCTCTAAGTGTTAAATTTCCAATTTCACCCGGCGGTTTTGGTTGTGGGAGGCATCAATTTCAGGATACCCAACCTTAAGGAACGCCCAGTCTTGGCTAAAAACCTGATATCACAAGATATCATACCGGTGATGCGGTACGGTAGTCGGGGCCCAACCAGTAAGACGATACCATGATAGCCTCACAACCTTGCTTTCCAATGATCAAACTCTGTCGGTTACTCATAGGATATGATACAATTGTATTCTTCGGGTTTCCCGCCGGGTGCGATAGGGAAAAACCGCGTATTCCTAGATTACCGTTGTCTTGTACTCGTATAGGTATAGATAATCGCGAATTCTCAGCAGCGCAAGCTTCGGGCGCATCCCCACCGGTAAGTTTGAAAAGTCGGCATATAATCATAGTCTATCAGCCTGCCGCTTTCGCGCCAATCCAACGGTTCCTATTGGGCGCGGCAAGGCTGGGTAAAGTAAGCCCAGTCCAACTGATTAATTCTGGGAGGAATTCGGGAGGGTTCAGTAGAACGGTAGGTGGTCTTCGGGTGTGGATGAGTGATTCGAGTGATAGCTGATGCAAGGAAGAATATTAGAATACCCTCTCGAAATCAAAAAGTCTAGGGTCGGTCCTCATGTTGACGGTGGCTCCGGGAACGACTATTCTCAGTATTCACGCAATGGTGAGAGAAGGCTATGTGTAATTCATACATCTGACAACCTACCCATCCATCGCTAGCAGGGGAAAACAAGAAGTAAATGAATACATGAAAAAGAGGTGAAAAAGGGAGATTTAGTAACAAGGGGTCTATTCGAGGAGGAATTGTGATTAAGAGAAATGGTGACAAAAAATGAAATAGTCGCCCAGTGCGATTGGCTCACATAGAGTTACAACCTTCCCCCTACTACCTCAATAAAATTAGTCGTATATTCCAGAAGAATGCGTAACTTGAATTTATTCCTAAGCTGTATAGAACAACCTATACCAGACCCCATCTGCCACAAGTGGGCATCTCTTCTCAGCTGCGTACTGGACTCATCCCAGCCTGCTTCCAATACAGCGGTAGGGAATTCTGCGGTTTGCTCAAAATGCGGACCGACGCGTGGTAGAAACGTAACGTCTGCCTCTTTGGCACGATTGGAATATTGGCCAAAGAAATTATGAAATCCTGTCGCCATCCTACTCACACCAGTCCTGCGCATGCATACGGAGTATTTAATTAGGAACCAAAGTCTGAGGTGAAAGGCGCTGGCGATTTATAGGCCTGACAGAAAATTGGCAGGTGACGGGCGGGCCCTGCGGATGACGCCAGGGCCCTGTAGGGGACGTCGATCCATCAAGATGACGGCCGGGCCCTACCAGCAGATCCCGTTCCCAATAAGGGCCCGTTTACCTATAGACGGCCGTCTGGCAACCAGACGCGGTGCCGACCGTCAAAGAAAGTCAGTTAGGTAAACGGGCTTTCAGTTATATACTAGACAGTATTTTAGCTGGGCGTGCGACAATTCTGTTTTCTTTACATACCTTCAACTGGCTGTCTCTTTCTAAAAATTAAATTTGTAATAGTGGTTGCACCAGACGGTGGCGTCTCAGGCGTTATCTGGTAAACGGCGCGAAAGTGTTTGACGAATTTTCCACGGTCCTAGATTCTTGTAGCTAGACCGCCAAAAGGTTCCGTTGCCTACTCTAGATAAACGCCATCTGCTTTGCCGCACACTCCCCCACTGTCAAGCCCCCCTTAACGGTCGGCATCGTTTCAGGCTTTTAGACGGACGTCTATAGGTAAACGTGCCCTGAGGCTGCAGGGCCCGGCCGTCACCCCATAGGACTGCCGTCTTTATGAAAGACGGATGCTTTGCCCGGCCGTCTGTACCCACCCTGCCCGGGACTATAGTCCGCCAGGGCCCTGCCGTCCGCCCGGGACGGTTGGGAACACGCCCGCGGTAGTCTGACCACCCCTTTATGGCCGTAGATAGCAGCCCATCCGAGTAGTGTTCGATCATACTTATCGGGGCGATTGGGGTCGACATCTTCTCGTCTGAATAGTAGTTTCGCCACTCCTGCATGCCCATTCCTTGCCGCCCACGCAAGTGGTGTATTAACTTACCTGTGCAATATTGTTGGTTGATCTCGCATCCCTCAGCATTGGTAAATAGTGTCACAAGTTCAACAATTCCGAAGAAGGATGCGCCGTGTAGTCCAGAGAAGTGCATAGAAGTGCAGATCTCTCCGATATAACTGGGACGCATTACCTGCTTTAAAAGTGATATAGCGGACACATGGTCTTCGCAGTCGCGCAAGAGCTCCAGTGCAAGGGCCGTTGCATGGTCTGAGAGTCCCCTCCCCGCATGGGTTCCCCAGTATGTCGAAGAATATTTGAGAAGAGGCATGCTCTCATGGTCTAAGAGTGAATGGGATGTGAGGTTCTTGACCTGTTGTGAGTTCAGATAGGTTGAACAGGTTTCTGCAAGGACCGAGTGGGGTTCACTGAAGAAACCTGGATGGGCGCAAAGGTACTCTTGAACGGTGTGGTGGATTAGCCGCACAGTTGAAACTTCCTTATCGACTGTGATTAAGCCTTGACAGCAGTGTAGCAATGTACCCATCGAAGGGGATATTTTCGGGATCCGGATCCACTGTTCCTATAACCACTGCCAGCGCATGGCACAGCTCATCCACCTGTAGCGGCCGTTCCGAATGACAGATCCATGTGAGGGTGGCCACCGCAAGCTTTGTCTTTTCCCCATCCCGAGCCTTTATCCGCTCTGGCATCGCACCGTACGCATCCCCTAACCCTGCTCCATCCTTTATTGACTTGAGTACTTTTCTCCGGCGAGCAATCGTGGTCCCTCGTAGGATTGCCTTGATATGGAGAGAAGCAAGCAGGAATCTAGATTCAAAAATGTGAGCTATTAACTTCGGGGAGCCTTTTCCTTGCGCTTGTTTCTACATACGTTTCCGAGTTTATTTCTGGAATGCTCTTCATAATCTCTGCCTCCAATGTACCGCTCATTATCTCCGGAGTTGCATCGTTCCTGAGTCTATTGCGCAGATATCGGGCGACACCATCTTCCGTAGGCTGTATTAATACAAAAGTTCCAATCTCCTCTCAACTTCACTCCGCACTTGAGGTCTTCCGGTCATAAATATGCGGGCATTCGGCGACCCTGCAGAATCTGTCGTAGCGATTCAAGAACTACCATTCGGTGCTCCGGCACCCATTCGTCGAGTGCATCAACACATATAAAGGTGCGCCTCGTAGCTGTGATGGTTTGGAACATCTTCAAGTTTTGTGGAACTTGGAGTCCTCTACCCCCAATAACCTTTTTCTGCTTTTGGAAAACCTGGATTACCAGCTCAGGGATTTCCTCCAGTCCGCTAACAAGCTGTCTCAGCAGGGAGCCGAGCATATTTAGTGGTGACTGCTCATTCCGGGCAGCAAAGTCGAAGCAAAAACATATGACGGCAGTATCGTCCTCTCCCGCCTCATCGCACAGCTTGTCTATAACTAGCGAGCTGTTATCACGACATATCAGCAATAACATTCTTTGATTTCCAACACAAACACATTCTCTCTTACATGATACAGCTCTTTCCTACTCCAGGATTGCCATCGCAGAATAAGGTCGCATGATTAGACCCATCCTCCTTATTGCCATTGCGCCAGCGCCTAAATTCCTTTATTTCCAGCAGCCAGGCTCCTATCCCGTCTACCCGCTGGGCTCCGATATCCCGATGCCGTAACCACGGCTCTAATAGAGACAGCCATGTCAGTATTTTAGACTCAACATCGGGGGTGGTGTAGTTATAGGTGGTTGTGGTGTGGTTGAAAGAGTTTACGGTGTTGAAAGAGTTAAGGTTATTGTTGAAAGCTTGTGACATTTTTTCGATTTTCACCGCTTTGAATTTTTTTTCGGGGCAAGGTGTTGATTGACTTGTGGTCCGTTTGGAAGAGCGGGGTTGATCGCAAGGCCTTGCGCCTGACTGACAACTCTCCTGCCGCTAGATCCGGTTTTCGTTACACAAACGTTCCAGGACCGCGCGCCAGAAACAGTGCGTAGGTTCGCAGGTAAAAATGTTGGGAGATAAAAAAAACTCGAGCCGTTGGCTATTTTACACCAAAAACAGGTATTTTCAGAACTCATAACTTGACACTGCCTAGGTTAGAGATTTCAACAAGTTTCAAGAAGCATAAGAACTATTTCTTTCTATAATGGAAATACCAAGCCTGTAAATTGATAACTCATTATATTTTGTACAATGGTGACTTAAGACTTTGTGTGAGGGCCCTGCTGGCCGAAAAAAAAAGTCAGAGTCGCCCCCAAGTAACTGAGTGTTGGGCAGCCACAGAAATTCCCTTGAACCTTAACCGTTATAAACAACCGAATGAAAAGTCATTCCTATGGGACAACGGAAGGGAACAGTAGCATCCCAACAGGATCCTCAGGTGTTCATTTATTTATTCATTATGGATTTGGAGTCCTGGGCTATTTATCGTAGCACTTGTGTGCAATCATATTGAGTTTCTCATGGTGCTGTGCGGGTGCTGCTATGAGGGTTAGGGTTAGTGAACCTTAGGAACAACACAATGTCATATTATTATTCTGTTATTTTTTTTGACAAGGACAAAAGCTATGACATACATACCGGCACAAGTACCCACGAATATGTTTTCATACAAAACAGGGATTATTCTGCTGGTTAAATATCCTATAGTGTACGAAAACATATCCCCGGGTATCAAACTTGTACACGACAAGCGCCTTGGTTGCAGGTTATCTCTGGTTCGTAAATTCCATAAAGCTCCTACCCGATCCCCTCTCTTGAAAAATATGGTTCGTGCGGATCAAGACCTGCACTAGGAATCTAGCTATTTTCAAACGATTATACCACCAGAACAAGTCACCCAGGCGACTCAAAAAAACCTCTACATTATTCTCTTTATCTCTCTCAACAAT
>Ga0307513_10009195_pt1 | contig 12511 bp, 7 predicted proteins | sample 15_EM_MG_FD_202174 | JGI IMG/M metagenome (GOLD analysis project Ga0307513, IMG submission 202174) | Populus trichocarpa ectomycorrhiza microbial communities from riparian zone in the Pacific Northwest, United States - 15_EM | ecosystem: Host-associated > Plants > Roots > Unclassified | place... | reverse complement strand
TTAATCCATTTAATAGAAAAAACATAACTGAATACATGGTCCCCGTGTCCCACACGTTTTCATCAAAAACCTAAATTTCAGGACTTCTTTGGCAGCCACGTACATGCTTTAGGAGTTCTTTTTTTGAAATCCTCATTAGAGGCTAATTTCTAGCCTTTTAAAATCTATTTGGAAGTATGATTATGATTTTTTTTTAATATTTTTTATATTAAAATATATTAAAATAATTTTTTTTAAAAAAAAATTATTTTTAAGATCAACGCATCAAAATAATTCAAAACATATAAAAAAATTAATTTTTTAGAAACACAGATATAACCACGTTTTCAAAAACTCACTAAAAAAACGTTTCCAATGCGTAAAGAATCACATCAAAGTGGAAAGTTATGATTAAAATACTTCAGTGTATCCAGGCTGTTTCCCAGAAAAAAAGATCATTACTGCTACTTTAAGTGTATCTTTTGATGTTTACCGGTTTTGGAAATGCGCTTAAGCTTTTAAATTAATTCCCTTTATTTTAACCCTTTGTTGCACATCATAAAACGCACACAAAAATAATAATAATAGGATATTGTTTTATTAAAAAAGATTCAGGTAATTCATTGAATCATTGTAAGAAAAAAAAAAAGTTGAAAAGGCATGGATTATAAAATCCGAGAAAAAGATCAATTTATTTATCATGGATTCCTTTAAAGATTCAAACCATACTTACATATATAAAAACAAAAACACCAACAAGATGAAGTACAAATAATTTACCAACAAGATTCAAGTGCTGGTTCGCTTGACCAGTATTCAGCCAAAAAAAGAAGAAGAGAAATCACAGGTCAGAGAAGAATATATGGCTTAGAAAAATATATGGCTTAGAAAAAAAGAAGAAGAGAAATCACAGATCATGAGATGGGGAAAGGAAAATAGGGAATTGTATAATGAGATGAGATGTGGAAGAGAACGTTACAGCCGCTAGCTCCCTTAAATAATACTATTTATTAGTAAGGTCAGCTCAATAATAATTTTTTTAATTTTTTTTATATTACCACGTAAAAACAATTCAAAAATAATAATTACAAATAGTCACTTGATACAGTTTTACATACTTTTAATTAGCCTTACTCATTTAAGCCATGTCATGGATTAATGGTTACCAGCAACTCTTCATTCCGTGACCTTTCCGACCCTACGTAGAACAACCAACTCCCCGGCAAAAATAATAATAATTTCACAGTGGAATCATGTTTTTAAAAAAAACTTGATTTTTTTTTATTTTAAATTAATTTTTTTAATATTTTTGAATTATTTTGAAACATTAATATTAAAATAAATTTAAAAAATAAAAAAATTATTTAATATATTTACACATGAAAAAAAATGCTTTAAAAAATAATTCCTACCGACTGCCGAAGTCAATCATAGTATACCTGCCTTCCCGGTTTTCAAAAAAAAAAGGGAAAAATAAAATTAAGACTGTGTCTTTTGGGCAGCATGGTGCACTGCTGTTATACCAAATAATCTAGTCAGTCAATATCATTTTTTATTATTATTAATCTGGCCAGATATGAACTAGATTGGTTTGATTGAATCATTCAAATTTCACCAAATCAATATTTTATTTGGTTGAATTACAAATTCAATATTTTTTTAAGGTCAGTAGTTAGAAATAAATGAATAAATAAATAAAAGCTACTACCTCCTAACTCCTTGCCTCGTATCTATCAAGTTATAAAGGACAAAAACCATGAAATTTTTGTGAGACAAACTACAGTGAATGTTTTTCTATTATATCTTGATTTACCCAAGGTGTTTATAACCAGATGGTACATGCTGAGGTGGATATTAGCAACAGAGGAAAGCATACAAAGTAAAAAAAAAAAAATATTGATAGTATACCTGCCTTTCCAATTTTTTTAAAAAAAACAAGAATAAAAGTAAAATTCAAGACTTGTGTCTTTTTGACAACATGGTGTACTCCGATTATACCTGTATTTTGCCAATAACTTATGAGTCATTTATTAAGTTAATTTTTTAATATAGCACCAGATATTTAATAACTTATAAGTCATTTATTAAGTTAATTCAGAATAATTATTTTTATTAAAATAATATTATTTCATTCTTTTTTTTATTAATATGGTTAGATATGAACTAGATTGGTTTGATTGAATCGATCAAATTTCACCAAATCAATATCACAACTAGAAATTCGACTAAAACCAACGGAATTATCGACAATATTTTTCTATCGGTAATTTGCGGTAATAATTACCGACGGATGTAAATCAATCAGTAAACCCGTTGGTATATACTGACGGAATACGTTTGTCGGTATATACCGATAGAATTACGAACGAAATATATAGAATTTTGAAAGAAAAAAAAGCAGGTCATTGACGTGGAAGATTTTGCGAGTGATTTTACCGACGAAATTACCGAGGGATTCAAACCAGGATCTCCGTACAGTGACATGACCCCTTTACCGTCAGAATCACTGATGGAATCATCGATAAAATATTTTCGTCGGTGATTCCATCGGTAAAAGTTAATATATCACCAAGTTGTCGAACCTCCCCTCCCCTATTTCTCCTTCTTCTTCCACATACATGCATCTAAACAAACTCTCACCTCCCAAGCTGCAAATAACCACCCCCAAAACATCCCTCACTTCTCAACACAAATAATTCTTCTTTATTTTTTGTAGTCACAATATCCGTGTTCTGATTTATTGTGGTTTTGTTATTTTTTATAAGTAAATCTATATTTTTTATTTTTAATATTAAAATGTCAATTTTATTATTATTTAATTTTTTTTAGTATATGTATTTTGTTAGGGTAAGTACAAGTTTTAATTTTTTCTCAAACAAACTTGTAGTATGAATGTATAATTTTGTACTTGTTATGTTTTGTTTTAGATTTTGTAAAATTATATTTGTTTATAAATTGTTGAAATTTATGTCGAATTACCGTATTAGATATGTTGTAATAAATAAATAATAGCTTGTTTAATGTATCCGTTTTAATTTTTATCAACGCTATTGCGGAGTTGTAATTTATGTAAATTTATGTGTATAAATTTGTATGGACGTTGATAATTGATAATTAAAATTTAAGATAAGTTTTAATTAGTTTGTTGGATAATCTCGAGTTAAACCAATATTTTTATAAATTTATTTACTTAACATAATTAATCAATACATGTTGTCATCATTATTTTATAGAGGTCATGGATGGTCGTTCATCGATGGATTATTGTAATGGGGTTCAGGGTTTTATTAATTTTGCAACATCTATTCTGAGAAATTTTAGTGGGGGCAGTATTAGGTGTCCACGCAGAAAGTGTAAAAATAAAAAGTATATGCATCCAGATGTTGTAACGATGCATCTTCCACACAAGTGGCCGGTTTATGGAGGATTACTTGTATTGGTTACACAAAGAATTATTTGTTCGTAATGAGAGCATGATAAAAAGAATGGTTGGGTCAACTTCTAGTGCTAGCAACGTGCATGGAGTTGTAAATGACAACAGTAATCCTTGCAAGATTATGGTTATAGATGCAATGAGAATGAATTAAGGTAATGTTAGTCAATGTCCAATTGTAGAAGAAGAACTTAATGCAGATGCGGCCAGGTTTTTTTATCTATTGAAAGATTCCGATGAACCATTATGGAATGGTTGCATTAATTATAGTAAATTGTCGGCTGTGACACAGAAGTTCACCATCAAGTCGGATTGTGGGTTGAATGAGGCTAGTTATGACAGAATTATTAAGTAGACGAGAAGTATTTTACCTTAAGAGTAGGTTAAAAAAGAACTTCTATACCAAAAACAATTCAAAAATATTAATTGCAAACAGTCACTTGATACATTTTTACAGACTTTTAATTAGTCTCACTCATTTGAGCCATGTCATGGGTTAATGGTTAGCAGCAACTCTCCATTCCGTGACCTTTCCGGCCCTACCTAGAACAAACAACACCACGAAAAAAATAACAATAATGTCACAGTATGTTAATATTTTTTTGTTTTAAATTAATTTTTTAAATAATTTTAAATTTTTTAATGTGTTAATATTAAAAATAAATTTTAAAAAATAAAAAATTATTATTTTAATATATTTTTAAATAAAAAATATTTTTAAAAATTATTATTGTCGCAACATCAAATATTATCTTATTCTATGATAGTTATTCCACCAATCAGACCTTCTACTGTAGGCATTATTTTTTTTTCCAAAAAAATAAAATAAGAAATACTCATGGTAATCATTCGAGCCGACGAGATTAGTAGTATTATCCGTGAAAGCATTGAGCAATATAATAGGGAAGTAAAGATTGTAAATACTGGGACTGTACTTCATGTGGGTGACGGCATTGTGGCAGGTGATTTGGTAGAATTTGAAGAGGGTACGATAGGCATTGCTCTTAATTTGGAATCAAATAATGTTGGTGTTGTATTAATGGGTGACGGCTTGATGATACAAGAGAGAAGTTTTGTAAAAGCAACAGGAAAAATTGCTCAGATACCAGTGAGTGAGGCGTATTTGGGTCGTGTTATAAATGCCCTGGCTAAACCCATTGACGGTTGAGGTGCAATTTCATCTCCTGAATCTCGGTTAATTGAATCTCCTGCTCCAGGGATTATTTTGAGGCGTTTCGTATATAAGCCTCTTCAACCAGGACTTATTGAACTTTTCCATACCCATGGAAATTATTTTTTTTCGAACACCCTTTTACAAATTTATATTTTTAGCCCTCGACCTATAAAGTATGATTTGCTATCCAATCTACACACTAGTTTTTCATTAATACAAAGATGATCGTGTTTTCTTGTTGCCAAAATTGTCGGCCAATAATTTTCTATTTTTTTCCGAGTTTTTAGTGATTTTTTTTAATCTCAAATTTATAAACTAAAAAGTGAATAAAATAAAATTTTAAATCAAAATTAAAAATAAAAAATGCAAAAACTCTAGAAACAGAATTTTGAAAAACACACCAGGCTACCTTTTGATTTCAGTATCATATTTGATGTTCAAAGTTTCAATTATTTTTAATGAATTAGACTGAACAAAATTTTATCAAATCAATTTTTTTTTTTTTAACCTTGAGAACTTCACAATAAGTTAATTAAAACAAATTATCAGCCTTAAATCCCTATAAAAATACAATTAAAAATAAAATAATCAGCTCAAATAATAATTAATTGATGCATTGTTTTTTTTATTCACGTGAGGTGTCCGGGCCAGCTTACGTACGTGCATCTCGATTAATTTTTATGGGTCCTGAATTTAACGATCAGGTAAGCTTTCAGCGGCCACATTCTCAAATATTTAGATTTTAAAAAACACAGGTATAATAATTTAAGAAGAAACATGTTTTCAAGTTGTGTCAAATGCAGAATGCTTTAATTCATCTGAGGAAAATCTTGTTGATAATATAGTTTGGTATAGGGCACTGACAGTTTGAAATTAAGATCACGGTTGATTATTAAAATATTTTTTATTTAAAAATATATTAAAAATAATATTTTTGTTTTTTTAAAATTTATTTTCAATATCAGTATATTAAAATAATTTGAAAATATTTAAAAAAATAATTTAAAATAAAAAATTTAATATTTTTTCAAAAATAAATTTACAATAAAAAATAAAAAATAAAAAAATGATATTAGTATTTGCCTGTTGGCCTCCCTCGGGACACAACGCTGCAATTCCTTAAATGAAAATATTAAAGTCGGTAGCTAGGTGCATCAGACCTCATCCTCAGTTAACATGAACCCATTCTGTAGATTATTAGTTTTTATTTTTCAATCCAAGTATATACTCCATGGCTGGACCTTATCTTCTTGATCCAGGAATTGATTGCCAACAATCACTTTGTACAGTAAATATCATTTTATCCTTTTTTATTAATCTGGCTAGATATGAACTAGATTGGTAATATTTTATTTGGTTGAATTACAAATTCAATAATTTTTTAAGGTCAGTATTTAGAAATAAATGAATAAATAAATAAAAGCTAGGCACCAATATTTAATTTAAGTAACCTCAAAGACTACTAATTTAGATTTTTTATATTAATTTAATTACCACAATATACTAAGAGCAATATTATAGTAAAGAAATCAAATCAATACAGATAAATAAATGATCCAAATATAATCAAAGATTTAATCCATTTAATGGAAGAAACATGAGTGAATCCATAAACTACATAAATCCCTAAAATCACGTCTCCATGATCCCCGTTGTGTCAGAAACAAATTGCCTAGATTTTAGGACTTTTTTTGGCAGCCACGTACATGCTTTAGGAGTTCCTTTTTTGAAATCCTCATTAGAGGCTAATTTGTAGCCCTTCAAGATACCTTTCCAACGCGTCAAGAATCACAGCAATCCGATATGTGAGTGGAAAGTTATGATTAAGATACTCAAGTGTGTGGAGGCTGGTTCAAAGTGAATTTCACGACTGCTGGGCCTTGACTTGTCTGTTTAATTTCTATTATTTTTATTCACATTTTAGCATTTTATTCCAATGATAGAATGCACTTTCATAGACTCATCAAAACCACAGGAACTCATTTAACAGAGTTTTTCAGTTATTTTCCCAAACCGAGTTGATAGACAGGAATTAGCATTTGATGAATTAAGCATCTTGTGTGCAGTAGTTGTACTGAAATTCACTGAGGTAGAAGAATACTTTAGACATGTTTACGATGTTTGTTGTGATTTGAATTGACCAGAATTCAAGAATGTTCGAAGAGATGAATTCATTGGCGATGAAATACCTTACTTTTATTGATTTAATCTTCTATTTGTTGTACTCTGCTATATAGATGAATTAATCTTCATTGTGAAAATGTTCTCTCATGCTCCTAAAGTCTTACATTTTTATTAACAATAAGAGATGAAGAGGAGTTGCGTATGGAGGTGAAGGTATAATTAATGCAACCAACAAACGATTTAATGTAACCAACAATCGACACAATTGTCCCTTCCACTTTTTGTCTCTCTTCCTTGAACTCTTAACTTAGCATCTATCCCTTTTACTCAGACAAAACCACCAGGCACTTGTTGCCGCCAATATGCAGTTTTTGCACCCTTCACAACCAGATGCAATATGCAGTTTTTGCACCCTTCACAATTTAGCTTTTGCACCCTTCACAATTTCTATGATATTAACATCAAATGAAAAAAAACACAACCTTTAGAAACACCCGTCTTTGGATTAACCAATTCTTTTAGTTTATTTTTTATGTTGTTCATAAAGACAGAAAAAACTTTAAAATACAAATTAAAAAATCTTGAGGAATTGATTAACCAATCCTTCTAGTTTTTGTTTATATATGTTGTTTATAAAAACAGAAAAAACTTAAAAATATAGATTAAAAAATCCTGAGAAATATAGAAAAATAGAATGAATTTTTGTACGAGGAAAATAGAATAGATAGAGGTATGAAATTTTATTCTAAATATATCCTTATAAAAGTGTCTTCTCTCTCTCTCTTTATTCTTTTTAATCTGTATTATATATTGAAAAAATAATTTATTGCTAGTTAATGATTTTAGATGATTTATACTAGTGAATAGATCTATTATTTTATTAGGTTACTTTAATGATAAATCAATATAGTATTTTTTTTTTTTTTTGGATTTTCATCTTGGAGAAACTCAATAGGATAAAAATATAATATTAATCAAACTTCAAATTATAATTATTTGTCTATCGAGTTAAAAAAAATGGTACAAAGGGACGAATGACTATTTCAATATAAATTAATAAGAATATCCTTGTTGATTTAAAGGATTATTTTCATCATTCATATCGAAAATAATTATGTTTTGCACATGATTTTTAACAAAAATGATTGAAAGAATGATATATTATTGAATATGAGCAAATTTAAGCTTACAATCAATTAGTATTCTTACAACGGAAGGATTAACAATATGTTCAAGCAACGGAAGACAAATTGGCATCCTCTTCAGCTTCTCACAACGCGTTACACTAATATGTTCAAGAGAAATGCAAATCAATTTTGCACTGCAAATGCTTTTCAGTTCTGGTAAAGCACGCACTTCCAGAGTTCTTAACTTTGGGAGTGTTAATTCCGTGATGGGATTGGAGGTGCTACTTTCTTCATCTTCTTCATCTGTTGTTCCTATTATCTCCTCCATTTTCTCACACTCACTAACTCCAATGCTTTCCAGGTTTACGAGCTTTGGCAGCAACACAAGTGGGAACAGCTTCTTCATACTGTTACATCTACTAAAATAAAACACTTTAAGACCAGAAAACATACCCTTATATGATGGCAATGGTGGTGGAGCAGAGCTGAACCAAGAAGATGAAACCAAGCTCTCCATGCTATTGCAATCCTCAATGATGATTTCCTCCAGTTCAGTTGCATTCTCTAATGACAAAACATCACATAAACTTCTTGCATCGATGCGTTCACAATCCAGTCCTTGAATGTCATTTAAGAACTTGACCTGAAAATCTCCATCTTTGTTGATACTCAAATTACCCAACCTAACTGTTTTACTTGGAAAATCATCAATGTCTGCCCAATAATCCACCATTCCTACTAAAATTTTATATGTGCTTAATGATTGGATCCCATCCCGAGATCTGAGATACTCCATGAAGTCAAAGAAACCTTCGAAATGGCATTCCAAAGTTTCCAAATTTCTCAAGGATCCTACTTCCTTTCCTTTAACTGTTATCGGAGCATATCTTCGATCAATTAACGTTTCCTCTAGTCCAAAGACTTGCAGGTGAGAGAGTTTTGGTAATATCCCACTAGAAAACTCCTTTTCACCACATCCATTCATTCTAAGATACCTCAGGTTGGTTAGGCATTCCATTCCATGCGGCATCCAATCAAGAAAAGTTTGAAAGAGATCCAACCTCTTCAGTGCCCTGAGCTTCTTTAATGATGGAACATGTCTTAATTTCTTACAATCATTGAGCAATAATGCAGTGAGACTCACTAAATCAGACACAGAATCCGGCAAATTATCAATACCTGTGCCAGATAGATCGAGGACCTTGAGCCCATGCAATTGCTTGAAAAATGAATCCGCAATAAATCCCAACCCATGATTTTGATATAGCAATAGAGTTGATAGATAGGGACACCTAGGTGAATGGCTGGAAGGAATTTCTTTAAATCTATTTTGCATTAGTGAAACTATCGTCAGATTCTTCGTCCACTCCTCTGCATCTGGCAACTCTTTTAATTGCGCACCTGCTTTAACCATGTATTGAGGGCTCTCTAGCAGTATATGGATGGCCATGTCCCTAATCAAGTCATGCATCTTGACAAATCTACAAGCAACATGCATCATTTTAGCATTTTTCAATAGGCAGACATTTTCAAGTCTATTAAGCATCGTGTGACCCTCGTCAAATGCATCTCCCCTGCTCCTCTTTACTTTAATTATCCCTTCATCGATCAAATAACCTATCAACCTCTCCCTCTGAATCCTATGATCTTCAGGAAATAATGCACAATACAAGAGACATTGTTGTAGTGCTAAATCACCTAACCGATCATAACTAAACCTCAATAACTTGAATACTTCCTTGTCCCTAAATTCTGATTCTCTCAATTTGTTCAATGTATTTCTCCATTCATGTAGGTCATCCACTCCCCTCAAGCTTCCTATCACTGTAATAATTCTCAATGGCAAACCAGCACATTCCCTTGCAACAACTTTCGCAATTCCTTCCACTTCTGGTGAAAGTGCTACATCACGTCGAAACTTCTCCATGAACAAAGTCCATGCTTCTCCATTAGAAAGTGGCTTCACTTTGATTTTGTGCTGGCAAACCATCCGATGACAAACCGTTTCTGATCGAGTTGTCATAATCAGCTTGCATCCTTCCAACTTCTCAGGAATGCCCACTTTGTGTAGCTCAAAATTGTTCCACAAATCATCTAGAATGAGAATCCATTTTTGTTTCTTCCTTAGTTCTTCTGACAATTCAGCAGCTCCAAGTAGATCATCATCTTCGCTTGAAAGGTTTAGATCAAGACGTTTGGCAATAAGATTCTGCAATCTATTAATACTGAAATCTTGAGACACAGTCACCCACCAAACATTATCACAAATATCTGGTCTTTGTAGAAGCTCATTATGGATATGTTGCAGTATTGTTGTTTTCCCAACTCCCCCATCCCATAAATGCCAATGGTTGGGACTTGACCGTCCATTATCAAAGACCATAGCACCTTCGTATTTTCTTTAAATGCTTGGCCCACTGGCTTTATAGAGCTAGTAGGTAATGGAACTCCTCTAGTCTTGTTGTATTTCAGACTTTCAGAAGATCTAGCTCCTGCGCCAGCCTGGACTACTGATCTTCCATTATTCTCCGCATCCTCCTCCTCCACTGGTTCTGTCCTCACTCTAACCATGTCCAGTGCATCATGCCTAGTTACATCATCGTTTACTGATGGAGCACAAGGTTGATCATAACATCTTCCAGTGTCAAGACAAAATTGGGATGAATCTCCTCGAGGCTCCAGAAGCTGCACTTGCTCTGTTCCTGGTATAGTCGCAAATGCATCATGCCGAAAAGATCCTTCACCAGTGTTTTCCATGCCATTTTCCGCTTGTAAATGCGACTGAATTCTCTCTTCTCCGGGACCTTGTTCCATGCCCTGAACTCCCACTTGTATCCTTCCAGCACTGCATTGCTTTGTTCCAACGCTCGATCCACTGGTTCTGTCCTCAGTCTGCTCTCGAGTGTCCCTTCGAAAACTCTATCTTCTTGTGCTCACATTCCGGTCATGCTTACTACGTCGTTTCCTGCTATTGCATGAGAAGAAATCCTCTCTTCCCCTACCCCGGGTTCTACAACCTGAACTTCTCTTTGTACCCTTCCAATACCTCCTACCATTGTTGAAATTCCACAATCATTAACATTGATTGAACTTGCTGTGATTTTATGTCTTTTGTTGCCACAACACATAGCTAGAAAGGCTGCTTCTTGAACTTCTTTAGTCACCTCACGACAAATGGCAACACCATGTCGTTCCTCTCCTGATAAATGCCATTTGAACCTTGAAATGGAAGTTTTATTGGCCCATGTATGTTGACAAAACTTACACTCCATGCTACCATCAGACTTTTTTTCAATATAATTCCAAAACGGATCATTTGATCCAACCATTTCGACCTACAGAGAAAAAAGAAGTCAAAGTATAGAATAAAAATCAGTCAAAATATGGAATAAAAATTAACGAATCAAGTTACACCATATCCGGATGGATAAGAAACTACTTCAGTGTTGTTACCCTTATTTTGCTATTAAAATTGATAGTTATTTTATTGCACAATCATAGAGGGGAAAAAGACTACGATAATTCAGTTAGACTTCTTAGTTGTTGAGTATTTAAACCCCTAATTTGACTTTGCAGGGAGGTGTCAGGGCCAGGATTTGAGGCATTTGGCCTAGCAGTTTGATCTTGCAATCCAAGGCCAGGATTTGAGGCATTTGGCCTAGCAGTTTGATTTCGCAATCCTCGGACTTGGAGGTTATCCATCTGTGACCTATATATAAATGAAGTGATCATATTATAAAACCTTTCCATAATTGGTAGTCTCTCTTAAGCAGTAAAAGTTAATGGTGTTAAAACACAACAGCTAGAAGTCAATCAGTACCTAGGCACGAAGTTCTCTTGTTGGACATTGTCTATGTTAGGAATTACAGCAGCTCGATCGACTTGTCCTTGATTAGAACAAAATTGACTCCTGAATCCAAAATCATTTGCAAACAATATGTTTAGCTTGTTGGGTTCATGTTCAAGCTATGATGTTTCCTTCCTGATTGAAAAACTATTTTTTTTTTTTATAGAAAATACTAAACGTGAAAAATTGGATACCGGGGAGCAGGAAAAGAAGGTCCAGGTTGAATGAAGCCACCATGTTCTGAAGTGGTTGCGTTCGGTGTCATATAGCCATGTCCCGGCTGTGGTTGATGAATATTGGAGTACTGATGCCTGAATAATATTCAAATAGTTAAACTTAGAACTGTTATTCTAACTTGGTTGATTTTCTAGTTCCATTATGTGCACAAAAAAAAAAAAGAGAGATAGAGAGCTCAGAAAGACTCGAAAGATCCTCGTCAATTTTGGTCAAGTTTATTATTTTCATGATTAAAAAAGTGTATATATATTTGAGGGTAATACCATTGATTCATTGGAGGTTGAGGTCCAGGTAGCATTGCAGGCACTTGATTGCTCATAATTGGTAACTGATAATTAGTCAATTGTTGGTCCCTAAATTAGCAACACTTGTTAGTAATTTCTTTATACATGTGCATAATTCTTTGCTATTAATCCACTAAGCATTTGATATCATTTTAGCTTACCTCAAAGGATTGGCACATTGAGGATCAAATAAATGAGGATTAGGCTGACACCTATATTCAAATATAATGAATTCATTTAGTGTGAACAGGAAGAAGAAGTTAAATAATGATGAATATTATGTACCTTGGTGGAGCTTGAGGCCAA
>Ga0307513_10009193_pt1 | contig 12512 bp, 13 predicted proteins | sample 15_EM_MG_FD_202174 | JGI IMG/M metagenome (GOLD analysis project Ga0307513, IMG submission 202174) | Populus trichocarpa ectomycorrhiza microbial communities from riparian zone in the Pacific Northwest, United States - 15_EM | ecosystem: Host-associated > Plants > Roots > Unclassified | place... | reverse complement strand
CGATTCGCACGCATCCAACCGGTGTCCGGTGATGACGCGCACTGGATGGAATCGCACCCGCGAAGTGCGGCATCATGGGTGACGGCCCCGCGCGGCGTTACGAGCGCCGCACGGAAGGCCTGACCACAGCGACAGAGGACGCCGCGATGGCTACCGCGAACGATACCCCACGAGTGATCCCAATACGCCCGCCGCAGAGCGCGCTCGACTTCGCGCGCCGCGTGATCACGCGCGCGAGCGACGCCTACGATGCCGCCGATCAGTTGCTCGCCGCGCTCGACGACGGTCGTGTTGTGCTCTCCGACGACGACCGCCGCTGCTTAACCATGTGGTTCATCGATCACGCGATCCGCGAAGCTTCGGGCGAGTTCGCGGAACAGGATGCAGCCGAAGAAGCTGCGCGCGAGGATGCACATGAAAGTCACTGAGAGCGGATCGTCATACGCGCCGAGCCGCAAGTTTACGCGCGACGTGCCCGTGAATTGGGGCAAGAGCGAACTGACTAAGTTTCTTGCGTCTCTTGAATCGCAAGGCATCGCGACATTCGCCGGGATGCCAAAGTGGGTGGAAGCGCTGGAGCGAATCGACAAGAATCTGGTCTGCAACGCATCCAAGTTGTTTCACAAACCCGACACGAGCCGCGTGATAGCCCAGCAACTGTACATGCGCGCTTTCGCCACGTTCCGTGCCTCGTGCCGACTGGCCATGAGCGGGCAGCTATTCGAGAGCACGGTACTGACGCGAAGCATCATCGAGAGCGCCGTATACGCGTGGACATGCGGCCATTCTCAAGCGCATCGCGACGCGTGGAAGGCGCGTGCCAGGGGCCAGCCGGAGAAGAAGGCCGCAAGGGATGCCTTTTCGTGGTCTGGCCTGATCAAGTTGTTAGGCAAGATCGATTCGAAACTAGCGGCGGAAGTGGATGGCCTGTATGCGGAGTCGATCGACTTCGGCGCGCACCCAAACGTTGAGGGCATCAACCGCAGCTCCGAGGTGAGCAAGTCCGTCGAAGAAGGAACCGCGCTCAATACGATCTATGCGCACGGTCCGGATGAGATTTTGCTGGCAATCAAAACGCTCATAAAAGCGATGGATCTGGTCTATCGATTGCTGCACCTCACGGCTGCCGAGCGCCTCCGCACCTTAAAAATCGACACCGGCATGGAAACCGCGCGGCGATTCATTGCGGCCCTCATCGAGGAGAATCAGCGCGAGAAGGCTAAGCGCTAGGCGGCCTTGTACACATGACCGATCAACCGAAGATAGAAAGTGCGTTGACGCTGGCGCTGTCGTCCGACGGGCTCCAAGACCTCGCGGCGGAATATGCCGAGCTGGGACTGGATGCTTTGTTAGAGAGCGGCATCGCGCGTGAAATCCCAATCCTGAGCACTATCGTTGGCTTTGCGCGCCTCGGCGTGACAGTACGTGACCGGCTGTTCTTGAAAAAGGTCCTCGATTTTTTGAGGCCGATGAGTTTGATGCCGAAGAAAACGCGCGCCGAGATGATCGCGAAGTTAGAGAGCGACCCTGAATATGGCCGCAAAGTCGGTGAGCATCTGATCGAACTCATTGATCGAAACGAAGCGCACAGGAAGCCGCGAATGCTGGCGCGAGTGCTGCTCGCCTATGGTGCAGGCGAAATTGATGCCGTGATGTTGCATCGATTGTTCCACGCAGTCGAACACCTGCCCGCGTTCGCAATTCCAGAAGTGCGAAGGCTTGCCGAGAGTTTTCCGCCTGATCGCGGAGCCGACGCCACCACCAACACCATCGCTCAGCTCTATCTCGGGATGGCCGGGCTTGCCGTCCCACAATCGTCTTTTGATGCGCTGACGTACGATCCCACGCCGGTCGCAGCGGCGTTTATTCGACTCGAACTCGACCGGCAGGAATAACGCGCGCACCGCCCGGCATTTTTGCCGCCATGCCCGCCCGGATCAAGAAGCTCAGCGACCGGTTCGCCGACTACACTCTGCGCATCACGTGCCGCAAGTGCAAGCACGAGCGCACGACCGATCCGCACGCGCTCGCCAAGTTGTTAGGCTGGGAGACACCGCTTGCGGCTGTCGCAGTACGGATGCGTTGCTCGAAGTGCAACGCGCGCGGCGAGTGCGAGCTGACGGCGTTCAATACACCGAAACCGCGCGGGTACCGGCAAGAACGCTAAACAGTGGGCGCGGCCGAGTTCTTGGGAAAAAGTTTGATGAACTGCCGCTTGGGATAGCGTTTTTTCAGAGCTGCGCGAAGCTGGCCAATCACATCCTTGAGGAGCTTCGCGACCGTGGGTATCTCGTCGTCGAGTTCTGTGTGGAAAAAATCGATGTCGCTGCGCACGTCTTCGGCCTCAAGATGGGCTGGCGCCCCGGCATCGCCTAACATGCGCTTAGGTCCACGATTCAGCTCCAACAGGCGCAGCGCCGAGCGATTGCGCTCCTCGAACAGCTCGACAATGCAATCGTACTGCGCTTGGGCGTGCATGACTCGTCCAAGGGCTGCGGCGCATGGATCGGTGGGATCGTTTGTTTCGAGCAAGAATTCGTAGTCCGCCACGTCAAGCGCTACGCGAAGCGGTGGCACGCCGCGCACGGGACCATGGCCGCGAAATGGACGAACGTCGCCAAGCTCCTCAGGCTGGCCGATGAACAGCAGCTCGTCGATATCTTCAAGATTGTTGAGCAGGCGCCCGAGAGTCGTGATGAGGCGATTGGCCTTTGCAGATTCCGCGCTGATCCGCTCCCGCTCACGTCGTGATCGTTCAAGGAAGAATGCGATCCACGCGCCGGCTGCCGCGCCGAGGATCGCGGGCCAGAATTGGCTCCAGAACGACGAGCACTCAAAAAGGTTCTTGAGAGAGTCCATCGCGGGCGCCCGTTACGCAGCCGTCACTTTCGACTGGGTGTGCGCGATTGCGCGCCGTTCGGTGTAATCCGCGCCAACTTCCAATGTTTCCCGACGAGCGTCACGGCGTAGAAGTTGGCCTTCTTGTCGCACATCAACGCCCACCCGTGCATATCGTCGCCGAGAGAATCGACTGCATAGATAGAACCGCAAGGTAGATTGGCGCGCAGCACCGCGTTCGCCAGTAGTTGGACGATGCTGAAGCCGTCCGGCATGGCGTACGGATTGGGCTGATACTCAAACGGCACGTTCTTGCTCACCGCATCCCCGCGAAATGCTTGACCCAGGTCGATTGCGAATACCTGTTCCCATTCCTGTTGGTCTCGCGTGTGCGCGGCCTCGAGAATCTGCATTGTCCCGGCGTTCGGCCACGGGTCGTCAGCGGCCCGCTTGGCAGCCTGGGTGAGCGGATCATCGCCCCTCGGTTCCGTCGCCAATCGGATCGTGGCTGCGCCTGCCGGCGCTACTTGAATCAGCGGCTCACGTGCGAATACCGGCACGGTAAACAGTAGCCCCGCGATCAGCCGCCCAAGCAGTCTCATGATGTCGCCTCTCCAAAATTCATCGCATCATAAGCAGGAGCACCGCCGCGCCGTTGCGAACGGATTGGCAGAATGTTCGGAGTTCGCCGCCTGGAATGAGACGTCGGTCGCAGTTGTTGGATCGCCAGTGCTGGGACCCGATGGACTCACGTCCCCGTGACAGTTGGCGCTGATGTTCCACATGGAACGCATCCCCGCTCATTAGGACAATCTGTCCTAACTAGCCCAGCGCGATAGATATCGCATTGGAGCGATTGGTCATCGCGCGGCATCGCACCGCATACGTATGCATCGATGCGTAGATAGACGGCGCTTCCCTGTCGCGCGGCGGTCGCGTTAGATTCGGCACGTGCGGCGTATCCAGCGCCGCACGCACCTGACCGGTTCAGCGCATCGAGGAGAACGCTGATGGCTACCCCCAATTCTACCGTCGCGTTTGCGGCGCGTGCCTACACGATCTGTTTTCGTATCGGCCCCGATCCGTTCTGGCGCCGCTTGCTCGTCACCGCCACGGACCCCAGCGCAGCCGTCGAATCCGCCCGCGCGCAGTTCCCGCATGGCCGGCAGTTCGCGCCATTCGATCCGCGTATCCATCTACAGCAACCGAATCCGAGGCGTCGGCCGAACCGGCGTAGTTAGGAGGCCCCATGCGCGGCAAAGATAGCAACCGGGGGCTCATTGCAATCGCCAACAATCCACTGTTGGCCGGCACGTATGCGCCTGTGCGGCCCACGCATCAAAAAGTCCGGCTCGCCGACCTCGAGCGCAACCCGTTCCGCGATCTAAAGGTTCACGGCCTGGAGCCGGCGCGTATCGACCGCCTAAAAGCGTCAATTCGCGAAACCGGGTTCTGGGCCAACATGCAGGCGCGCGAGCATCCCACCCACGCCGGTAAATTCCAGATTGCGAACGGGCATCATCGCGTGGCCGCCGCCATCGCCGTGCTCGGCAAAACTTATCGGCAGTCGGTGGAAATTATCGAGTGCGGCGACCTCGAAATGCTGCAACGGATGGCGGCGGAGAACGCCGAGGAATTTGGCGCCATGCCCGCGCACCTCGTGCAATGCGTGGAACAAGCCGTGGCGCTGCTCGGGAAAATGTTCGAGGCCGTGCCCACGCTCGGGCAGCCGTCGAAGGCCAAGACTGCACGCGGGCAACGGAAGGCGCGCAGCGGAACTCAGAGTGGTAAATCTACTAGTCTGAGTTCCCCCAGCCCCAGAGACGTTGCCACGCTGCGTCGTTTGTACGGGGGCGAAAACAACTATCAAAAAGCGCGGCAAGCGGGTCGTCCTGGCGCACCCGTGCTGGTGGAATTCCTGCGCGGTGCCTTCGATCAAAACGCGGTACGCACGGCCCTGCGCGCTTACGAAGCGGCACTCAAGGCGGGTGTACCAGTCACGACGCTCGTAGACACCGTGGAAAATGTGCATCAGCTCGATCAGGTCAGCAAGGTTCTCACGAGCGATGCCACCAAGCATCTCTCAGCAGCGGGCATCAGCGAAACCCTCAGGCGAATGCACGCGCAGCTCGCGGAGGCGAAGGAGAGCGGCAGACCCCGGCCCAAGGGCGCGAAGCTCCTCACCACGGGCTTGCGCACCATCGCCGAACTGGCGCACGAGGCTAACAATCCCGAAGCTGAGAAGGCCGCGCGTGTAGACGAGCTGCATCAGTTCCTGGATCGCCTCAAGCCTGAATGGCGGCGCATGGTGCAGCAGTTTGAATGCCTGCTCGAACTCGCGCACGAAGCACGCCTCACGGCTCTCACTGACCCCGCGTTGTTTGGTGGCTTCTACCAGATACAACTGCAACTGTTCACGGTGCTGACGCGCTTCTATGAATCGGACTTGGCGTCTCCGGACACGGTGACCCGCAAGGCAATGAGTATGGAGGCCGCACGCCTGCACAAGGCGTTGCAGGATGATGATGGTCCAAGAATGCAGTAGCTGGCCGCGCACCACGGCATTTTGTGTTCATCACAAATGTCATTGGCCATCACCCCATGGGGGCGGGGATCGAGGGGGGCTATGAAAATTCCACCGCGCGCACGTCGTCAACGTCGCGTTTGCGCGAATATTCGCGCAGAAGGGTTAGACTTTTCGGGCCCGGGGCCCCCGACGAGCCTTCGGCGGGCGGCGTACCATTGCGGCCACCGCGCGGGGCTGACGGTCGCGTGACGGTCTGCCCACCCTCACGCGCACGTTGCGCGCACCTCTCAACAAGGTCTAAAAACGATGCCCGGCCCAGCTCCGAAGGCCTCAATTCTCAAGTTGATCGCCGGAGAGACTCGTCGCTCTCATTTGCGCGATGACCGACCGAAGCTCAACGAACTCCCCCGCGTTCCGCCCGGCGTTGTGCTGTCCCCCGAGGAAAAAGCTATTTGGGATCATCTGATGGAAACCATCGTGGTTCCCGGCTGTCACGGCGCGGGCGACGGCGCCGCGTTTGTTCAAATCTGTAAGTTGCAGGCGCGCGTGAATCTGGCCGATGAAAAATGTAGCAGGCTCGGTCTCGTGATGAAGTCGCCCTCGGGCCGACCCGAATGGCAGCCCTACGCGCGAGCGTCGGAACGGCTGTGGCAACTGCTTCGGCTCGCCTACGCGGATGTCGGCGGCAGTCCCGGCGCGCGCGCGAAGATCGCGGGACCGCGCGTTCAAGGTCAGCCGGGCGACGCCAATTCCTGGGATGAAATCGACTGATCGACGTCGTGTAGATTTCTATTTACGTCCGGCGCGCGCTGGCGTAATTTTCGCTGCGCCCCCTCACGCGCGGCGACGGCGCTTCCGGTCCGCGATGAATGCACCGAGGCCCGCCATGCCCGCATCATCGTCGCCGCCCCCGTTGCCGATTTTCCGTTCGCGCCGCAATCGCCCGACTGCCGCGCGTCGCCGCGAAGCGCCACCCACCAAGCCGAAACGGTGAGCGCCATGAAACACATGGCGCTGATTCATGCTATGCAGGACGCGATTTTCGCCGAGCTGTGACCGCTCATCGTTCCGCTAATTGAATCGGAACTCGATCGGGTAAGTCGAAGAATCACAAGTTACTGAGCGAAACGACATCGCCGTCCCCTCCAATCCCCCAAAGTCCCTTTATTTGCCACCGGATTTGCCACCAGCACCGATCCCCGGCGTGGTGCCGTGACCGAGCCCGCGGCCGGCCAAGCGAGGCCAACTACTGCCCGGCCGCGGCCATTTCGGATTCGATGCCGCTCCGGATCAGTAGCCGGAGAATTCCTTGGCGCGACACAGCAGTTCGACAATTTGGGGGCGCCGCGTGGCATAGGCGTCCTCGAAAAGATCGCCTGGGATCTGAACGAGCGTCGCGGCTGCATCTGCCGCATTGCGCTCGCTGATTTGGAGACAGGCAGCCTCGATGCTCTGCGCGAATTCACGCACGGCATGCCAGCGTTGCCCAGCCGCGGCCCGCTCCAGGCGCAGCAGATCCGCCGCCACCGAATGGCTGAACTCGCATAACACGAGCCGAACGCGGCGCTGATCATGTCCAAGTTGTTGGGCTAACCCGGCGAAGTGAAGTGACATCGTCTGCTCCTGGCGAGATTGGGGAGCATGCTAGGGACCGGGACGAGAACCGGACATTGGCAAATGTCTTAGACGCCGGGCGTATAGGACCTTTCCCTATATCACCAATGCGAATGCTCTCGTAGCCTGCGCTCGATCGATCACTCGCCATGGAAAACGTGCCGTGAGCATCACGCGAAACATTCTGGTGTCGATGACGTTTGTGACTCTCGCCGCCTGCGGCGGCGGAAGCGGGTCGGGTTCGCCCGCGCCGGCCTCCGCATCCTCACTCTCCGCCCCAGTTGCAACCACGCCGTCATCGACCGCCGCCGCCGACCTCGCCCTCGCCAATCGTCTCTACAAAGGTGACTCGCGAACGCCCGCAGGCTTCGACGTCGAGACGCGCCCGTCGAGCGTAGTCGGCACGCTGTCGACCCGACATCTCAAGAACACGGATTTCGCCACCGGCCCCCAAAGTGCGGGCCCGACTTATGAGGTCTGCACGAACGACTTGGCGCAGGCCATCGACTGGTCCGAGCGACAGGCGGCCTGGAACGGCCAGTACTCCGACCTCGTCGAAGTGCGCGGCACCACCGACATGTTTGAAATCCTGCGCGTGCCGCGCGCCGACGTCACCGCCATGATCCGCCAGCGCGTGTTCCGTTGCGACTATCTCGACCGCTCGGATTCCGACCTGCACGCGGACAACGGCGCGGCGGGCAGCATGAACCAGCGCCCACTCAGCGCGGCGGAGCTCGAGAGGCTCACCGAGTACCTGTGGCAATTCACGATGTTCAACAACTCAGAGTACGCGGTCGAGAGCAGCACCACGGCCACGAACGGCGGCTCGACGACGCAGACGATCCGCATGGGACAGCTCGTGCGCGCCAGCGCCGGCGGCTGCGACACCGTGCAGCTCCTAGACTGGACGCACACGATGGACGCCGCCACGGGCGCGCTGACGCGCGCGCTTACGAACGTGCGCACGTTTCGCGCGAAGAACACCGCGGACGCGACGGAGCTGTGCGCGGCGGGCTAGCCGTGCGCGACCGCCGGTTCAAAGATACTTCTTCACGTATTCTACCGCGCTCAGGCCTGCCGGCCATCAAGCGTTTCGGCACGATCCATCAGCTCCGCGATATCCCATCGGCAGTTCGCATGAGCGCCCGCGAAGAATTCGCTCGGGTAACGTGACAGCACCGCGGCCGCCGCCGCCGCTCTGCCTTCGCAGATCTGAAGACAGCTCAAATGGATTCGCTGCGCGAACGCACTCACGGTCGCCCAGCGTCCGGAAGCCGCCGCGCTCTGCAGGTGCCACAGGTCATGCGTCACCGAACGGTAGAATTCCCGCGCGACCTTTCGAACTTTTTCTTCGTCATTGCCGAGTCGTTGTGAAAGCTCAGCAAACTGGATGGTCATCGCATGCTCCCCGTATCTGGGGCGGCATGCTAGGAGCGCGGTCCGCGGCGCGATATTGCCAATTGTCTTAGCTGACCCACTTGAGCAGAACGGCTAACAACTGATCGGGATCGACCGGCTTGGTCACGAAGTCGTTCATGCCGGCTTCAAAGCAGCGCTGACGATCTTCCTGCATCACATTTGCCGTCATCGCGACGATGGGCACTTTCGAGTGCGGCGCAATCCGCCGGATCTCACGAGTGGCGGTGACGCCGTCCATCACGGGCATCTGCATGTCCATGAGGATGATGTCGTATCGATCGGCCTGCGCCATTTGCAGCGCGACCGCACCGTCACCGGCGACGTCGACGATCAGACCGGCGTCGCTGAGGATGCCCTTGGCGACCTCCTGGTTGAAGTCGTTGTCCTCCGCGAGCAGCACCTTCAAGCCGCGCAGCGAATCGATCGTCCGCGTCGACGTTGCCGATGACGGCATCAGCGCGCCATCCCGTGTCCCGATCAAGCGCGTCAGCGTATTGAGCAGGGTCGACGGATCGATGGGCTTGTGGAGGACTTCGATTCCGGCCTGCTGCGCGCGCGTGATTCGCTCCCCGCTGGCGCTCGCCAAGGCCACGCGCAGCTTTCGACCCTCGCCCAACTTCCCGATCCTCTCGGCGACCTCGATTCCATCGAGACCCGGCGTGTCCAGATCGAGCAGCACCATGGCGAACGGTTTCTCCGACTCTCCCGAGGCACGCAGCGCGTCGAAGGCGCTTGCCGCATCGCGCGCGGAAGCCACGGTGAAGTCCATGCCGGTGAGCAAATTGCTCAAGTCGTCGCCGCCTTTCCTGCCCGGCTCCACCACCAGGATGCGTCGCCCGCGAATGTCGGCGGCAATCCCTTCCGCGCGCGGTTGCAGGTGGGCGATGCCGACCACGGCCGTGAACCAGAACGTGCTGCCCTTACCCGGCTTGCTATCTACTCCCACTTCGCCGCCCATGAGCTGCGCCAGATTCTTGGAAATGGCCAGTCCCAGTCCCGTGCCGCCATAACGGCGGGTGGTGGAGCTGTCGGCCTGCTCGAAGGCCTGGAAGATCAACTCCGCCTGCTCCTTGCTGAGGCCGATGCCCGTGTCCTGCACGGCGAATCGAAGCAGCATCTCGCGCGCCTTGCGCTCGATCACGCCGACGGTCACGCGGACTTCTCCGTGCTCGGTGAACTTGATGGCATTGGTCGCGTAGTTGATCAGTACTTGCCCCAGGCGCAAGCGGTCGCCGACCAGGTCGGCAGGCGCATCGGCCGCGACGTCGAAGGCGATCCGCAGTCCCTTCGCGGCCGCGCGCTCGGCGATCACATTGGCGACGTCATCCAGCAACTGCGCCAGCGCGAAGTGCGCGTGCTCGATCGTCAGCTTGCCGGCCTCGATCTTGGAAATGTCGAGGATGTCGTTGATGACACTCAGCAGGTGCTGGCCGGCGCGCTGAATCTTTTCCAGATAGTTGCGTTGCTTGGGATCCGAGCTGTCCTTGAGCGCGAGATGCGACATTCCCAGGATCGCGTTCATCGGCGTGCGGATCTCGTGACTCATGTTGGCGAGGAACTGGCTTTTGGCCGTGTTCGCTGCATCGGCAGACAACTTCGCCTGCTTCAGCTCCTCCTGAATGCGCACGGTTTCGGTGATGTCCTGCGCCGTGCCGCTGACGTGCCGGGGCTTTCCATCGGAATCGCGGAAGGTGCGCCCACGCCCCGCAAGCCAGTGAACGCTGCCATCGGGCCAGACGACGCGATGGTCCACAAAGTACGGGTGTCCTTCCAACCCCTTGGCAACTGCGGTCGCCACGGTCTGGCGATCATCCGGGTGCACGAGACCGATGAACCTTTCCAGCGACAGCGACGTCTCGGCTGGCACGCCAAGCAGTGTCATCGTGTGTTCCGACGCGATCACATTTCGCGTGTCCAGCATGACCTGCCACAGGCCGAGACCGCCGCCCTCGACGGCGAGAGTCAGTCGCTCTTCGCTCTCGCGCAGCGCGGCTTCCGCACGTCGGCGCTCGGTCACGTCGCGAACGATCGCGAGCAGACCTTGCTGGCTGCGCAGCCGGATCGCCTTCATCGCGGTTTCGGCGAAGAACGGCACGTTTCCGCCGCGAAGATGCTGCCACTGCCCGCGCACCGCATCGCCTTCGATGTGGATGGGGAGGCCTTCGCGCGATGCGTCCGTTACACCTTCCACGAGATGGCCAAGCACGAACTCGCGAATCCTGGTGCCGAGCTCGACGCTGTCCCGCCCGTCCGGCTGGGTCGGTGGAGACAGAGGCGGATCCGACAGACGAAGGCCGATCAGGTCCTCTTTCGATGCGACGCCGTAGAGATTCGCCGCCGCATCGTTGGCGTCGACGATGCCTTCATGCGTAATGAAGAGATAGCAGTCAGGTGATCGATCCCACAACGTGCGCAGTTGCTCCCGCGCCCTGTCGGCGCGCTGTTCTGTCTCGCGACGGTCGGTGATGTCGATCGATATTCCGCAGAGGGCGTAAGGCGTTCCGGCCTCACCGATCAGGGGAAACTTGGTGCTCATGAAGATGCGCACACCTTCGCTGCCTGGAACGTGTTCTTCCACTTCCAGAACGCCCCCACTCGCCAGGACCTCGGCATCGGCGGCGCGAAGGCGCAGTGCCACATCCCGCGGCATGACATCAAAATCGGTTTTGCCGGGCATCACTCCATGCGGCAGGCTGAAGAACTGTTCATAGGCGCGGTTGACAAAGAGGTAATTGCCCTGCGTGTCCTTGGCGAAAACGATCGCCGGGTATTCATCGATCACGCCCTGGATCAGGTGTTGGGACCGCCGCAGCTCCTCGGTGCGTTCTGCAACCAATCCCTCCAGATTGTCGCGGTGGGCACGTAGCTCCTCGATCAGGGTCTGGTTGAACTGTTGCTCGACAGCCAACGCGTCGGATGCGCGCCTGTGCTCGGAATGGGTAGTCAGCATCTCCGCCAGCGATTGGAGCAACCTGCATTCTTCGACAAGAAATGGCCCTCGCGCACTTGCGGGCCGCTCCTGTAGATAGACCACTTCGATCGCACCGGTGCGGCCGTCACCGCTCGCGATGGGTTCCGACAGTCTCCAGTGAGACTCGGCCCAGCCCGCTGTTGTGACCTCGATATCGGCCCAGACTATGCGCGCCGCGCACACCTCAGGGTATTGCCAGGCGGGAGGCAGCAACGCGACCAGCTCGGTCAGCAGTTGGCGGTCGATCGGCCGGTCCTCCTGCAGCAACTGCAAGGCACCGTAGAGCGCGGTCATCTCCTTGATGCGCTCGCCCAATGCATGTACCACCGTCAGGCGCTGCGCTTCTTCCTCCTTGCGCCCCGTGATGTCGTTGGACGTGCCCAGTACACCCACGACTTCGCCGTTCTCGTTGAGGACGGGGACTTTGTTAGTATCAAACCAGATTGTATTTCCATCGGCCCGCCGCTGTGTTTCGATGATGCCCAGCTTGGGAAGCCCTCGCGCCATGACCTCCCGGTCATCGGCCACATATTGGGCGGCTTCAGCGTTTGCCCAGGGGAGATCGAAGTCCGTCTTGCCGACGATTTCCTGAGGGCTTGAGAGGCCGGCGGCCAGCGCGAAGATGCGGTTGCAACCGACGTAGGTCGACGAGCGATCTTTCCAGAAAACGACGCCGGGGAAGTTGTCGAGAACGTCTCGAAGCATCTGACGCGAAGAGCGCAGGGCTTCCTCGGAGCGCTTGCGCTCGGTGATGTCGTTGAAAATCGCCAATGACCGGTCACCGAACAATGAGCCGATGATCTCCACCGACAACACGCGACCGTCCTTGCAGGTGATGTCGTACTCACCTCGATGGATGCTGCCGTCCGACGCGGCCGCGCCCGAAGCATTCCAACGCTCCATCACTTGCTTGCGGTAGGCAGGATCGGGATATGCGCGGTCAAACCACTTATCGAGGGTCGAGATCTCCTCGCGATCGTAGCCAAACAAATCGAGGGCCTTACGGTTCCAGAAGCCGATGTCACCTCGATCATCGGCCCAGGAGATAGGCAGCGGCGCGAGGTCGAGCAGCGTGCGCAATGATTGCTCGCCGCTTCGGCCGCTCGTCGCGGGATGCTGGCTGTCGTTCATGTGCCCTCGCCG
>Ga0307513_10009192_pt1 | contig 12512 bp, 15 predicted proteins | sample 15_EM_MG_FD_202174 | JGI IMG/M metagenome (GOLD analysis project Ga0307513, IMG submission 202174) | Populus trichocarpa ectomycorrhiza microbial communities from riparian zone in the Pacific Northwest, United States - 15_EM | ecosystem: Host-associated > Plants > Roots > Unclassified | place... | reverse complement strand
AAAATACCTGTGGGTCCAGGTGAACCGTGGGAAAGGATCCCTGCAGATCCAGGTATGGATTTTTGTCTGAAAATACCTGCAGGTAAGGATCCAGGTAACCTGAGGGTGCACCTGTGTCCAGCCTTATGATTGATTCGCCACTGTTATTGTTGGCCTTGGTGTCGAAGAATACCATGCTGTCAGTGCTGAACAGGGCCTGCGGTTGGCCTGCATCAGGAAAAAGTCAAAAGTATATAGAGACCGACATAGCCTATATAGCACCTGTAGCACCGTTGCGAGCCCCTTGATATATTGTGCTCTATAGTTTTCCATAGTTTCCCATAGTTTCATGGGTTTGCAATGGAGAGCTATATATTACTATAGATTTTCACATAGTCTCTATTGGAGAGCCGGCGTGCCCTTTATTGGTGTGCGTTGGGGAACCAGGACTTTTACCTTTATTAGGCAACCAGTTGATTCATAGCTCTAGTGCGATATACTGTACTATTTCATTCAATTCGGCACTCACATGACTTTTTTTCACTTTCAAGAAATTCCAAAAAATCGGAAAAATTGAGAATAAATTAAATCCGAGGTCAAAAAAAATCGGCGTGACATGTTACTGCCGAATTGAATGAAATAGTACAGTATAGGCCATTATAGGACTCAATTGTTCACGCAAAAAAGATAGGGACCACACAATATATTAGCAGACATGGCAACAGGGGAATAACTAGTCTACATCCTCGCCATCTTCTTCAGTCTCGGCCCTCGTACTCCTTCAAGGCAGCAGCGAAGGCAGACTGGGAAAGCATAAGACCATTTTGAGTTACTCACTTCGACTCTCGCATCCAGCTGGGTGCCTTCGAAACTTCACAATACCTATATCTAGATCAGCATTGAGAGAGGTCCAACCGAGGTGGAGGGACCCGACGCCATTTGAAGGGAGTAAGCCAGTCACATCTACTGCGGTAGAGGATGTGGACATGGGGCTGCTTCAGGTGAGTCGATATTGTCATCAGTTGGATGGAGCGACATCACCCACAATTAGGATGAAGAACGTGCTTAGGTGAGGGATACAATGCTACCCAGCCTCTTACTGCAAATTGGAATGGTTAATATAGATAGTGGGGTGATAGGGGCAGCTCATACCGCAACGCATGCCCTGTAAGAGGGGAAAGAGCTTGTAACTACATTGACGTTGCCACCTGCCCTCCTACCTCACACTGGGGAGATTAGTAGCAGGCAACGAAGCTGATATGGGCAGCTCTTACCAAAATGGGTGCTGTGTCACAGCGCAGCAGTGGGCTGAGAGCCACAGCGATGCGGGTGGAAGAAGAGGTGGGGTCGTGTCACCGTGTTCAATGTTGCTTGGTTGTGGAGGCAGTGTGGTAGCATCAGCCACGTTGACGCTGGTTGAGGTGGGGGCATCCGCAGTGATGTTGGAATTTCAGGAGGCTGTGCGAGCATGTGCAATGCGCCCGATCTCCGGATTCAAGGTACATTCCCTATCTTTATTGTTCTTCAGGGTATTTTGTCTTTACCCCATTTTATTTTGTAGTCTACAGTATATATACAAGGACATGTATCATAGCTACCCATCCGTTTGTCCTCTGAAGAGATCAGGGACAACCGGAAATCATATCTTTTATCTTATCTCGTTGATGTGATCTCGCGAACGAGTACGCTTACCAATTTGATTTCAACAAATAATTGAGGACGCGGGTTGTTGACAGCATCCACAGTAATGGAGAAGGGTCATAGAGCTGTGTCAACATCATCAACATCGTCAATGCCGTGTGAGGAGATGCAGCGTCAGCCACGTCGATGGCCTAGGTTGAGGTGGTGGGTTGCAGAAGAAAGGTTGACTGGAAATTCAACATTCAACAAACACGATCACATGTGTTTACAAGCTGAGTTTGAACTGACTTTGCAAATTCACGACTCATGTTGGAATATATATTACAATCAATGACGTTCTTGTACGTCCTCGTATGTTTTTTCTTTTATTTGTTTGTTTCCGAGGCCTTATTGTCTCGTGTTCTCTGTCGAGAACTCGCCGCCGTTTTCATTCGCCACCTCAGTCTTTCACCACAACGGGTGATTACTGAGGTGAGCTCATATTATTTACACTTCATATAGTATTACATACTTATATTACCTCGTAGCCTAGCTGTTATCTACAGGTAATATATTGAGTCTTTCACCACAACGGGTGATTACTGAGCCTAGCTGTTATCTACAGCGTCACCGCATCTCACAACTCATGTAACGATACTGTCGTCAGCCCCTGCGCCCACTTTTCTTGCCCACCACTAATATCAACTCCAGCGACTAACGGCTGCTTGCCAACCTGTACCCAACGTCTGCCGTCACCCAATCTGCCCGCTCCCAGCTTTGCGACATGTCCCATACTATGTCTGGACTTGGGTAGACTTAGAGTAATAAAGGGACTTTATATTATTATAATGTTTACCTATTATCTTGTAATCTTTTGTTGCAGCTCATTGCATGCCATAGTGATATATAGGAACCTATAGCAACTCATTGTCAATATAGCCAAAAAATGCACCCTTACAAACAATAAGGTACACGAGAGATCATCCCCAACGCTTGGTAGCTCAATATATCCAATATTGGTTTGCAGGGCATCTCTCGATACATATGTTTCCATCAGCCAAGTCTATGATGACCAATCCAGGCAACACAGGGCAACAGAGCTAACTGACGATCTATGGCCAATTTCACTTTTTCCTGATGTGCGGTTACGATTCAACCATTCATCGATTTGTTAACATAGCTTTGCGTTACGTTTGGGTGGATGCTCACCGAGACAAAGGTTCCTGGAAGGAAGAACATGGTTACGGCTGCCATCCTGAGCATTGATGTGTTTAGTTAGAATGAAGACATGCAAGGAGGCGCATGTTATCATCAAAGAACTGTCTCGTTGAGTAGAAATGGCGATTTTGGAAGACAGTCGCGCAATTTCCAAGTTAGTCTGACTGTCCAACTGAGTGGCGAGATTAAAGAAAAGGTTGATGCTCATTCCTGTTCGCTCAGTTCCTAAACATTGATGTATCTAGTTGGAATAAGGGCCCCAGTAAACATGAAAAGAGGCGCACATTATCATCGAGGAGCTATCGTGTTGAGTAGAAACGGCGATTTTGGAAGACAGTCACGCGATTTCCAGGTTAGTGCAACTGTCCGACTGAGTGGCTAGATTAAAGAAGAGGTTGATGCGAATTCCTGTTCGCTCGGTATAATTCATAACCCAGCGTCTCAAAGTGTTGGTTTTGGATACAATATAGGCAAAGGAGTCATGGACCGACTCTACATCTAATGGATCATATTGATCTATTGATAGATCCATCAAGCATTGGTGGACCTCCATGAGATACTGGAGCTGCTTTTGGAGATCAGTGAGATCTTCGTGAATGATATGAAGAAGCTGGGAGAGGGAATGCAGTCTCTCAACTGCCTCTGCAGTTTGAGAGGGTGTAAATTGTGAGATTGAGGAATTTTCCTGATGAGAGGTATTTGCCCACTACGATTTATTTTGTGAGAAATATGAGGATGCACATATGTTATCAAGTATGGCTGTTGAACTGCACAAAAATTATTCCCGGTATTTATGACTTGTATTTACTTAATATATGTAATTTGCGTGTTCCCCCAGACTAAAACCAAACTAAAACAGCTTAATTTCGATTTTACCAAGTGCAAAATACCTATTCCCAGATACATAAGTCATATTCCCCTACACTTACTAGTAGTGTTTGAAAGTCCGGTCCGGTCCAGTTATTGGGTCCCCATGGGTGCTAACCGAGACCGAGACCGGTTAGCATCACCCCGAAAACCCAAAATAACTGAACTGGACTGATACAGACCAGTTATGGGCGGTTAGTCGCAGTTATTTGTGGTTATATAACCGGTTGTAACCAGTCAAGGTTAGTCGCAGTTATCTGTGTACAAATTCATTCTAAAATACTTAAATGCATGTATTAATCTAATTAAAAAGCTACATGGTACTAGTAAGAATAAAAATAAGGGGATGCGAGAGGTAGCATGTAGGTCAAACACCACCTCGCGTCGATTTGGACTGTGTTCGCGGGACAGAGGGGTTGTGTGAGGTGGCATAGGGTGGTTGGGTGACCTAGTGATGTGGCAGGTGGGATGCGAGCTCACATTGGGTGGTTGGGTGGTGGATGATGTGGCGAACTTGGTCTTAAAAGCTACATTCGTCAGCTTTCTAACGCACTCTCGAACGTCCAAAACGAGTGAAAACTGAGGGAGAACTTACCTATGTTATTCTCTGTGACCTGTCCTGCTGAACCTTCCTACTTGAATCAAGCCTCTCGAACGTGGCATCGTGCGGGAAGTGGTTGACCTGTGGCATGTCATGGCTTGGCCCTATGTGGGCATTCACCGTGTGCTCGATAATCATGGGGGTGGACAAGAGGAATCAGAGGATGGGTGGAACAATGGCAACGGAATCATCACATGGTGACAAGGGTTACTTTAAGTCACAATACATCGAATTAGTTATAACTTTTTTAATTCTGAACCAAAAATTATGTTTTTGGGGTCATTAAAAAGCTTGTAAATAGGTGAACATTTTGGTATAACCTTAGTGTCAAAAGACCGGTCAGGACCGGTTATTGTTGGTTAGTCATATATCTAAATTTGGAACTAACCGCTAACCGGACCATGGTTATGGTTAGGATTGGTTAGGTAAATTTGCGGTCCTGATCAGTCACGGTCCAGTCCAGTCTCGGTTATTTTCCAGTTAACTAACCTAACTTCCAAACACTACTTACTAGATAAAAAAGTAATTCTCTTACATAACTAGACCCTTTCCATGTTTATCAGAGCAATTTCCAAATACTGATATCTTATTCCCGGAGATATAAATGTGTTTTCACAAGGATAGAGTCGGTGGAGATAAGCTCGGCTGATGCAGCCATCATGATGCACATCAGAGCTGCCAAGTCTGCCACCAACTCTACCCTTGGGTGTGTGCTGTTAGGCTTGAATTATGTTTCAAGTAAAGTCCCCATAAATCCTCCACAATAACTTAACACAAAATAAGGGTAATTCAAGAACTGTACAATTGGCGCTACCCAATGGACAAAAGCAAAGGCTAGACCACACCCATAAGGCCTGGACCACTCATGCACAGCCATGCATAGTTTTGCACAGCCTTGCATAGCCTCACACAGCCTCACACAGCCTTGCACAGCCATGCATAGCCTTGAACCCCAAACTTCCTATTATGTTTCATACTTTGGCATGTGATTCTCTACTTTGGCATGTGAAATACAGCCTTAGTAATATTTCACTTGGCACTTACCAATCCAGCTCTAGTTTGGTAATTTGAATGACTAAAAGCTCATAATTTCATCCCAAAGTCATTACCAATCACCCCAAAAGTATTACCAATCACCCACTTTCATTACCAATCACTCCATTTCTATTACCAATCACCCCAAACCTTATTACCAATCACCCCCAAAGCTTACCAATCTCCATTTTTACTTAGTAATTGCCGAGCCTCTGTAGAGTATAAAAGGGGTCCGATTTTCTGACTGCAAAGAATAACAATCCCAGGAATTAGTACTGAGCATGAGTCTCAGGGTTTCTGTGTACAACAAGGGCCTCTAGTTATCCAGATTAATTGGCAGTTTGAGCACAGCCTCACCAATTTCTGGCTAGTTACTTATTAGTTACTGACTAGCACACTGCTACAGTATTCTATTGTGTACTTGATTGTAACCTTTCTGTTTTCCCCAGTCAGTGAAGAAGATCCTTGTCTCTTGCTGTAACAGTTACTAGCAATACAAGTAATTTGCACTGTACTTCAGTTCTCAAGTCACCACACCGTCATTTATCAACCGTCAAGTATTCAGTTACTCCATATGTCTCTTTACAGTTTTATTTCAGTTCAGTATTATGCTCATCACATTCATTTGTTTGCAGATAATTTTCCTCAGCACAGTCAAGACAGCTTTGCTCATCACCAAGCACAGCTTTGATCAAGTCCTTAGTCACTTAGGCACTGCAAGTCTCTAGGATAGTATTGTTGTCGGCATAATTATTTTACAAACCCATTTGTTTCACACAAACACACCTATTCTTGCATAGTGCAGATTCCTTTTAGATTTTATATCTATTTGCCCTTGAACCCATATACTTGAATATTAAGGGTATTGATCTGTAACGTATTATTATCGAACGACTGGAATATACCCTGCCCCTATTTTGGACAAGGCCAGTGAAACCCAGGTTAATAACATATTGATTGTTATTTGACGTGACAGTGCCTGCTGCATGCACCTCCATACTGTTGGACTGCATCATTTCAGTCCATATAAGTTAATTCCAGACATGAGCAGAATTTTTAATTCACTAACAGCTATTTCATGGCCATAAAACAGTCTGAATAACTTCAATGTGAAGACAGTGCTAAACCCCAGCACCATTGGTAATTCAAGGCAGACATTGGGGATAGGATGCCACATGGTTTTAAACATTGCTTATAACAGCACTGGAGGTGCATATAGCAGGCACGCATGCTCAGAGGTGGAGTTGGCAGCAGACTTGGCAGCTCTGATGCACATCATGATGGCTGCATCAGCCAAGCTTATCTCTGCCAACTCTATCCTTGTGAAAACACATTTATATCTCCGGGAATAAGATATCAGTATTTGGAAATTGCTCTGATAAACATGGAAAGGGTCTAGTTATGTAAGGGAATTACTTTTTTATCTAGTAAGTGTGGGGGAATATGACTTATGTATCTGGGAATAGGTATTTTGCACTTGGTAAAATTGAAATTAAGCTGTTTTAGCTGGGGGAACATGCAAAATACATATATATTAAGTAAATACAGGTCATAAATACCAGGAATAATTTTTGTGCAGTTCAACAGCCATAATCAAGTGATTTCAAGGGGAATAAACTGCTTGCCCCCATTCGTGTAAGCTATGTTCTGCCAAAATTGCATCAATGGATAGAGGTTGCATGAGGATTAGGTTTCTCTGCTCTATGTATGACAAAATGAGATTATTGGCCATATCAGGGCAGCCATGGATAATGTAAGTGGAAGATTGGCCTTCTATCAAGCTATGTGAGAACCACACGTGAACGGGGGTCCCAAGCCCTGAAGAAAACTGATAGATACCATCTAGAATTTGAACAGTAAGAATACTTGAAGGCATGTCACAATACTTAACCCTCACCAAGTGCTACACATTTTCCGCCTTTGGTGTGTATTAAGGATGCATTTCCAATTTTCACAACATATTTTGGGGAATGGAAGCAGCTGAAAAACAAGGGAGAGACGCTGAACTGCTGGCACATCCAATAAGCTGTGGTATTGAGTTCAAGATTAGGCTCAGCCTTTAAACAGTGGGGATCGACAAAGTTGAACTCGTTGATGAAGCTAGAGGGACTGGTTATAGCCTTTCTATGGGATTTGGATTTGTATTGCATGCACAAGATTTGTAATGGCTGCAGCGTCTCTCTGATATTTAACACATCTTCTTTTTCCAAAAACTGTGTTAACTGTGCGAAATTACATATGAGCAACATACTCGAAAGTGGTTTAAGAGAGCAGAGTGGTTGAGCTTCTCCTTCCAGTTCACATGGTCTGGGTAGACTTCCAAGAGGCTGAGAATGGTTAGGGTTTGAAGTTTTGAAGGCTGTGAGGTGGCAAAAATAGATGCCCTAAGTTTGATTTCTGGATGTGATAAGACATGATTCCTGTTCATGGTGGTAAGCTCCAAAATGACATGCCAGGAACGAACATGATGGATGTTTGCAGTTACAGGTACCTAGGTGCATGTTCGGCATGTCAATGATGTGATGTTGACTTATTTGTAGATACACTGATCAACTCTATTCCGCTCTGCATTACTTCTCCAACCTAGATTGGCACACCTCCTTGCTCACCCATACTCCTCACTAGACAACTACCACGCCTGACTCATCACATGCCAAGTCTTGCTTATCTCCACCATCCACACCATCCTGCCCCTTGTGATAACCTCCTTGAAAACGGTGTAACAAATGTTGTGTGGACTGCCAATGTCCATCTCCCATGCCCATGCCCCCTCCCAACCACCTCAGCTTGGACAACGATGGCCACAATATTGATCACCTTTCTTCATCATTCACAGCCTTTTTACCGATTCAAATATCCCCCCCCTATATGTTCTGCTATGCCACATATATCATCAAAACAACACCAACAGTGTCAGCAAGTTCAAGACTCACTCATCTTGACACCACTACCAAACCTTCAAGACCATGCCAACGATGGGGGTCAAGTGTCCACCTATGGCCCCTGGAACCAAAACAAAGAGGGTAATTACCCAACCTTCTGCACACACCATCTATGGCTCAAGGATGATTATGACGAAGGAGCTGGAAATCAGTGATGGTAAGCGTCCAGTCATCAAAATGTCAAGTGACATGGCTGGAACCAAAGCCACATCAACCCATGCAATGACGATATGAAAGTTGCTCACTGAGTCACTGTCAACACCCCTGCCCTTCTTCTTTCCTAGACTCCTACAGCATTGAAGAACTCGGATCCGAGTTGAATTGCATGGGCAAGCAAGCAGGATATTGACAATGAGAAGGCTTTATGGTTCAGATGAGCTGGGTTCAAGGTCAATTGTATGGTATTGGATGGCTGCGAGAGGGTGAGTACAACCTCTGGCTGTCGAAGGAAAGGTGCACTCACTTCCTCTTGCTAGTCAGAATGAATGGGCAGATTTACAACAACAAGGTTTCGGGCGCTGATTCTACACACCTTGGAAATGAAAGATGAGAATGAGGTATCATCCCACACCTAACACATTCCACTTACCTACTGCCATTGTTGCATTGAAACCCTATGAAGAGGTCTGAAGTGTTCACAAAAAAACAGAATTTGAAGGGCAAGAAAAATATACCATTAGTTATTTTTGGCTGCCTAATAGCTACAGTCTTCCTGGAGGAGAAGAAGGTGGGAAAGAGGGTTCTGGAAACCCTGGGCCATCCTCACATGATCGACCCAGAGTAAACCATGAGGCAAGTTCACCCCATCCTTCTTTCTTACACTTATAGTTCTCTTTTCTGTCAATATGATGACCGATAACCCATTGATACTCAGTGCTATCCTTGGAAGTAAGAACGCAGTAGTTATAATAACACTGATTTCCACTGATCATCACCTAGATATTGAAGTTGAAGTTGAGTTGAAGGTGATGTTGCAAATGGAAAACAGGTGACATGATCACAGTACTCTTTAAGGCTTTATATGGCATTGTGAAATTGATGAAGTCCAAGCCTCACTTGTCAGTGCTCAAATGGGAATGGAATGCAGACAATCAAATGTGGGTCTATGTCTTGTAAATGACAGTCAATGTTTATTTTTTGGAATCAGCTGGTTCGAGCCATTGTTGACAGTGAAGGTTGTACTCTACTGTGGATTCTGGACCAACAATCTGTTCAAATCTCTCAAGAATTGTAGATTTGATCAAGAATGGTGAGTACATTCACTATAGGTGGGCATTCATATTGAAGACAATTTAACTAGATGCCAGTTTTGATCTGATGGTCAAGGGCATCCCAATTCCTGCCAAAATGAAGATGGTTCTGTCTCCCATTTCCAGATTGATTGACTATATCAAAGGATTCATGAAAAAGGTTGACACTGACGTTTGTCTCCTGCCAAGCAATAACACAGCACCAAGCACCATTTCAATGCCTGGAAAAGTGTTGCAGTTAACCAAGAACATTGTGGACAAAGTCTCCCAGGTATGACATCAATGTCTATGCATTTTGACCCTCATAGTAAATCGGCTGATTATGGTGATCAGGTCATCTGATACTTGATGTGTCATGGACCATTGTTTCTAGTCTTCATGAGGTAAATCATCCTACAAAATATTAAATGAACTGACAAATATTTGATATTGCTTGATGAGGCTGTACAAGAGACAGATCTTTAGGATGAATCTATCTGAGACCTTGGCAACATCTTGTGCAAAATGTTAGGTACTGCCAATGTGATTCCTGACCTATCAAAAATCCCAAATACAGAGAATTTTATTGAACAGATCAGCTGTCAATTGCTATAGATGGCATTACCATTTATGAATATATGAAATTAGTGCTTGGAAGTCCAGTCTCAAGACTGCAAAAAAACTGAGACCGAACCAGACCCAGACTGCCCAAGACCAGAAATTCCCAGGACTGCCAAAGACCGCAACAATGGTCTGGTCCATGGTCCATTGGCAATTTGAAAAATGGAAGACCAAGCAAAAACCGGTCTTAATCAGTCTCAACTGGTCTTAACACTCTTGAAGGTAAGCAAGCCCAAGGTCAGAACTTATTATTTTCAACTAATAATAATAATATTTAGGCATTAAAATTCATGTTTGAAATTTGATCTCACACTCAGAAGCAGCCAGATATGTCCATTGACAACAAACAATGTTGTTTGTTATCTTCAACAAGGGGGTGTCACATGTTGATCTCCTGACATAGGGTTGGTTAGTTAGTCCCCTCAGGACCCCCACTAATTTTTTTTCTGACCCATGTGAAAATATTGATAAGATCATGATAAAATAACTAAAGTTGGCCCACTGCACATTGATCAGGTTGGTGGGCCATGAAAAAGCACACTTGTGAATGACATCGGGGGCAAAACCTAAGGCACTTGAAATCAAGTTCCTTAGAGGCATGTACTGAGGCATGTCAAAAAATCTCGTTTGAATACCGGCCGGCCCATGTGTAAATAATATAAATTAAATATAACCAATATTTTGAAAATTGGAATTATTCATTAGCTGACGACGTTTTTGAATTACTTTAAATATGGCTATGTGTGCGACTAGTGATTGTCACGGGTTTTGAAACCCACATGGGTTATGGGTAGAGTATGCTGGGGTAAGGGTACGGGTTGGACTTATCCAACCCTTGCCCTACCCATACCCTTATTGCGGGTTGGCGGGTTACCCGCAAATGACTTTGTGAGTTTTCCATCGGAGTTTGAATTCAGATCAACCGTGACCAACTCGGTTGATCTCGCTTTCTACCATTCCAACGACATCCCACTGGACTCAACAAAGGTGGCCGGACCTGTTAAACAGCAAGTAGTTCCTCTCAAACCTTCTTATTATATATTTACTAACCTATTTCATTGTTTGTAGGCCCCTTCACACCCAAATTCGTCACTACCTGGCCTCTCCCTTCCAGCAGAGGATTTAGGCAATCTCCTATCGATGTCGATGGATTTCAGGAGGGAGTACGATTTGGAGGCAGGTATGAAATAAAAGGGGAGACCCATGGTGTGGGAGACCCGCGAGGTATGTGGCGAGACAAACCACAGTCGGTTTGTCGCCTTCTTTACAATTTTATCTTGCTGTATTCTAACAAGAAAATTACATCAGGACACACGCGCACTCGCCGCTCCCCCACAACATTAATGCCCACTCCATCGTCGATTCCTGTGCTGGCACCTACTACCCAAAGCCCACCCACCTGTTTGCATGCATGCCTGTGCTGACACTCGGAGTTTGACTGCTGGTTGGTGTGCCACGTCACCGGCTCTCCCAACCCAATTCCAGCGTATGCTGCCGAGGGCACCGCAAGGTCGAAATGCCCAACACGGGGTCAAACGACCCACTGCTGAGTCAAACACACCAATGCAAGCTCGAATGGCATTGTAGTGGGGCTCGAAAGACTCATACTACCGACTTTCTAACCTCGCAATACTGTACTATTACGACCGATCGTTCATGGGGTATGACATATGACACCAATTGTTCACTGCGTTAGGTGTTCAAATCTCCAAGTGACCGATGACTGGGAAAAAAATTGTTCACACCATAAAGTAAACCCCAAAATTATGGGTCATACAGAGTCAGGTTACCTGTTTTTCGGGGGAGCTGCCCTCCGAGTTTATCAATTAAGCAAGATAATCCAAAGATAGACAAAATTGGGGAAATTTTTCATTTTTAGCCTATTTTCGGTGCACTTTGAGGATGTTCATAGGACCAAATGACATATGACAAGTTCCAAATTTGTTCAGTTCACAACCCTTCATGACATATGACTGAACGATCGGTCGTAATAGTACAGTACTGCACGGCCGTGTCACTCGACATTCGCAATGCTATTGCGAGGTTTCCTGGTCAGTTTGAGTGTCCTACTTGAGCACAGGTTGGTATACCCCCCGGTTTTGTGAAACCCTTACCCTAACCCGCCAAAATCCCCACCCTTGGTAGTGGGTACAGGTTTGCGTGGGTACGGGTATGGGTAGCCCTGGAAAACCCCAGGGTTACCCTTGACAATCACTATGTGCAACCTTTCGTTTTTGAAAAATGATCTCTGCTGCGCTACTCAAACCTGATTAGCAACAACAGAAATCCACATTGCAGATTCCCAGGTTTATTAATCAGGATATGGAGCCCTGACGAAAGCCGTCAGGACTGAAACTAGTATACCTCTGTGCTTGTTTATCTAATGTAATAATAATAAAA
>Ga0307513_10009191_pt1 | contig 12512 bp, 17 predicted proteins | sample 15_EM_MG_FD_202174 | JGI IMG/M metagenome (GOLD analysis project Ga0307513, IMG submission 202174) | Populus trichocarpa ectomycorrhiza microbial communities from riparian zone in the Pacific Northwest, United States - 15_EM | ecosystem: Host-associated > Plants > Roots > Unclassified | place... | reverse complement strand
TGAGAGGGCGAGGGGCGAGGAAGAGGAGAAGAGCTGAGGAGGTCGGTGGGATAGCCAGAACTGCAGCATTCGAGATGTGAGAATCACGTGGCACGCAAGGGATCTGCGCGCGCTTCGGCGCCTGTCATCGCTTTTCATCTTGTGCTGGCCTGCATCTGATTTCGTTCTGCGGAACCAAACTTAGACGTTGCCAGGCGAGGTGGAAGGCTCTACAAAGTAATTTGAGGCGATAAATCAATCACCGCCGGTGGCAGACACCCCAGTGCCGCAGCCTGGTGCTCACGGTGCGCTCCAACGTGCATAGTACTGCACAATCTACGCCGTCCGCTCGGCCGCCGTGGTCGAAAGCTAAGCCACTTTATGTCTCTCATCTTCCCACCAAAAGTCAGTGCTTTGGTTGCTGATGATCCCCGCCCTGGCGTCTCATGCCACCCCTGGGAGTTGCCGAGTGGGTTGTTTCCAAAAAGGGAAGGTATTGCTTGAAATGGAAATGCTCTGCGCGCTCACTGCTGGACAGCCTGTGAAGTGATTGTCCCTCTGTCTGCGACCATCCTGCTCATCCTCCTCCCTATCCACTCGGCCCAGCCGTCGCCCCCAAACCATGACCTCCTACCCCCCGGATTACGATGAACGGCTTCTCGATAGCGCGCCAAAAGCAACCAAAGCTGAAAAACAGGTCCGCTCTCCTTTTCTTTCTCCCCTGGCTCGGTTCGACCCCACCCTAATGCGCGTCCTCCATCGACTTTCTCCCGGGCGGTCTGTCTCTAGGAAGGATACAATGTCAATCTGCTGGCGAGCGATGCTAGCGACTCGCCGATGAACGCGAGGCCCGCCGCTACCGTCGACGGACATACCAGTCTCGAGGCCGCAACTCCCCCCACCAAAGAGGCTTACACCTCATCCTATTCCGTTCCGTGGTACCGTAAGAAGAAATGGAGGATCGTCATGTTCATTGCTGCCATTCTCATTATTGGAGCCATTGTTGGAGGTGCTGTGGGAGGTACCCTCGCTTCCAGGAACAACACGACCAATAGTCCAAACAGCGGAAACGGACCAGTCACGCTTACTCTCTCATCGACGGTTACCTCCACCTCCGGCGCACCAGCTCAGCCTACCGGCGAAGGCGCTCCCCCTCCTGGATCTTCGACACCCGGAATCGTAACCTCCAGCGCTCCCGGTGCCGTCCCCACCGGAGCGGGTGTTCCCCCCTCCGACCCTGATCCCACACCGCCGAGTGATAGCAATAATGTTAACGGTATCGCCGACTCGGGTCCAATGGTCGCTCCAGTAGTTGCTTGGTGATCAATTTTATCATCGAAGGTGGGGCGAACAACCCCAAGCTTGACGAACCATCAATTGACGATCTCTTTCCTTTCCATCTCCGTCCAGGGTTCTCTTGTATTTAACTGCAACAACTTTGACCTCTAATCTACCTCTTTCGCTTTACTGTACGCTGCTTTTGGGACTATCACAGAGATTCGGTTGCTCGTCACTCCGTTATTTTTAGGATCTAAATCCGTGTTTTTTGTGTGTTGGGTTGCGAGCGGCTTTGATGTATGGCCCGTCGATCCGAATCGATCGCACGACCCACTCCCACCGAGCCCCACATCGGACCCGCTTGGTCAGGTCATCCGACACGAAATCACTTCAAGAGGTTGGTCGTCGTACCATTCAAGGCTCTGAGATGAGTGAAGGCTGTTGTGGAATCTTCAGACGATGAAACGCGATGGACCGTATTGCTATTTACATTAACCATGAACTCTTCATGGGCTGGGTGATGCACAGCGTCTCCACTCAGATATCACTCCACAACAGAGAAGCACCTTACAGCTGGCGTTCTTATACATCAGTCGTAACGGGACGACCATTCAAGAGTATTCACCACACGGATCATATACCTGGTGATGGCATTCGTGATACTGCATGGGGTTCACTCTTTCATATCTGAAGGGTTTCTGCATGGCATGCCCTGACAAGACCGGGAAACCAAGCGCCGAGGTGCCGTCAACACCTGAGCTGGTGTTCGAGCGAAGCCGACGCAAATAGTCCAATTCCGCTGCCGGATGCAGTTGTCGGACAAATCCCGATCAGTTTCATTCCCGCAGTTCCCGATACCCCCCCTCCCTTCTTCGATCCCGCCTAGCACTGAAGCAGTGGCAAGAATCAAAATCGCCTGGTCGATCAGAGCGTATGGTCGCTCCGTAAGATACCTAGAGGAAGTTCCTCTCCACACCAGCCACTCAGGCGGTAGCGTGTGAGTACTTGAGTCCCAGAATAACTGCCTTGACCTCATCACCCGGCGCCTCCACCACGCACGGGTGCGATACCCTTCTTTCCCCACTGGCCGCACGGCTTGTTCTTCTTTTTCTGTCGGCCAGCGTCGGTATTTTTGGTGGGACGGCCGGCAAGATTACGAGAACCTCTTCCCCGCTGATGAATGTTTCGTGGTCGGACCTATGGACGGGAACAGATATTAGACGTCGGTCACTCCCGTCAGGTGTGTGTATAGTGGACGCTAAGGTGAAGTAGAAACTGACAAGGGTAACGACGCTTACCACGGTAGGCTTCCTCTTCTTCATTGTATCAACTCGTTCATGGGCCAAGCTGCGGGTGTTATATCTGGCATTTGTCTGGAAACGTCTGTCCGGAACGTCTCGGGACGCGTTGCATGTTTCTTCTCGTCGCCCGACAATCGTATTTTTTCTGGGACCTCCTGCTCAACTTCTCGGCCTGTTACAGGCTCCGTGTCACCACGGGTACCCCTCATCTGCCGCATCGATCGTCCTCAACTCGCGATGAGAATGGTGACACGAAGTCTTTTCTTGTGTTGCTCTTCACGTTAGATTTCTCTCCTGATCTCGATTCCGGCACCCCGCCTTGTTGACCTCACAGTTGTGAACCGACCACTGATGCACCGATTCTACGTTACGGTAGGTATTCGGCCTCGGCTGCGTCTCTCGTCATGATTTGCAAATATCCATCCAGAAACGACTGTACGGGGTACTCAGTTTACTTAGTATCAAGACCGTCCACGATGCGGCTTACCATTCGCGGGCAGGGTACCCTATGGGTTTCACAGGTTGTGATTGGAACCAAGTGATGGGGTCCGATAACCCCACATATTCATATCTTATCCCTCCGCTTGGTAACCGTAAAACCTGTGCGGCTGACCTCCGCCGCGCGATTTGGTAGTACCTATAGAACCCTGCAGATGCGCGGAAATCACCTATTTTTACACAGGTCATGTTTCGCCCGAGGACGAGTCCAGCAGGGAGATCCTTCATTATGACTGAATGAGACAACAATCTCGAGAGAACTATCGCCTTGAGCGAGCCCCTTGTACAGAATTCGTGGTAGTACACATAAGTCCGGTCCCAGTAAATTAAATGATATCAAAGCATAAATACCCTCCCGGTCACCCCAACGGTCCGCTTTTTGTTGCGGCAGGTTCCGCCGTACTGGTAGTAAGGAGATGTATCCAGAGGAAAGGGAAGACGTAGGAGGTAGCCACGGGGCTTATGCCTCCGCACTCCCGAAAGAGCTCGTCGTTGGTTAGATAAAGATCGTTGGGCATCCATTTATACCGGTGTATGCGGCGTGCCCCTTCGAATGGTCGTCTACGACACCCCATCCGACCCGCCCGCCAACACCCCCATTCGAAGCCATAGTTTAGTTCGGTGCTCGGACGTCATGGGACAGCTATGACCTGAGTCTCAACATCGTGGATATCCTCCCACCTAGGGAAACCGCCTATGGAAATCATTTTGAGCACCTTGATGTGCCCGTGAATACCTCTTAGCACAATTATAGCGTGTTCCTTCATCACCGATTCCCAGACAGGCCGGGTATGTGGGAAATAAGTGTCGGACCCACGGGGAAGCACGACTTCGAGGAGGCGGAGTTTCTTGAAGCCCTGGACAGCTGATATGCAATCAAGGGTTTGGAAGCCATAAGGCTGTGTTATGTGAGCGTGACCCACAACACCCTTCGCACTTGGGACCGAACTTACCTGGACGATTCCCAATTCTTCGAGATTGGGACATAACTTAACTAGGTCTACCCACAGACTCAAATACGTCACTCGCTCAAAGACAACAATGAAGAGTGTCCATACCTCGGATATTTTCAGTTACGGGAAGACACAGCGCGAGATATACCAAAGAGTTCGCAACGAAGGGTATAGAGTTTAGATAGGCGTAATCAAACCCTCGTTGGTGGATTATGACTCTTTTCACGTTAGCGCAGCACTTCATAAAGTAATGGTCTTGTGCGCCGATGACCAGCGTGCGGATCTGTGGTAGCCGTATGCGTTTGAATAGCCGCTCGAGACGTTCGGGCTCCCCGTAATATTCGGTAAGTATCTCGAGGGTGTCGAGATTGGGTAGGAGAGGTAAAAGTTTGACCAGCCGCGGAGCGTTCGAACGGAACATGTACACGGATAATGTTCTTAAAAACAGGTATAAGCAAGAGTGCGAAGGGCTGTAAAATAAAGAGGTACGCACTTTACGTGTGCAGACAAAGAGGGCGTGGCGACCAACATCTTGGACTGCCTCCGAAACATCCGCTCCGCCAACTGACTACATTCTTGCTCTTGCGCTCCAGGTGAACGAATGCACAAAGATTGTACGTGTTCCCACAGCCACGGGAGAAACCTTTGTCTTGTCGGATGACATAGTTGGGTGAAGGCGACCAGTATACGATGCCTCTCTGCCAAGGTGCGGTTAAAGTATTGCCTGTCTATGACAGACCTGCCATGCTGGTCGACTCGGTAGTAGGCATGCTCCAGCCGAAAGCTGGAAAAGTTGGAGAATATGTTAATGAATATCTCGTCGGGAAGCTGGAATACTGTGAAATAGCGGTCAGGTCAAAAATGCTTCGGCTCCAAGCGAGCGCGAAATGTATTACTTAGGCTTGTTTGCTTTACAGGAACACCCCGAACTCGTTTGCGAGCAAAAAGCGCCCGTAGCCAAGACGCGGCTTTCGATGAAAGCTCTTCGAGAGGCATCTGTGGATTCGGTTGGGAGGTGTTTGGCGCTCGCGGTGACGACGACGATCGTCTTCGATCGAGACTCTGCGTGTCTTTCCGCACCGTCCACACCGTTACAGCGATAATGGGTATGTCGCCGTCTATTCCCCCGTCTCATCGTAAACTCAGCTGGCAGCCTCTCCAAGGATCCAATCCGCCAGAACCGAAGGCGTCCGTGACACTTCCCCCGGAGATCTTGGACAAGATCCTCGAGCACATACCGACAAACAGAGAAGGTCGGCCGACCTTGATTTCATGCGCTTTGGTGGCCGCTTGGTGGACAGGACCCAGTCAAAGGCGCCTCTTTTCTTCAGTTTCGATTAATAACAAGAACTACCAACGATGGCTGGACGGCGTTGCCCTCTCTGGGTCCAAGACTCACCTCCTTCAACACGTCCGTTCGCTGCGGTATTACCGTAGTTTGGGTAAAGGGGTCAGACATCCGATTCCGATTCAAGACCTCCCAACTGGAGAATACTTCTCTGCTCTACACAATATCCACACCCTCGAGTTGGTCAATATCAAGATCGAGCGAAGCAGCAAAGCGGAATTTGGCACTTGTTTCTCGGCGTTCCGTGAAACCCTCACCGGCCTCACCCTTGAGCTCCTTACTACGTCATTCGACGCGCTCGTGAATCTGGTCGATTACTTCCCCAACGTCGTCACCCTTCGATTGAGTCCGTCTATATTGGAACTCGATGAGGGGCCGGTCCCACCGTTGTCCCGGCCGCTTCGGGGAAAGCTACACATTTATTACACCGAATATGATTGTTTGGAGTTCATCGATCGATTCGCCCGGTTGGACATGGAGTATGAGGAGCTGGTAATTGGCTCCTGGTTCGGGCTACCAAAAAGGTTCATGGAAAGTAGCCTTCAACTCAGTCCAGGCACCGTTAAATATCTGAGGCTGACTGTCACACTCCAACGTGAGTATCTCTACCATGCCCCTTCACCGTACGTTTTTACCCAGCCCCCCGCGTTTTAGGTGGAGTGGTATTGACGATCCATGGTTTTCGACAACTCCAAGAATTGGAACTGGTGGCGGCTTGGCCAGATTCTACGTATAAAGTCCTCCTTTCTTCAATCAACTCTACCCAACTCCGGAAGATCATCATCCAATCAGTGCACGCATACCACTGGAGGACTCAGAAAATGGCTTTGATCGACAAAGAGCTATGTGAACTTGTGACTCGGCTTGGTAGGATGGGGCACCGTCATACGCTAGAGGTGGAACTGCGATTTACCGGGATCGGAGTTACATCTGGGACAGATGAATATACCGATTTTTTGTCCAGGTTTAGGGGGGAAGGGATCGTGACCATTATAGACGCTGTCCACGACTTGGTCCTTCATTCTTCCACTGATAACCGTTAGAGCTGGACTTCACTGAATTATATTGCTGTTTATAATGGGTTGATTATTGAATGGCATACCCGCGTTTTGGGGTTGCGCAGGACCTACGGTGAGGCTTTCACCCATGCAGTGATTGTACTTTGGCAGGGTACGGGAGAAACCAAAGACAAACAAGGCAAGGGGTTGTAAGAACCCTTCGCATCTCTAATTTCCAGACTGTCGTTACTCGAAATCCTCCGTACAGAAGATGCATATTACTTGGGTGGGTCCTGGTTCCTGGGGACGTTATCCGGGTGATTAGCGCCGCGCGCAATGAAGCTCGCCTGGGACCATGATGCGCGTCTATCCCCATCGTTCAGAACGTTCACACCGTGAGTGCGATAATGGGTATGTCATCGTCTATTTCCCCTTTTCATCGTAAATCTAACTAGCGACCTCCCAAAGAATCCAATCTGCCAGAGTCGAGGGTGTCCGTGACACTTCCTCCGGAGATCTTGGACAAGATCCTCGAGTACCTACCGACAAACGAATATGGTCGACCGACCCTGATCTCATGCGCTTTGGTGGCCACTTGGTGGACAGGACCAAGTCAAAGGCGCCTCTTCTCATCGGTTTGGGTCGATAGCGAGAATTACCGTCGATGGGAGGACGGCGTCGCCCTCTCTGGATTCAAGAGCCACCTCCAATACGTTCGTTCGTTACGGTTGGGTCCAGGAATCGATTATCCGATGCAATGCCTCCAAAAGGACTCCGGAGAATACTTCTCCGCCCTCTACAACATCCGCAGCCTCGAGTTGGCCGGTGTCAAGATCAACAGAGCAGAATTTGGCATTTGTTTCTCGGCGTTCCGTGAAACTCTCACCAGTCTCAACCTCGCGATCCTTACCATGTCATTCGGCACGTTTGTGGCTCTGGTCGATTATTTCCCCAACATTGTCACCCTTCAACTGAGTCCGTCTATATTGGAACCTGATGAGGGGTCGGTCCCGCCGCTGTCTCGGCCGCTTCGGGGGAAGTTACAGGTTGATCACGCCCTGGTATGCTCGGAATTAATCGATCGATTCGCCACGTTGGACCTGGAGTACGAGGAGCTGGTGATCAGCTCTTGGTCCTGCCTATCAACAAGGGCTATGCAAAGTAGCCTTCAACTAAGTCCGGACACTGTTAAATATTTGAGGCTGCTCCCGGATCCTCAACGTGAGTATCCTTCCTGTAGCCCGTCTTCACTGCGTGTCCTTACCCAACCCCTCACTTCAGGCGGGACGATCGCCGCGATCCATCGCTTCCGACAACTCCGAGAGCTGGAACTAACGGCGATTTGGCCGGACTTGGTCCACGAAGTTCTTCTCTCTTCAATTATCTCCACCGAACTCCGCAAGATCATCTTCTCGGTCAGGTACGTATATGAGTGGAATACTCTCGACCAGCAAATGGAGGAGTGGAATGGTATCGATGAGCAGTTGTGTGAGCTTGTGGCTCGGCTGGGAAGGATGGGGCACCGTCATACATTAGAGGTGGAACTGCGATTTACTGAGGCCATGGTTGGCCCAGGGTGCGATTTTACGAGCCTTTTACCCAAGTTTAGGAAGACAGGGGTCGTGAACATCATAAACCCCGATATTATCTACAGCGACAGCGACCTCCGTTTATTCAGTCTACTATCATCAGCGTTGAGTACTGGGTGACTATCCGTTCCACCAGATAATATTATTTCCGTTGTAGGAGGGTACCGGTAACCGAGGGTCGCGCTGCTCACGACCCCGGGCATGATGGATGGGGTCCTGACAGTTCTCTTAAAATGTACCAGAGATTCGTTTATTCAAGGACAAGTTGGGGCTGTACCCCACCGAAAACGGTCTATTGAAATGCAACCCGCTGTAGCAGGGAGGTCGGGATGTTTCGTCATGGACAAACCCTCCTCCTGTCGGAGTCGGGGAGTAACATCTGTACCGTCAAAATGTTCATATATTCACACAACACGCACTTATAATTTAGGGGGGGGGGGCAGGGAAAACTTTGCAAGCAAGGTAATGTTCACTTTCATATGCAAACGGCAGTCACGGTATAATGATAATCCCCCGGGGATTTCTCCGACACGTGACATGGTCGCATTGGGTGACTATCCGTAACACCAGATAATATTATTTCCGTCGTAGAAGGGTGCCAGTAACCGAGGTTCGCGCTGCCGGCGACCCGGCATGATGGACGGGGTCCTGACAGTTCCCTTAAAAGGCAGTGGATATTCGTTTATTCGAGGATAAAAGCCTACGGATAGTCACCCAGTCACCCACTAAAAGGTCGAGCTTCATCACATAAACGTTGCCCGGTAAGCTCGAACGATGGTGTTCGGAAAGGACAAGAGATTTTGTATGGCGCGGGCCCGGGGCCGCAGGTCCCGGCACAATGCCAGTAAGCATGGCCCGGCGAGCTGGGATAAGGCATTGCCCGGCAAGTTCGCGAGTGGCCAGCTAGTTATATATACCCACCAGTAGCTCTATCCAGCAGCATCGTCTCCCCCTATCCTCACCACACGGGTGTTGTACATACAACTCGCACCGGGAATGGAACTGACTCCACGGTATTTTCTCCTGTTCCTCAGGAAACTTGCATCTTTCATCCACAAGCAATCGATCCGTGGGCTGTGGCACATTTCTGCGCTCCTGCGCTCACGCTTTTCGTCTCGACGCCCGAAGGAGAGGGATGAGAACCGCCGAAATTTTGAATCTCGATCAGCAAAGCCCCCAACCGCAGTGATTTGCACTAGTCGACTCCCTCAGCATACATTGATCGCTGATGACGACGCTCCAGTCATTGTCTCCCCGACACCCATCTCGATACAAACTCGCCAGCCCACGATCCTGAACATAAGAGATACCCTCTACGAAATCCACGAGAACCACGGCACCGAGCAACTAGGTGCTAACGACCGTTCTCTAGAGGAAAACAGACAAGTTTCAAGGTCACCTGATTCGATAGGCCACCATCATGAACCCCACGCTTCACACACACTCGGCATCCCCTCTCGACCCCATTCACAGCATTCCCATCGTCCCCCGTCGCAACATTCAATACATCGTCCTTCGTCACAGTACTCGCACCGCTCAGCATCACAGTATTCCTACTACTCACCGCCAAACCCGAACGGTGCAGAGGCAGCTGCACGTGGATATCTTCATGCTCCTCCATCTACGAGGCCTTCGTCTCCAGCGCTATCGATTCGCCCACCATCTGTCGCCGGTTCTGATACCTCCCATGTCTATCGTGATTCACGGCTGACCACCCGAGTACGAAGGTCGTCACCAATGAGGAATACATCACAACGTAGGGCCAGGTCGTCTACCCCTGCATCGGCTCGCCGGAGCGTACTGCGTCCCATGATAGGGATTGACAGGTACAAGAACCACAAGGCGGTCACCATCGAAGACGTTTTGTGGACGCATATTTGTCCCCCTGTCACCACACAATTCGTGCCGTAGGTTTTTCCACTCTGCACCGGGACATCGCGTATATACCCACTATTCCCAGAGATTTTACTCCTAATAATTGGATTCCTCTGGCGCATCCCGAGGGTGCTCGGTACTGGGTCCATAAAACGGAGGTAAGTCTCAGCCTCCAATGCACGTGCTCCATTCTGATGAGATGGGCTTCAAGCCAATCTATACCGACACCGACATGTATAATTCGGATTTGCTACAGGAAATCGAGCAAGCCGTCGAGGAAATCAATAAGTTGAGGGAGACGTTGAGGGAAACTTCCCCTCCCTTTCCAGAGGATTGGGAGCTCGTCTTGGAGTTAGCTAAAGATGACGAAACGAGCGAGCCTATCTGCAGGTACTACTTCGCCTGTCTTTCCACTCGTTGTTTGTTTTGGCTTCACGAGTTCGACCTCGAGAGCGTTCTGGAGGATGTATGCGGTGTCACTGAGAAGACCCACATTCGTAAGTCCCTCGGGCCTACACTCAGCATTTATCGAACTAAACGTATGACTAGACCTGGCGTTGCAAGCTCAGTATTGGTGAGTGATAACCACGTAGACACAGTGACTTCGTAACTGAAAACTCTCAGGTCTCATTGGGAGATGTTTCCGCATGACAGGGAAGTTCCCGAGGGCATTATCCAGGAACTTACTGGTATCTTGCTCCATGCGGGTATTGGTACGTCAGGGCCAATGCTGGATGTCTTGTGACTCATGAGTAGCTCAGATTGTATGACTTCTACCAACTCTACCGTGGCCTACTCGGAACCGGAAATTAACAAGTTTCTCGGCTATCTAAGCCACCTCAAATTGGTTGGTGGGAACTATGGATTCTCTGCCTGCGTAGTCGGTCAGTAAGGTACCCTGTATCTTACTGAATACTCATGGTTTTCTCAGGTCGCTTGATGAATTTCCTCAGTAGGTCGCTGTCCGCGCATGGTTAAAGCTCCGATCTCTGACAGGGGTGCTTGGTAGTGTTTTCCCGTTATATTGACTTCTATGGTCAGAAGGGGGCTCGCCTTACCAGTGACCAGATGGTATATGGTGTCCAGCCGAAGCGGACGTACTTGATCAGGACCTTGTCCGCCTTCTTTTTTTATGCTCCAGTGTTGTATCTCAGAGGTACGCGCGGCCATTGTGGGTTTTGTGTGTGTACCAAAGCCTTTACAAACAGAGCTGGAAGCTGTCTACACAGAATTCATTCTCTGTCACAACAGGTGGAAGCAATGTGTCACAAGGCTACGGAATGACTGGATGGAATTCGTCCTATATGCGAGTGTTCCATGATTGTTGCAACACAGCGGTACTTATGCACCGCATTTTTTATAGGGAACTGTGTTGTTGAATGCCAACATGGCGTTCTTGGCCATACCAGGTGTTAATTCCGGAAACAATACTCACACCCCGGCCCAACTTGCTAGCTACCTCTCGACCATCACGTCTATCGGGAGTGTCGTGATAGGCTTGCTGTTACTTCGGCAGCACAGGACCGAACCACGGGACTCTGCGGATGAAGTCGTGAGCCACTGCCTGATCTCTCACCCCTATCTCTTCACTCACTGTGATCAACGTCTGTGATAGAATAAGTACCTCCGAAGCTTTCATGATAATTCCCTCGGGTTCGAAACTCTCGCAATCCTATACAGTCTCCCATATTCGCTGCTTCTCTGGTCGTAGGTCTTGATAAATATTTTCGTGCGGTCCCTTGGTCTGACGTCATTGATCAATAGCATGATAGCATTCACCACCGCTTTTAGCCTTGAGGTACTTGTATTTGACAGTGAATTCTGGACGAGACTACCCATCGGTATCGTGCTCGTAATGATGCTCCTTCTGATCTCTTGGTACGCCTGGACCAGGTTGGAAGCCATCAGGAGTCTTATGGTGCCGGACACCTAGAGACTGCTACTTCGTGACAAGCGGGATCTCCGGAAAATTCATGCACTTCTGATCACCTTGGGAATGTTCTGAACTGACAGAACGACTCCTTTTTATGTGTAGAAGAATCCTGTCAGACAGAATTCCATAAAACCTTCTGGTCGTTGTTATTTTTTTCCATTCATACCAAAATTTGCCACACGGGAACATTACTATATTAGGGTAGTATTACCATATATGGAGGTTATTATGTAATCAGTTGTCAAGCTGAACACCCAAACCCTCTGGTCCATCATATTGCAAGCCGTATTCAGAGAGACAGTGAGTCATATAGCTCCTTTTTTGCTCTAAGGCCAACTTATTGCAGTCTAGAGCCCGCCAGGTGGGTTGGCTGAACCTTGGCTTTTTGGTTTAGGCCGCTATCCCCACGTTTACCTGTCGAGTACATGCTCTGACCATTCATCCCTCGTGCGCTTTACATATCCGTGCTTATTGTGGGTTGACGCCGCGCCTAGTGATCCCCCCAGACTGTTGAGTCGGCAATATATATAACGAGACCTTCAGTTCACCCTAGGTGAGATCCCACTGACATCCTACATCAGTAGAACAGAAACCACTTTCGAGACCTTTGAAGTGATCGAAAGTCGCAAAGGTCACAAAGTTTCATGCCCTTTTTAAAGTCCTTTCGAGTGGTCTCTTCATCGTCAAAGTACTCAAAAGTGAGCTTGAAGCACTGCAAAGTGACCACCAGTTGGCACTTCATTTGGGTACTTTTCTCACT
>Ga0307513_10009190_pt1 | contig 12513 bp, 11 predicted proteins | sample 15_EM_MG_FD_202174 | JGI IMG/M metagenome (GOLD analysis project Ga0307513, IMG submission 202174) | Populus trichocarpa ectomycorrhiza microbial communities from riparian zone in the Pacific Northwest, United States - 15_EM | ecosystem: Host-associated > Plants > Roots > Unclassified | place... | reverse complement strand
TCTGGTCATCTCTCCTACCGACACTATGCGCAGCACGCGACGACGGTATTCGCCTCAAAATCACCGGGAAGCGCAATCAGCCAGATGCAAGGCACAACAAGCGAGGGAACATCATAGGAAGCTCGACTTTGTCCAATTCGCAAGATGTCAGCTATTACGCGAATATCACCCTTGGAAGTGCTGCGTTCTCGGTACTGATTGGTGGGTGCATTCTACTGCCTTTACGACCGATACCTAACTCGAGGACCTTAGACACGGGAAGGTAGATACACAGTGGTTCGAAGAGCGTGGACAACCCTGACACCTCATCGTGCCCAGCTCTGATCTCTGGGTCGCTGGATCCGTCCCAGATGCGACAGAAACGGGCAAGACCTCCGGCGTTAACTATGCCATCGGTTCCGTTAAAGGTACGCCCCTGGCCACACTTATTGCCCGTAATGACCGCCCAAGTTCTTGCGTGCAGGTCCTGTGAAACTTGCCGATCTTAATTTTACGGGTTACATCGTCGACGATCAAGCCTTTCGCAAGTCACCATCCTGTTCTATCGACTGAATCGTATTTAACCTTAGATTGGCAGTCCAAGTAACACCCGACAGCTCAAACCTTGAGGGATTGGGCCTTATTGGCTTGGGTCCCAATAAAGGCTCAAACGTGTTTAGCGCCATGGGGTCTTCTGCTGGTGCAGCAGTCGTTGATAGGATTTTCCGTCAGAACACCTCCACACCAAATTTCATCTCCGTCCTACTCGGACGATATGATGACCCAACAGATACATTTCCAGGCGATATCACTATCGGCGATATCATAGACGGCTTCGAAAATATCTCCTTACAATCAAAGTTGGAGGTAACAGAAGGTGGTGTCCAGGATGCTCGAACGATCGATTTTCCTGACTTCATTATAGTCTCCGTGCTCGAGTCCGGCTCGCAACATTGGCAATCTCTGATAGACGAGAACGGGATCCTCGGCCCAGATGGTCAACCAATAGCCTTGACGACCGTGGTCGACAAAACGGCGAATGGTCAAGCACTAACTGCCGTATTTGATACCGGATTTTCTTTGACTCAGGTCCCTAAGTAAACGGCATACAGACCGAACTGAGTTCACGATGCTGACCTCGATATTCAGGAGCTTGTCCGACGCTGTGTATGGTCGTATCCCTGGTGCACAATACGTCAATAGGTCCGACGTTGGAGGAGCGGTCTGGGAAGTACCTTGTGACAGGGAGGTCAATATGACGTTCATCTTTGGTGGTCAAAGAATTCCCATTCATCCCTTGGATACAACACTCGACCTCAAAGTGACTAATGATGCTGGGGACAAGGTGTGCATTGGATCTGTGAGTTCATACCGCTCTTCCTTTAGACCTACTGCAGCTCACTGTTACGTAGTATCAACCCATCTCCACTGCGTCCGATGATAATTACGACATCATCCTTGGAATGTCTTTCCGTGCGCATTTCCCGCCTCCCCGTCTCCCCTTTGTTATTCACAGGTTCTGCACGCAGTTCGAAACGTTTACATGCTCATTGACTACGGAGACTTCGTCGACGGCACCTCCGCCACCGCCGATCCCTACATCCAGCTCCTAGCCACGACAGATCCTACAGAGGCCCATCAAGATTTCGTGAACGTCCGCATGGGCGGAAAAGATGACGCAAATTGGGAACTACTCCCTCCGTCTTCGACAGGTAGCCCACCAAAGAGCGAATCGCAATTCGTCCGAAGGATCAAATATTATTGGCCGATCATCGCTGGTGTAGCAGGGTTCCTTATTCTTGTCATTGTCATTTCCTGCCTCTGCATGCGGCGGAGGAAGAGGAGCGGCGGCAGGCCATTCTGGAGGGGTAAAAGGAGTTATCAGCCATTGCACGACCCCGCCCCATTGGGCATGCAGCCACTCAGCAACGATGGTGCCCCGAGGCAGAGCGTGTCTGATTACCGTAACCCCTGGGACTCGAGGCACTAAGCGAGTGGTCACCAAAATGTCGGGACTGGGAACTGTGTACCCTATTTGTTGTTTCTACCATGGACCTTACGTTTCTATATATGCTATTTCCCTCGTTACGAGACGGACTTGTGAAGAGGATAGGTATAATATGTACTTGGTGCTAAGTGCGTTGCCATTGTTCCGTGACCCACGCGTTCCTGGGAACAGGGAAAATGAACCTTTCTGGCCTCGTGCTTCCAGGCCAGAAAATTGTGGAGAAGCTTGGGCAAGCACTGTTGCGAGTGGCGTCCTTTTGACTCTCCCTCAGGCACCAGATTTCAAAATTTATCCTTGAGCTAAACTGCCTCAACTTTTCCTCGCTGCCGGTAAAGGAGAGAATTGGCCTCGCGAGCAACCCGTTACCCCATCCCAGTGTCCTGTCCTAGCTCCAGGCCTTCAGCTCCCGGCTTTACAAACCGTGTGGATTCCCGGCCTCTTCCGTCGTCGACAGATACGCACCTCCACGCCATACACTGAAGTCTCAAGTACCCGAATGGAAAACAATGGGGCCTCCGGATCCAGACCGAGGTACCGAGTTATGTGCATGAAACAACCGGTCCTGATTTAAAAATCTTCATCATTTGCCGGGTAGGGTGAATGAATCCACTACCTCTCCAGGTTTTGGTGATGGTTTGATTTTCATCCTACGCTGAAACCGATTTCAAAATACAGAAAAACAGAGCCGACGAAAATCAGTCAATTGAACGATACATTCGTGAATGGACAATGCTCGACACCAAGCTCTTCACATAATTTCGGGCTCCAACCTAAACACATGTGGCAACACGGCCCAAGCCTTCTTCCTCACGTCTGCATGCCCGGCCTCCCACGCTTTCACACAACCCTCGCAAAACCCAAAAGGATCACCTCCACAAACCTCTCTCAGTGAAAGTACCTGCAGTAACTTCGTCCCAGAGTTGGCAGAATCCACGATCCGATCAGCGACCTTCTGGTGCGCTTCCGTAACTCTTGGACCCGTCGTGTTGCGCGAAGGACAGGTTGGCCGCAGACAGGACCGGGGAGGGTTCGATCCAGAGATCAAACGGTGGGTCTCCTTGAGCTCCATCTCACGAAGCGCAAACAGGCCTTGTATCGTGGCCTGAAGGGTTTCGGGGGGTAATCTTGCGCTCGCCGGGAGACGTCTGCCCATCAGCGATTCTGGGCCCCTCCGAACCGCCATGTAGTATGCCATAGGCAGCGCGGACGTGAGCTTCTGTTGGACGAACAGATTGAGGACTGCGTTCGGGTGAGGGGTCGGACCACTGAAAACGCTCTCTCCAAGTGCCTTGGAAGGATCAAGGCCCTCGAAGGTCACTGGATATGCATCGCGGATGACTTCAAGTAGCCGAGACCGGACGGTGGGCATCTCGTACTTTGCCGTAATTCGGAGGAGGGATGAGAATGTGATGAAATCCGGCACTTTATTCCGTTCGGGGAATCTGTAGATCAAGGAGTCAGCAGAACTGTCTATCTGTAGAGGGATGGGATGGCATACTCTGGGAGATACATGACCTTGAGGAGTGTGGCAAAGTCCGTGGCCGTGTCGGAGGACAGAATGCGGGGACAACCGTTGGGTGATTCAGCGGTCTCAAGGTTCGATTTCGCGAACATCTGGCTGAACACGGGAGAGTGGAATGACAAGACGCTGGCGTGGACGCGGAACAACGTGTTTCCACACAAAACTTCTACGTTCCTGTCATCAAGGTAGAAGGTGTCGTGGGGGGTTATGGTTGTGGGGTCGTGAGAGGACTCGTCATCGGAGGTGTCTGCGATTGTGAAGTCGGAAAGGCTGGTGATGCTGATGGACGGAGACTGAGTGGCGGGGGATTCAGGAACCAAGTCTGTCTCTGGAGCGGTGACCACTTCAAGTGGAGGAGGTTGCGGGATCTGAGGTTCAGGGTCTCTGTTTGGAAGACCCAGGGATGGGACTATGGGAGTCGCAGCGGGGTCATTCCGGTCCGCGTCAACCGGTCTAGGTCCCCAAGTCGCGAACACAGGTGGAGGAGGGAGGCCCTCCCACCCACGCTCCCGTAACCCAACTACCTCCTGAATATTCGTGTTAGCCCGGTGGCTGCTTTCCACTGGGCCGGATACGCACCTGTACAAGTCTCCCTCTCACCGAATTACGGCTGTAGTGGCCCTTGATGAGCTCGAAGCAGCAGTCGATGACCGAAGGATCAGCGTATGCCTCAAATGTTGCACCTGCCAGTTTGAACAGGATGATGAGCGCATCCGCCTGGTGATCGTGCAGTTTCGGGTGAGAGATAAGTGACTGGAGGATGTGATCATGGATCACAGCTTCCTCCGCGTATCCAGAATTAATACAGTGTGCAATGAGATTAGCTTCTGCGTAGAAGTCTCCCGCGAGATTAGATCCAGAACCGTCTTCGTTGTGCCACGCAATGGTCATACCATCGCTGAAGAATTCTTGGAGACCCCTTGCGCAGAGGCGGCTTTGCAGCCCTGAGGTTCGTGGTCCGAGAACATGATCTGATTCCAAATCACCCACGAAGCGAAGGACCAGGTGAATAGTCGGGTGGATGAGTTTACCGTTTACAGGGACAATCGAATTCGTTGCTATTTTTCTCCAGATCCTATTCAAGGTTGGATCAGGGGGGGCTTTGGGATAGGCTCGTTGTATATCGAGCCAAAGGCGATAAAAGGCGAATGATTGTTCGTAGTTTTGATTGGATAGTATCCTCTCGACCGCTGAGTCCAAGGACTTCTCGATGTACGCCATCGCGATTGTGGCGGTTAGAGGGCGAACGATGGGATCACGTAAACAGGCACAGGGGTTGTGATGCCAACCAGAGCAGGTAGTACCTACCACTCACGCACTGTGGTTTCTCTCGAAGGCCTGTATCCTCGACCTAACACAATGCGAAACAGCAGCTTGCACGGTTACGAATGATGTCATTTCCATTATCCCTGACACTCTTTTCCGACTCAGGCGTTTCCTGAACCCCCGGGAAACAGTTGGGAGGGGAGAGGGTCAAGTCCGCGGAGGCGTCCCTTCGGTTTCGTCCTTGAGTTAAGCAACCTTGACCATCTCCTCCCACTCCCTCCCAACAAAAAAGCGGCCTCACGGACAACCCACTACCTTCCCCTGCCCTCCGTTCCGGCCCAGCGATTTTGATGTCGAACCTCCACCGCGAGACTGAGCACTTGATCGTCAAGGGCTTGTCCGAAGAGAGTTACGGTAACCAAATATCTTGACCAGTATCACTTGTGACTGGACATTGAGACTGGACACGTGTGATGACGCTGGGAATTGCCACCTGAGATATATAACTTAATAAGTACGAGGGGAAACTCCTGAGAACGAGATCACAGACTACATCGTAAATCAGCCTAATGATAGATTCAAAACGCTCAACACTACTCGAAACCAAACTCTGGACACGAGTTCAAACCCCCAACCCAAACACACGTGGCATCGCGGCCCAAGCCTTCTTCCTCACCTCCGCATGCCCACACTCCCACTCCTTCACACAGCTCTCACAAAATCCATGATAATCACCGTCACAAATGTCACTAAACGAGAGGACCTGCAACAGTCTTGTCCCAGATCGAGAGGAGTCCGTGATCTGATCGATGACCTTATGGTGTGCCTCCGACACCCCTGGACCCGCCGCACGGCACGAACAGCGATTGAACGGGGGGAGGCGAGGACCTTTCGGTCCGAGGATCAAACGGTGGGTTTCCTTGAGCTCCATCTCACGGAGCGCGATTAGACCCTTCATCGCCACTTGAAGGATTCCTGGGGGCAACCGTGCACTTGCTGGGAAACGTGTATCCATCAACGAGTCCGGACCTCTGCGAACCGCCATGTAGTGTGCCATCGGCAGCGCGGACGTGAGTTTTTGTTGGACAAACAGGTTGAGGACTGCGTTCGGGTGGGGAGTTGTGCCACTGAAGACGGTCTCTCCGAGCACCTTGGAAGGATCAAGGCCTTCGAAGGTCACTGGATATGCATCGCGGATGACTTCGAGTAGCCGAGACCGGACGGCGGGCATCTCGTAATTTGTCGTGATTCGGAGGAGGGATGAGAATGTGGTAAAATCCGGGACTTTATTCCGTTCGGGGAATCTGTGGATGAAGGAATCAGCGGAATTACTTATCTGTAGAGGGGTAGGGGGCATACTCTGGAAGGTATATGACCTTAAGAAGTGTGGAAAAGTCCGTGGCCGTGTCAGAGGACGGAATGCGGGGACAACCGTTGGGTGATTCTGCGGCAGTCAGGTTTGATTTCGCGAACATCTGACTGAGTACGGGAGAGTGGAGTGACAAGACGCTGGTGTGGACGCGGAACAACGTGTTGCCACACAACACTTCGACGTTCGCATCCTCAAAGTAGAAGGTGCCATGGGGGGTTATGGTCGTGGGGTCGTGAGAGGACTCGTCATCGGAAGTATCTGCAATTGCGAAATCGGACAGGCTGACGATGCTGATGGATGGAGAATGAGTGACGGGGGATTCAGGAACGTTGTCTGGCTCTGAGGTAGTGTCCGATTCGAGTTGAGGGGGCCGTGGGATCTGGGGTTCGGGATCGCTATTCGGAAGTCCCAGGGGTGTTACGATGGGAGTCGCAGCCGGGTAATTCTTGCCCGCGCCAACCGGCCTAGGTCCTCAAGTCGCGAATACAGGTGGAGGAGGGAGACCCTCCCAACCACGCTCCCGTAACCCAACTACCTCCTGAAGATTCGTGTTAGCCCGGTGGCTACCTTCCACTGGGCCGGATACCCACCTGTACTAGTCTCCCTCTCGCCGAATCAGGCCTGTAGTGGCCCTTGATGAGCTCGAAGCAGCGGTCGAAGACTGAAGGATCAGCGTATGCCTCAAATGTCGCACCTGCCAGCTTGAACAGGATGATGAGTCCATCCGCCTGGTGGTCGTGTAGTTTCGGATGAGAGATAAGCGACTGGAGGATGTGATTGCGGATCGCAGCTTCCTCTATCCGTCCGAGGTTGGCCCAGTGTGCGACGAGATTAGCTTCCGCGTAGAATTCTCTCCAGAAATCAGATCCGCAACCACGTTCACTGTTCCACGCGATGTTCGCGTTATGGTTGAAGAATGCTTGGAGACTCGTTACGCAGAGGCGACTTTGCAGCCCTGAGGTATGCAGGCCGAGGATATGATCCGACTCCGCCTCACCCGCAAAGCGAAGGATCAGGTGAACAGTCGGGTGGATGAGTTTACCGTTTACAGGGACAATCGAATTCGTTGTTCTGTTTCTCCAGATCCTATCCAAAGTCGGATCAGAGGGGGTTTCAGGATAGGCTTGTTGTATATCGAGCCAAAGGCGATAGAAGGCGAATGATTGTTCGTAGTTTTGGTCGGATAATATCCTCTCGGCCGCTGAGTCCAAGGACCAGTTGACGTACTTCATCGCGACTGTGGCGGTTAGAGGACGAACGATGGGGATCACGCAAACAGGAAACAGGCGCGGGGTTTGTGATGTGAACCGGAGCCCTCCTTCCACATCCTCGCACTATGGTTTCTATCGAATGCCTGTATCCTCAACCTAGCACAACGCGAAACAGCAGCAAGCATGGTTACGAATGATGTCATTTTCATGGTTCCTCTGAGACTCTTTTCCGACTCAGGCGTTTCCTGAACCCTCGGGAAACCGTTGGGAGGGGAGAGGGATAAGTCCACGGCTTCCCTTCGGTTTCGTCCTCCAAATCAACAACCTCAACTCTCTCCCACCACTCCCTCCCAACGAAGAAACGGCCTCATGGACAACCCACCACCATTCCCCGCCTTCCGTTCCAGCCCAGCAATTTCGATTTCGGATCTCCACGAGACTCAGCACTCGATCGTCATGGGCTTGTTCGAAGAGAATAATGACAAATGAATCTCTTACCCATTATCACTCATGGTTGAACGTCGAGACCGGACACCTGTGATGACGCTGGGAATTGGCACCCGAGATATGTAAGTACGAGGGGAAACTCCTGAGAATGAGATCACAGAATACATCGTAAATCAGCCAAATGGTAGATTCAAAACACTCAACACTACTTCGAACCAAACTCTGGACACGAATTCAAGCCCCCAATCCAAATACACGTGGCAACGCGGCCCAAGCCTTCTTCCTCACCTCCGCATGCCCATACTCCCACTCCTTCACGCAATCCTCACAAAATCCATAATAATCACCGCCGCAAATTTCACCCAACGAGAGGACCTGCAACAGCCTCGTCCCAGACCGAGAGGAATCTGTAATCCGACCGATGACCTTCTGGTGTGCCTCCGACAATCTTGGATCTCTTGCGACATACGTGGGGCAATTGGACGGGAGGTGAGGACCCCTTAGCCCAAGGATCAAATGGTCGGTCTCCCTGAGCTCCATTTCACGGAGTGCGAATAGACCCTTTATCGCCACTTGAAGGATTGCCGGGGGTAGCCGTGCACATTCCGGGAAACGCGCATCCATCAACGAGTCCAGACCCCTCCGAACCGCCATATAGTATGCCATCGGGAGTGCGGATGTGAGCTTCTGTTGGACAAACAGGTTGAGGACCGTGTTCGGGTGGGGAGTTGGGCCACTAAAGACGGTCTCTCCGAGTGCCTTGGAAGGATCAAGGCCCTCGAAGGTCACTGGATATGCGTCGCGGATGGCTTTGAGTAGCCGAGACCGGACAGCGGGCATCTCGTACTTCGCCGTGATCCGGAGGAGGGATGAGAATATGCTAAAATCCGGCACTTCATCCCGCTCAGGGAATCTGTGGGTGAAGGAGTCAGCGGAACTGTTGACCCGCAGAGAGGTGGGGTGGCATACTCCGGGAGATATATGACCTTTAGAAGTGTGGCAAAATCCGTAACTGTATCCGAGGATAGAATTCGGGGACAACCGTTCGGCGATTCCGCGGCAGCCATACTCGCTTTCGCGAACATCTGACTGAGTACAGGAGAGTGGAATGACAAGATGCTGGTATGGATGCGGAACAGGGTGTTGCCACACAACACTTCGACGTTCCCGTCCTCGAAGTAGAAGGTATCATGGGGGGTTATAGTCGTGGGGTCGGTAGGAATGTCGTCGGATGTATCCGCGATTGTGAAGTCGGACAAAGTGGAGATGCTGATGGACGGAGAGTGAACAAGAGATTCGGGAACCGTATCTGTCTCTGGGGTCGCAGTTGGTTCGAGTGGAGGGGTCTGCAGGGTATGAGGTTCAGGATCTCTGTTTGGAAGTCCCAGGAGTGTGGTGGTTGGAGTTGAAGCTGAGTCTTTCTCGTCCGTGCCAGTTGGCTTTGGTTTCCAGGTTTTCAATACGGGTGGGGGAGGAAGACCCTCCCAACCACACTCCCGTAACCTAAACACTTCCTAGGATTTATCTCTTAGTTCTAATGTTGCTCCCCTCACAGATGGTGCCCTCACCTTTACCAGCGTCTCCTTCGGTGAGCGATTGTAGTTCCAGGGCTTGAGAAGTTCAAAGCAGCGGTCGACCACTGAAGGATCAACGTATGCTGAAAATGTGGCGCCCGCCAGTTTGAAAAGTATGAGAAGCGCGTTCGCCTGGTGGTCATGCAGGCCTAGTAAAGAAATAAGGGGCTGGAGGATGTGATTACGGATCACAACTTCCTCCACGTATCCGAGGTTGGCCCAATGGGCGATGAGATTAGCGTCTGCGCAGAAATTGACCCGGGTGATGCCTCCGTGCGGGTTCGACGCGATTTCTACATTGTTGATGAAGAATTCTCGGAGAACCCTTGTGTAGAGGCGACTTTGCACTCCGGAGCTATGCGGGGCGAGAATCGGATCCGACTCTGCATCACTGGCGAGACGAAGGACCAAGTGAGCGGCGGGGTGGACAATGTTACCGTTGCGTCCGACAGGGTCTATTGAACTCGAGGTTCTACCGTTCCAGATAGCGTTGAAGATGGGGTCGGGGGGGATTTGTGAATAAGTCTGACCAAACTCAAGCCAGAAATGGCACGAGGGGAGCGATTGTTTGTAATTTTTGTCGGACAGTTCGCGGACTACCAAGGTCAAGGCTTTTTCAATGTCGCCCATCGTGATTGTGGGGGAGAGCGAACCCGAGTGATTGCGTAAACAGGCAACAGGGCGCGACGGCCTGTCGGCCCCGACTCATTGGCTACCACTCTCTGCACTGTGGAGAGCCTGCGTTCTCGACCGAGCACATCGTGAAACGGCAGCGGGAACGGTTACGGTTGATGTCGTTTTTATTCTCCTTCAGGCACTTTTTTCCGACTCCAGTTCCCGAAGATAGCCCCACGAACAGCCCGATACGGTACCTCCGCCTTCTGTTCTTCTGGACCTCGCAAACCACGTTCCGGGCCAGTTCTTTCGCGATTGAATGTTCCAAAGTCTCTCAGCCACATCGTCAAGGACTTTCCCGAAGAGAATTACAGCGTGATGACACCTGGAATTGACGTTTGAGATGAGTAGGAGGGAAAATCCCTGAAAAACAAGTTGAAGGTCACAGGACACCATTACTATGCGCTGCTGTTTTCATCGAAAGTCCGTGTCTCCGACCAAGCACATAGCAGAGCACCAAAGTTCATGAACGGCAGGGTAAACCACTGAGAATATCGTGGAAGTGCCGGCCCGGCTTTCCGTCGTTCCCTGACCTTCGATAGCGATGTCCGCTTCCGCCCACTCCCAAGATTTCAAGCCCAATCGCTCTTTGCTCAACTCAAAATTCGAGGGGTACAAGTTTAACCCGCTGCCTCAGGAAAACCTGACGCGTCGACATGCCCTGCAGTACAAACCGAGTCAGACGAACGCACCTACATCGGGTTCGACGCAGCCGATGTCTTTCCAAGAGGTGCAGAGCAGGATAACCCACAACCATCTGACCGTCAGGCAGGATTCTGCGCTTGGGATTTATGTGGATGCTGAGCATCGTGTGATAGGGGTTACTATCGATCCAGTGAGTAAATTTCACTTCGTGGTCTCTCGTTTGGAGGCATTCAGTCCTGAGTTGGTAGAACAGATCACACTCCAACCGACGTTCTTCGTTCTGACAGAACTACCTCAACCAATCCAAAGCTCCGACGCCCATAACTCTCGACGTGCTGAATACCCCTCGTCAGTCTTCGCCAACCAAAACACACTATTGGTCGCTGACGGACGGGGGACGCTGTACTCATTCCTACTCTCCGAGGATCCAACCTCGGCAAAACCATTGGGATCTTACGAGTTCCGACCGGAGCCAGCTTCTCAACTTCTTCCGTTTCGGATCCACGTTACTCAACAGACCTCCCCCAACTTGACCACTCTCGTGTTATCTTCCCGTTTATACACAACGAAACCGCAGGAAGATGCCGCAGGGCGACCCCCTATCGAATTTGACCTCTGGGGTGTAGAAGTTCCACTCACTTTGGTGGAAAATGACGAAATCAAAACGTTGAGCTGTCTGTGGCACAGGACTGGCCGAGATGTACCCGTCTACTCAACCTTCCACGACTCGCCGCCCTCATTCCACATCTTTGGAGGATCTCTGTTCACAGAGAAACCCACTGCCCAGCCCAAAACTCCTACTCCTGACGAAATCGTACCGATCCCGCGTGCCGGTGAGAACCTCGACGCAGAACAACTTCCTAAACCTCCCCCTCCATATTCATGGACACAGACCTCCGATTCCGTCACAGTGGTGTTCCCACTCCCGTCCACCATTCCAAAATCAGCGATAAAAGTCACCTTCACTCTCAAATCCCTCAATTTCTTCATCTCCGATCCATCTTCGCAGTCCGACTCTTCACCTATCCCCCTCCCTCGGTACATCGCCAAGTCGTTTTGGGATGGGATCCAGCCGTCCACCAGTTTCTGGACGTGGGATAAGGCAGGAGAGAAGGGTTTCGGGCTCCTCACGTTGCATCTCGACAAACAACACGAAGGAACGAGATGGTCCCAGGTCTTTGCGCCGTATCAAACCCCTTCGGGAGAACCGGAACCAGAAGTTGCGGAAACCCTCGACCCGAGCGAGTTGTATAACATCCGAGAGGCTTTGGAGAAGTACACTTCGTCTTTCTCTGAGGACGGTAGCGGGTTGGGACTGGGAGAGGGAGTTCCAAGCTTGGGGAAGGGAGAGATCGACGAGGAACTGGATTCTTCCGTAGGGAGGGAGGCGTTCCTCACTAGAATCCCTGTTTCGATGCCCCAACCCCAGAGCGGCGCAGAGTCGAAGGATCGATCCCCTTCCGTCACTTTACTCTCCACTCCCTTGCCGGGATCGACAAAACATGGTGATCCTCCCTCACTAGTCATCAAAAGCGACATCGACGGCCTCTCCTTCACTCTCGCTCCACCAGAAACTTCAAACGGAGGGGACGACAGCACATGGACGCACACCTCGACCTTCCCCGCTCTTTCGTTCGTCCTCGCGTCGAAACAGGACGTTCGATTTACCCACCACATTTCGGACCGTCTCGTCCTAGCCTTCGAAAGTGGCTCGCGGGGACTCGGATTTAACATATACATCTACCAAGCTACCCCCACGCGCTCGGCTCAGTGGGCGAAGCAGTCCGTGATTCGGGTTGGAGACTCGGCGACGG
>Ga0307513_10009189_pt1 | contig 12514 bp, 16 predicted proteins | sample 15_EM_MG_FD_202174 | JGI IMG/M metagenome (GOLD analysis project Ga0307513, IMG submission 202174) | Populus trichocarpa ectomycorrhiza microbial communities from riparian zone in the Pacific Northwest, United States - 15_EM | ecosystem: Host-associated > Plants > Roots > Unclassified | place... | reverse complement strand
AGGAGCGAGAAGCCTACGGTGACCCGCAGTACATCGATCACCTCAAGGCGCTACGCATTGCAGTTGAGGGCGAAGAAGCCCTGCGCTGGAAGATGGTTGCGATGCAGGCGGCAGTGGAAGTCTGGCGTTCGCAAGAGGCGTCGAACCGCGCGATGGATCGGGCAACAGCATGAACAACGTCGCGACTCAACTTCTCGGCCTATTTGGGCTGGCCACAGCGAAAAGCCTCCGGGCCATGGAAGCCCGCGCACTTGATGCTGAGTGCATGGTGAATGCCTTGGTCGAGACCGCCAGGAAAGAGGGCGACGTCGTTGTCGATGCGCCCTACGGCCAAGTCATCGACTCGATGCTCTCTGGCCGAATCATCTTCACCCGGGCCGCGCACAGCTTCGTGTTCAGCCGGTGCTATTCGGTTCCCAAGGATGACGGCACGGCCAAGAGCCCCGAAGGGGCGGGTCAGCTCCCCACGGAAATCTGAATGCTGAAACGTTCGCCACTTCTTCGCAAAGCAGAGCCAAGAGCCCGTGCAGAGGTGCCGGTGTTCAAGAAGAAGGCCTGTCGCGTTTGCAAAAACTCTTTCACACCGACTCGAGCAATTCAACCCGCCTGTAATTTGGAATGCTCTCTCAAGTATGCAGACAGGGTACTTGCCCAAAGCAAAGTGAAGTTGGCAAAGGAAGAGAAGGCGCAAGACCGGGCGCGCAAAGCAGCGATGAAGCCGCGCAGCCAGTGGCTCAAGGAGGCGCAGGAGGCCTTCAACGCCTTCGTTCGCAAGCAAGACGAGTTCCGGGGCTGCATCAGTTGCGGCACGAACAACGGAAAGATGAATGCCGGCCACTACAGATCGGTGGGCGCGAACCCCGAGCTCCGCTTCGAGCCGCTGAACGTGCACAAGCAGTGCGAGCGCTGCAACACCTACCTGCACGGCAACCTGCTGGGCTACAGGGCAGGGCTGAAGGGGCGCATCAGCGAAGAAAGCCTTGAGTGGCTCGAAGGCCCGCACCCAGCCAAGCACTACAGCATCGACGACCTCAAGGCCATCAAGACCAAATACAGGGCGCTTGCCCGTCAACTGGAGAAGCAGGAATGAACTGTAAAGCGTGCGCAGAAGCAGAAGCCTCCCCATGGCTCTGCGGCAGCTACTTCAGCGGGTGCAGGGGTTGCCAGGCTAGGGCATTCGCGAAGAGCCCCGACGCCAAAGACGCATTGCTTGGATTTCCCGGCGCGCTTCAAGCCGCCATGCGAAAGATCGCACCCGAGCAAGAAGACTACCGGCAACTTCGCATCGAGACATTCAAGTGGATCGCCAGGATTGACGAAGCAAAGGCGAAGGAGAAGACATGAAGCCACCGTTCAATTGTCGAATCACCGGCCCGATCATCGCGAAGGAATTCCTGCGCCTGGCGCGAGACGACCTCCCGGTCCGCCTAATCGGCGTGAACAACATCGAGCGAGACACCACGCGCGTCTTCATCCCGTTCAAACCGGGATTCGAGTACGACAACAACGACACACTGCTGTCGCTCGATGACTTCTCAGCCAAACACATCGTGCCGCTCGTCGCTAGGCATAACGCGGGCGAAACATCCTCCGAAGTGGCGCCTAGTCTTCGCGACTGGGAAGTCTGGGAGTCATGGAAATGACAGCCATGTCCTACGAAGAGTGGGCAGAGATGGAGCAGGGCGACGAGCTCGAATCCCTCCTGTCCCGCTGGCACCACTGGCAGGGAGGCTACAAGGCCACCCGAGGCTTCAAGAGCCGCGCCCTGGTCGTGGGCGACTACCAAGTCAGCAGGCAGTACGACGACCTCAGCGGAGCTCTGGACGATGACCTTGAGAACGCCACCATGCGCAAGATTGACTTCGAGGTCAGCGAGATGAAGGACCCCCACCGTGCGGCGATCTACTGCCTGGCGCGGGCTCTGTGCATTGGGGCGGCAGTGTTCACAAGCCCAAGGCTTCCGGCGGACCCAAAGGAGCGAGCTGGCGTGGTGGCTAAGGCAAGAGTGCTGTTAGTGTTGCGGCTGGTCAATGCGGGGGTGATGACATGAAGCCCAGGTTGTTCAAAGAGTTCGGTGTGTGGGTCTGTTGGGGTGGTCTGTTCTATCGTCAGGCGGTTTGCCCCAAGGAGGCTTACAAGCTCTGGCTAGAGACATACAACAAGGCGGCGTTGTTCGCCGGGTGCCCTGAGAAGGTGATATCAGCATAGTTCTTGCTGAAAACCGCTTGACTGAGCATAATCATTGCCGTAGGATGCGTTCCCAGAGGCGGAGGTGCCTCCAAAATCTAGCCCCACGAGCAATCGGCGGGGCTTTTTGCATTTCCGACTTCAGCCGGTTAGCTGATGCGTAGAGGTGGGATGTGGCTGATATTCAAACGGCGGGAATCGGGAAGGGCACGCCCGGCCCCGGTAGACCCAAGGGCGCTCAGAACAAGGTCAACGCGCAACTCAAGGACATGATCCTTCAGGCGCTTGATGGCGCAGGCGGGGTCGAGTACCTCCAGCGCCAGGCTGATGAAAGCCCGGCCGCGTTCCTGTCGCTGATCGGCAAGGTTCTCCCGACCACACTTGCCACTGACCCAGACCAGCCAGTGAAGATCGTCTTCGGATGGGCGAGCGAAGGATCGTAATTCCCTATTCGCCGCGTGAGGCCTTCAAGCCGTACCACGCGAGCGACAAGCGATACGGGATAACCGTAGCCCACAGGCGGTGCGGCAAGACGGTTGCGCGGATCAACAAGCTGATCCAGCGCGCGGCGGTGTGTGATGCACACGACCCCCGCTTTGGGTACTTGGCACCGACATTCGTTCAGGCCAAGGACATCGCGTGGCTGTATTTGAAGCACTACAGCCATCCCATCATCGCGATGGGCGGCAAGGTGAACGAGTCTGAGTTGTCCGTAGTCTTCCCCCACAACAACGCGACCATTCGCCTGTACGGGGCTGAGAACGCAGAGCGCATGCGCGGCCTGTACTTTGATGGGCTGGCGATTGATGAGGCGCAAGGCATCGCGCCCACGGTGCTGACGCAGGTTGTTCTGCCGGCGCTGTCGGATCGTCGGGGCTGGCTGGATGTCAGCGGCACGCCCAAGGGCTGGGGCAACCTGCTTGGGCAGACGTTCAAGGCCGCACAGCTTGACGACGATTGGTTCTGCCAAGTGCTGAAGGCCAGCGAAACCGGGATCTTGCCGGCCGATGAGCTGGAGAAGCTCAAGGTGATGATGCCGGACAACGAGTACCACCAAGAGATGGAGTGCAGCTTCGACGCGGCCATCACGGGCGCGTACTTCGCCAAGGAACTTGTCCAGGCTGAAGCGCGCATCACATCGGTTCCTCATGACCCGATGTTGAAGACGCACACCGCGTGGGACTTGGGCATCAGCGACAGCATGACGATCTGGTTCTTCCAGACGGTGGGCCGCGAGGTGCGGGTGATCGACTACTACGAGGCTTCAGGCTTCGGGCTGGATCACTACGCACGGGTGCTCCAAGAGCGCGGCTATCTGTACGGCAAGCACTACGGGCCGCACGACATTCGAGTGCGCGAGCTCGGGACCGGCAAGAGCCGCTGGGAGGTTGCCAAAGGCCTGGGGATCACGTTCGATGTGGTGAAGCAGATGGAAGTGGCAGACGGCATCAATGCTGCCCGCATGACCATCCCTCGGATGTGGTTCGACAAGGTGAAGTGCGCAGCCGGCATTGATGCGCTGCGGCAGTACCGCGAAAAGATCGATGAGAAGCGCCAAGTGAGCATGGGCCCGTTGCATGACTGGACGAGCCACGCAGCGGACGCCTTCCGCTACCTGTGCATCGGCTATCAAGAAGAGAAGCCCAGTGCCCCGCCGCGAGAGCGGCAGCAGTTCGCCGGAGGATGGATGGGATGAAGCCAGGCACTCGCAAGTTCGGCGCAGCCACCTGCAAAGTGGGCCGCACTGTCCAGGTTCCCGTCCACATGCGCGACCACATGATGGAGGTGAGCGCTGTGTTCACCCCTGTCGATCAGCGCAAGCAAGGCTTCGCCACCAAGCTCATGGGCCTGGTGTGCGATGAGGCAGACGCAGCCAACAAGCTTCTGCTGCTCCACGTCAAGCCCTACGGCGAGCCCGACCTCGGGGCAAGCCAGCTAGAGAAGTGGTACGCCGACAAGTTCGGCTTCACCAAGATCCAAGAGACCCCGCTGCTGATGGCCCGTGCTGTCGGCGCAACACCTCGCTTCCTCGAAACCCTCACGCCAATCGGCAAAGCAATCCTTACGCAATGAGCCACGCCACTCCCGACCTCGCCGATGTGAAACCGGCGAAGGGGAGTGATGACGACGGAATCATTGCTGAGGCCACCAAGTTCCTGAGCCAGCGCTCCACGGTCGAGAGCAAGAACCGCGCTGCCGCACTGGATGACCTGTGGTTCCTGCAGGGCGATGGCCAGTGGCCGCTTGCCTCCAAGGCGCTGCGAACCGCAGAAGGCCGCCCGTGCCTCACGGTGAACACGCTGCCCGCGATGGTGCATCAGGTAACCAACGACCTGCGCCAGAACAAACCGGGCATCAAGGTTCACCCGGTCGATGACGACGCGGACGTTGAGACCGCTGAGGTGATGCAAGGAATGATCCGGCACATCGAGTACGACTCGAACGCCGAGGTTGCGTACATCACTGCAGCCACTGGTGCGGCCCAGGTCGGGGCGGGGTACTTCGAGCTCTACACCGACTACGAGAGCCCGGACACCTTCGATCAGGTCATCAAGTTCCGCCGCATTCGGAACGGTTTCACGGTCTACATGGGCCACCACGTTGAGCCCGATGGCTCGGACATGCAGCAATGCGTGATCAGCGAGGACATCCCGAAGGCTCAGTTCTTCCAGGAGTACCCGGACGCTGATGCTCCCAGCTACGGCATCGGCAATGGTGTGGGTGACAGTTCGGCCGGCTGGGTGACCAGCGACATGGTTCGGATCGCTCGGTACTTCCGCGTCGAGTGCAAGAGCCGCACGCTGTGCCGCCTGCCTGATGGCCAGGTCATGTGGAAGGACGAGTACCAAGGCAAGTTGCCCGAGGGCACCGAGACCCGCAAGAGCGAAGACCGCAAGGTCATGGTCTACAAGCTCACGGCCATGGAAGTGCTGGAGCGCACCGAGATCCCGTGCTTCTGGATTCCGGTGTTCCCGGTCTACGGCGACGAGATCGACATCAACGGCGAGGTCTTCCGCAGCGGTCTGGTGCGTCACGCCAAAGACCCGGCGCGGATGTACAACTACTGGATCACCTCAGCAACTGAAGAGGTGAGCCTTCGCCCGAAGACGCCGTACATCGGTGCCAAGGGCCAGTTCGAAGGCTACGAGGAAGAGTGGGGCAGCGCGAACAACCGCACCTACAGCTACCTCGAATACAACCAGGTCACGCTGGACGGGCTCCAAGCCCCCCCTCCGCAGCGCCAACCGATGGCCGATGTGCCGACCGGCGTGCTGGCGATGGCTGGGCATGCGCGGGACAACATCAAGGCCACGATGGGCCTGTTCGATGCGTCCCTTGGCAACAAGGGAACCGCCACCAGCGGGAAGCAGGAACTCGCGCAGCAGAGAGAAGGGGACACGGCGCAGTACCACTACGCTGATGGCCTGAAGATCACCATGCGTCACGCAGGCCGGTGCCTGCTGTGGATGATCCCGCGCATCTACGACACCCCCCGTGCTGTTCGCATCCTGGGTGAGGACGAGACGCCGGCTCACGTCAAGATCAACGAGCCCTACCCGAAGAGCGCACCTCAGCAGCCGCAACCAGGCCAGCCGATGCCAGAGGGCCAGGCCGTCGAGATGGCCATGCACGACCTCAGCGTTGGCAAGTACGACTGCACCATCACGACCGGTCCGAGCTACACCACGCTCAGGCAAGAAGCAGCCGAAGCCATGATCAGCTTCGGGCAGAGCTGGCCCAAGTTGATGGACATCGCTGGTGACAAGGTTGTCAAGGCCATGGACTGGCCCGGTGCTGAAGAGATCGCTGAGCGCATCGCTCGCACCATCCCGCCCGAGATCCGTGGCGATGAAGATGGCAACGCTCCTGCCGCCATGGTTCAGACGCCGAAAGGCCCAGTGCCTGTGGAGCAGGCCTCCGCAATGCTCGCCCAGATGGAGCAGGGCCTGAAAGAGATGAGCCAGGAGATGGGCGACCTCCAGAGCGGCCTTGCAGTGGCGAAAGAGAACAACGCCAGCAAAGAGCGCATCGCCCAGATGAACAACACGGCCAAGGAAGACATCGAGGAACTGAAGGGCGTCATTCAGATGCTCATCGCCAAGATGCCGCCCCCACCGCAACTCGTGGCCGAAGTCTCCGAAGACCTCGCCGAGCAGGGTGCTGAGCCGCAGCCCATCGAAACACCGCAACCCGCCGCGCCTGAAGCGCCACAAGCCTAAGGAAGACCATGGCAGTCCTCACCACCGCAGTCAATACGACCTTCACCCCGCCGGCCGCAACGCCGTTCATCGTCCAGGTTGGTGGCTCACTCGCCCCCGTCACGCTGATCCGCCGCAACTCAGCCGCTGCACCGTGGGTGCCGGTTGGCCCTCCAATCAGTGGTGCATGGATCGTGGACAACCCAGTCGCTGGCGCGGACTACCAGTTCCGCGTTGACGGCACCGCAGTGGTCTCGGCGGATCAATGACCCTTCGTAGCCCGCTCCGGCCCGTGATGAGGCCGGTGGCGCGCTCTGCCTTGAAGATGTTCTCGGGGTCATCGGGCGGCAGCGCTGGGATGATCACCTTCGAGACCTTCAGCGACTCGCGTGAAGCATGGGTCTCGGGCGGTTCCGGCCCGAATGTGTTCGATGGGACTACGAGAGACATCCGCTCGGGCGCTGGTATCGCCAACGTCCCGGCAACCATGTTCCTGCCCTGGATTCGGCAGGATCTGGAGATCGTGGCTGACGGCGGGTGCTCTGGCACTGAACTGAGCATCTGGAATTCCGGCGCGCGGCCGGACGGCAAGACGGTGGCGGCGCTGGACGCCCTCAACGCGCAGGTCAGCATCATCCAGTTCGACACGAATGACGTGCAGGGCAACGTCACGGACGCGACCACTCGGGATTCGGTTGCCGCCAGCCGCCGCATCAACGTCAACGCCCTGATCGCCAATCGGGTAGCGGCCGGCAAGAAGGTCATCGTCGGCACTTGCATCCAGCGCAGCGATGTGACCGGCGCGAATGCCTACGTCACGAACCCCACGTTCAAGCGCGATTCGGTAGACATCTGGAACGGCACGCTGATCGCGGACGTGGCAGCCAACTACCCCAGTGGCACGCAAGTGCAGGTTGCAGATCTTCGGGCCCTGACCAACATCGGTGGCGCCACATCGGGCGCCTACGTCAACACAACCCTGTTCCCGGACGGCTGCCACGGTAATCAGTTGGTCGCCCGCCGCATCTGCAACGTCTACAACACAGCGCTGAACGCGCTGGGCCTCGCAACTCGCGGTGTTCAGCCGATGTACCGGGCGACGGGCAACAACCTCATCGACAGCCTGACGACATCCAACGTTGGCACGACCGCTACGGGCACGATCCTCAACAACTGCACGATCAGCGCTCCGAGCTTTGCCCTGGTCAACGGCAACCCGGCTGTCACGTACACGGTCACGCCGAGTGGTATCGGGTTCTTCTCCACGCAGATCGTGGCCAATGTCGGGACCATCGCGAACAGCCCACCGAACACCTTCCTCACGGGCGACAAGGTGGCTGCTCAGGTCTTTCTCACCGTGGATGACGGTGCGGGCGGCGTGAGTGCCTGCAACAACATCGACCTGTTGGTGTACTCCACCTTCACGGTCGCACCAGAACAGCAGCTCAAGAACGGCACGCTGGAGAACATCGTCGGCACCTTCGCCGATTCAGCGATCACACGAGCCAAGATTCAAGTGGCCGCCCGCACTATGCCGGCCGGCTCCAGCGAGATCGGAGCGCCCGCCTTCGGCAACGGCCTCCGCTTCTTCCCCTTCATCTACTTCGCGAACGGCGCGCCATTCAGAGTGATCTTTGAACGGCCCGAGATCCGCGTCGTCAGCTAAATCCACGCCCCGCCACAGCCTCGGCGGATCAGGTGCAACAGAGCCCCCTACTCGAAGGGTATTCGAGGCCTCAATCCATGGATGAACCATGCCCGAAGAAGTAGTGACAGAGGTAGTGCCTGAAGTAACTCCGCCCGTAGAGCCACAAGCTCCTGCGGTTGAGCCAGTTCAGGAGGTGAAAGCCGAGACGCCACCAGAGCCAGCGGAAGAACAGCCCCGAGATGAAAAGGGCAAGTTCAAGTCGCCGATTCAGGAGCGCTTCGACACATTGACCCGAGCAAAGCACGAAGCCGAACGCGAGGCCGCCTACTGGCGTCAGCGCGCGAACCCGGTTCAAGAAGAAGCCCCACAGGCAGAACCTACTGTGGAGCAATTCAAGGACTACGGCGACTACGTGAAGGCCCAGACGAAGTGGGAAGTGGCCCAAGCCATCAAGGCAGACCGCGCAGCAACCGCACAGGAAGCTGTCAAGGCCGCCGAGACGCGAGTGCAGGAGACGAAGGCGCAAACCTTCGTTGAGCGCCAGGCCGCTGCCAAGACCTCCATTGCGGACTATGACGCTGTTGTCGGCGCTGCTGACGTGCCCATTTCAAGGCACGTCGAAGAAGCCATTCTCGACAGCGACAAAGGCCCGGAACTGGTCTACCACCTCGCCAAGAACCCGGCCGAAGCCGCGCGCATCTCTGCGTTGTCGCCCCTGGCGGCTGCGCGTGAGTTGGGCCGCATTGAAGCCACGCTCGGGCAAGCGACCCCCGCTGCCAAACCTGTCACCAAAGCACCAGCGCCCATGAAACCCACCGCAGGGAACGGCACGTCACCGACGACCGACCCCAGCAAGATGACGCACGAGGAATATCGAGCGTATCGCGCAAAGCAGGGGGCCCGATGGGCATGACCCGCAGACCACCAAACGAACCGGCTTAGGCCGGTTTTTTTACGTCTGCTTCTTTCATCCATTGAGGTTTTGAAATGAGCAACACTCTTGTTACCTGCGCCATCGTCGCCAAGGAAGCCTTGGCGATTCTGGAGAACATGCTGTCCTTCTCGAAGAACGTGAACCGTGACTTCGAATCGGAATTCACCAGCAACATGGGCCGCGGCTATGCCCCCGGCCAGACCATCAACATCAAGAAGCCGCCGCGCTACACCTACCGTGCGGGCCGCGTCGCTGTTCCCCAGGCAACTGTGGAAACGACCGTCCCCCTCACCTTGGTGCAGGGTGGTTGCGACCTGAACTTCACGTCCATCGAGCGCACCCTGTCGCTGACGCAACTGGAGAAGAAGCTCCAGGCTGCCATGGCAACGGTGGCGAACGAAATCGACCGCCAAGGCCTCGCGCTGGCCCACTTCAGCACCTTCAACACGCTGAACGCCGCCGGCACCGTTCCGACCACGCAGGATCTGGCAGTTGGTGCCATCACCGACATCCAGCGCCGCCTGGATGACATGGCTGCTCCGCGCGACAAGGACCGCACGCTGATCATGAATCCGTCGCTGAACGCAGGCCTCCTGCGCGGCTTCGCCGGCATGTTCAACAACAGATCCCAGCTGGACAAGCAGTACCGCAACGGCATGTTCCAGAACGCCTTCGGCATCGACCCGGGCATGGACCAGAACGTGGACGTGCACACCAACGGCGCCGCGACCGCAACCAACATCAACGGCGCGAACCAGACCGGCTCCGCCATCACTGTTGTGGCTGTGGCTGGTGGCACGCTGACCCGCGGTACGACCATCACCCTCCCGGGTGTGTTTGCGGTCAACCCGCAATCGCGTCAGTCCACGGGCGTGCTGGCGAACTTCGTGGTCACGGCTGACGTTCTGGTCGGCGCAACGTCGATCCCCATCAGCCCGGCCATCGTGGTTTCCGGCGCGTTCCAGAACGTGACCGCTTCGCCGACGACCGCTCAGCCCTACGTCATTCAGGGCGCTGCATCGACCTCCTTTGCCTGCAATGTCGGCTACCACAAGGATGCCTTCACGCTGGCCATGGTTCCGATGTGGGCTCCCCCGGGCGGCAAGGGTGTGATCGACGTGGCGCAAGAGTCCTACAAGGGCTACACGCTGAAGGTCACCGAGTTCTATGACGGTGTGAACGACAACTCGATCATGCGCGTGGACGTGCTGTTTGGGTACGCGGCCACCTACCCGGAGCTCTCGACCAAGTTCTACACCCTGAACTGATCTTGATGGCCCTTCGGGGCCGTCTTCAACCCCACAAGGAACCATCATGATTTTGCTTTCCAAGGCGTATGGCGGCTATGCCGCTGGCACGATCGCTCAGTTCTCCACTGAGCGTGAAGCCTCCCTGATCGCCCAGGGCTTCGGCGTCACCTCTGCAGGCCCCGTCACCCCTGGCGCAGTCACCACCACGGAAGTGGTTGGTCGATTGGGCATTGCGGCTGCCGGCTCGTCTGTCGTGCTGACCAACCCGAAGATCACCGTCGAGTCTCGCTTCATTGCGTACCTGTCGAACTCTGGCGCTGACGCAACGGCCACCTCCATCACCCGCATCACCCCGGCCGCCGGTTCGGTGACGTTCACCCTGAACGCCGCCTCCACTGGTGTCGTGGCGATTGACTGGATGCTGCTGATGGTGTCCGGCGAACTCCAGCCGAACTGATCTCCTCCCTGCTCAACCTGAGCTTCGCCCCCGCGCAGAAATGCCGGGGGCTTTTTACTGGGTGACCCATGGCCAGCATCATCGCGTTGGACCTGATCAAGTCGTCTTTGCGGCTGATCAATGCCATAGCCGTTGGGGAAACTCCGTCCGCATCAGAGTCCCAAGACTCGCTGATGGTGCTGAACGACATGCTGGAGTCGTGGAGCACGCAGAACCTCGCAGTGTTCGCCTCCCAAGACCAGACGTTCACCTTCGTCCCCGGTGTCGCCGCGTACACCATCGGCACGGGCGGCACCTTCAGCGGAACCCGGCCCATCCAGATCGAGTCGGCCTACACGCGCTACCAGACCGTTGATTACCCGGTCATCCAGATCGACGATGACCGGTACAACCTGATCCCCCTGAAGTCGCAGCCGGGCCCGATTCCCTGCTACGTCCGCTACGACGCTTCGTTCCCGCTGGCCACGCTGACCTTCTGGCCGGTGCCAAGCCAGGCCACGACAGTCACGCTGACCTCTGGCGTGCAGTTCACGGCCCTTGCCAATACCGCGGCGCTGGTGGTGTATCCACCCGGCTACTCGCGGGCCATCCGCTACTGCCTCGCGGTGGACCTCGCTGCTGAATTCGGCCTTCCCGTGCCACAGATCGTCATTGACGTGGCCAAGGCCTCTAAGGCCACCATCATGCGAGTGAACAAGCGCAGCCCGATTGCGATGTTCGATCCGGCGATCACGGCGGACAACTTCACGTCACTGCCGGGCTTCATCGGGGGCTGGAATTGACAGCTTTCGCGTTCGTCGGCGCGGCCTATGAGGCCCGCTCGTCGAACTTCGACAGCCAGGTTTGCCTGAACCTGTACCCCGAGCGCTCCGAGAGCGGCACCAGCAAGAGCATTGCGGCACTGATCGGAACGCCGGGACTGCTCGAATACAAGATCCTCAGCGGCGGAGCGTGCCGAGGTGTTTACAGGTTCACCCCCGACATCTCCATCGTGGTCATGGGCGACCAAGTGTGGCGCGTCAATCGCGTGGGGTTCGACACCTTGCTTGGCGTGATCGACAACAGCCCCACGCCGGCCCGGATGTCCGACAACGGGACCACGGTGATGCTGGTCACGGGTGGTAGCGGGTACTTCATCGACCCGATTGCGCTGACGCTGACGCCGATCATTGATGGGGCCTTCGCGGGCGCGGACTTCGTTGGATTCGTCGCCGGGCGCTTTGTGTGGAACCGGCCGAACAGCGGTCAGTTTCAGTACACCGAACCGTACAGCACGTCATTCTCGGCGCTCAACTTCTACACCGCTGAGAGTTCGCCAGACAACCTCACGGCGCTGGCAATCAACCACTCGGAAGTCTGGCTCTACGGCCCGAACAGCGTCGAGACCTGGGCGCTGACGGGGAACAATACAGACCCTTTCGCGCGCATTCAAGGCGCCCAGATGGAAACGGGCATTGATGCTCCGGCATCGCTGGCAAAGATGGACAACACGCTCTACTGGCTGGGCGGAGATGACCGCGGCCGGGGGATTGTGCTCAAGGCGGTGGGCTACTCGCAGGCCCAACGGGTCAGCACGCACGCCATCGAGTTCGCCATTGGCGGATACGAAGACACCTCCGATGCGATCTCGTTCACCTACCAGCAAGAAGGGCACACGTTCTTCGTCCTGAGCTTCCCGAGCGCTGACAAGACGTGGGTGTACGACGCGGCAGAGAGCTTGTGGCATGAGAGAGCCTGGCGAGACCCGGCAGACGGCACGATGCACCGCATCCGCGCCACCTATCAGATGGAGTTCGACGGTGACACCATCGTCGGCGATTGGGAGCGCAACACCCTCTA
>Ga0307513_10009188_pt1 | contig 12515 bp, 17 predicted proteins | sample 15_EM_MG_FD_202174 | JGI IMG/M metagenome (GOLD analysis project Ga0307513, IMG submission 202174) | Populus trichocarpa ectomycorrhiza microbial communities from riparian zone in the Pacific Northwest, United States - 15_EM | ecosystem: Host-associated > Plants > Roots > Unclassified | place... | reverse complement strand
AGGTCTTCCCTCTTTTGAGCTAGTTACCCACCGGACCGTCGACACATGCAGAGGCACGATACTGTAACTCCTCCCACAGCTTCTAATTTTACCTCCGTGACCTAGCTGATCAACGCAAGTCCAATTTGATTCGACCTACCAGGAAACAACCGATCAATACACGCTGTGAACTCTTGACACCATCCCAAATCTTTCATGGTCGCACAAACGCTGGTTGTCGTCGGCGGAAACGGTTTCATTGGTATCTAGCAGTTCCGTTGCCACCACCCGTCATAACCGACTTCTCGTTCCAGGCCATTCTGTCTGTCGAGCAGCTCTCCGTCGAGGTTGGAAAGTTCATTCCATTAGGTACCCGCCCGACCTGCCACGTCTCCGCACTGTACTCTCTGATGTGACACTCCCAGTCAATCAGGACGACCTTTCGCGAGTCCCAAGGGACATGTGCCGGCCTGGACCGCCTCGGTCGAATGGCACGCTGCCTCGGCCTTCAAGCCGGAATCCTATCGCTCTCTTGTAGGGTCTGCGACAGCGGTAGTCCACACCCTGGGTACGCTGCTTGAGCACTCGAGCTACAAGCAGGCAGTACGTCAGTCGGATGCTGCCAGTTTGGCAGGTATTTTTGCAAAGCTTCTCAAGGGCGATAATCCCCTTGCTCAAGGGACTGAGGGAAGTTATGAGAGAACCAACAAGGACTCGGGTGCGCCTTTCATTCCAGCGCTCCGACCCATTCTAGATTCTAAGACGAGTCGCGCCAGCCCTCACTGTCCTCAAGACCTACCTGAGCGAAGCTAAAGACCCGGGTGCGAACAAGACATTCGTTTATCTCTCAGCAGAGGACATTTTCCGTCCAGTCATTCCTGCCCGGTACATCACTACAAAGCGAGAGGCGGAAAGGGAGATTGCAGATCTCTGTGAAGCAAGTGGGCATAACGTCCGGCCATTGTTCATCCGACCCAGTACGTGCCTTCCGCTACCTCACTTTTTTTGAAAAACGTAGGTGGATTGACTGCGGGACGATTTCAGGCCTGGTATACCACCCACATTTACGGCCCCTCACGAGCCCCCTGGCAGCTCTCTTGTCCGCGTCTTCGACTATCCACCAGAAAATAGCACCTATCGAAACCCTGACGCCAGCCTCAATTCTACGGTCACTGTCCAACACCACCGGTCTTTCCTCGCTGGATTCGGTAGCAAACGCCCTGACGATTCCACCTATTCACGTCGAGCATGTTGCGGATGCAATATGTATTGCTATTGAAGACCAGATGGTCCGTGGACTAGTGGGCGTGAAGGACATGCGCCGGCTGATCGGGTGGGAGATGCTGGGGAAAGGTGATATCGGTCGCGCTACATCATAGAGTACGATACAAGGAAATGTACATAGATGGTAGTCATTCATTCTCTTGGGCACGGGACCTCTGTCCAGGAGAATTAGAGCCTAGTCGTCCGCAGCGACATCCTTGTAAACATCGAAACGACGCTGCGTAGTCACAGGTATTCCCGAACGCGCCTCCTTTAGCTTTGTGGGTTCAATATCCGCGTAAATAATGGCTTCCTCATGCTCCGTGGTGGCAATGACCGCACCCCTAAATGATCCTCGTTAGAGCAAATTTAGATGAACTCTGCGATCAACTTACATCGGGTCTACAACCGTTGAATGACCCCACTTTGCGGTCTAAATCAGTAGGAGTAATCAGGTACGAGGTTAGTGACGCACGGCATGATATCCTGCGGTCATGTCCCTTGCAGGACTGCACATAGAGACATATATCTGATTATCCACGGCTCTGAAGGAGCAATCAATGTCCATTACGGCCTTTGGGTCCTATAAACCGACCTTCCTCTTTGCAGGAGCTCCCAGTGAAGGGGCCCTGTGGTGAGATTGAATGCTCCTATGCGCTGGGTTCAGCATTGTGTGGCGTAAATTTAAGGACAGGCAGCCCCAGAGCGGACCTGGATAGATCATAGCGATGGCACCTTTTGTGGCAGGACGTTAGACCCTTCTCGGAGCCTACACGCAAGTAGATTGCAATATACTTACCCTTCCGTGCTGCGACCATTGCCAACTCTGGGAATCGTACGTCGTAGCAAATTGCAATTCCGATGCGACCATAATCTGAAACGGCGTTCACTGTGAGAACTGTTAAAAGATTGAGTGTCGTACTTACCGGTGTCAATAAGAGTGACTGATGAACCTCCCGTTAGGGTTTCACTCTCCTGAATCGGTGTGAGCGCGAGGTTAAGGTATTGGTGAATGATCAACCTTGAAGGTGATTTTCCCGGGGATATCGATATCGAATAGGTGAATTTTACGATGGATTCCAACAAGTTCGCCTGACGAGGAGATTCACTTGCGTTTAACTAGACGGAGGATCTGCTGACCTTTCGGCGAGTATACTGTGGAAGTGTTATACAGTTTACCGTCCTCTTCACTCTTCTCCGGAATAGAACCTATGCCGTGTATTCACATACAACGTCATCAGTCATTCGGAACGGAACGGCGGACCTCCAATAAGCCACACTCCTGCCTCTTTCGCGGCCGCAGAAAGCATTTTAACGCTTCCACTTGGGGAGGACGCGATATCGTATGTTTCACCCGGCTTGTATCCGATTACCTCGCAGTATTCTGGAAAGAAATTTGCCCCGTAGGGCGAATTGAAGCACTCCTAGTGCAGCCTGAGTCTCTTCACTTTCAAAAGACCAAACAACTCCCTACCGGGAGAACGATGAGACCGGGTTTTGCTCCATCCCCAGGAGACGCGGCCTGCGCGATCAGCTCTTTAACATGAGCTAAATTCTTCTCTTTCGAGTTCGTAACGCCGCCCATCTGCACCAATGCCAGTCGGAACGGCTTGAAAGGAGGAGCATTGCTTGCTGACAGAGTCGCCATTGCGCGATATGATACAAATCCGATGCGACGAAGAGGACCAAGCATTTGGTCCCTTGTTGCGAGCCTCAGCCAGCCTCAAATGCTCATCATCTCCAACCCGAATGCTGGGAAAAAGCAAGGACCAGACTTGATACGTCAACACGTAACCTGGTTTATTGACGAATTTCTGCCGCCGACTGTCGTCCCAGAAGTGAAGCAGACGACGAAGGAAGGTGACGCGGGGGTCTTTGCGCTCGAATATATCAGGCAGAATACCGGGAAGGATCGGATTACGATCCTCGTCAGTGGTGGAGACACGACCATCCATGAAATTATTCAGCACGTCGAGAGCGGATTGCAAACTGACATGCATCTCCCAAGAGTCGACATCGCATTGCTACCAATGGGGACTGCAAATGCACTCTATTACTCCGAGTTCCCACCTGAGAGGACGGAAGATATTTGCAAGACATTTGACCCGAGGGTGCAACGAAGACTCGCCACTTTGGACAAGGAAACACGCAGCACCTTGTTATCACTATCTGCTCTGTGCTCAAATCTTCCGACTGCACCTCTTACTATCGCCCGATCTTTGATATATGATGCGGAGGGGACGCTCTCCACGAGCGTCTTTTCCGTCGTCGTTGTCTCGTCTTGTACGTCGGAAACAAGAATGATTAACCTACTCTTATGCACTACCCTAGCTTTACACGCCTTGATCCTCCATGAAGCAGAAGCCCTGCGGCATACCCATCCAGGGATTGAACGCTTCAAGATCGCAGCAATGCAAAACATTACCCGTTGGTCTTCTGCAGCTCTTCGACTGCCTGACGGGTATTCGGTCTATAATCCCGTCACCCACTCCTTCGAAGAGAGCGTTTCCAGTTCTCCGACCACGCTCGAAGGACCATTTGCCTATTTGCTTTCGACGGTCAATGTCGACCGACTAGAGCTAGCGTTCAATATTACCCCATTAGCCTCGACATTGCCGCCAGCCGGACCTGCTTTCGAACTCATTGTTGTGCGGCCTGCAAGGGACCCCACTCTGAATGGGAAAGACGACGCGGCGCGGCAAGCTTTCGCGGCCAAGTCAGGTGCACTGCTGATGGCTGCGTATCAGCAAGGGGCGCATGTCAAGTTGCGATACGGCAAAGATGGACAACCAGTAGGTCTCGAGGACTCGGAGGAAGGATTTCTTGTAGAGTACCTCAGAGCACCATCATGGATGTGGGTACCAGTAAGTAGACCTTATTCAGTTTAATAGCATCTATTGACCATTCGACCAGGAGGATAACGACCTTGCCTCTCGCTTGATCTGTGCAGATGGGGAACTCTTTACAATCCCAGAGGGTGGCAGGGCAAAATCTGAAATCGTAAGGGGGGGCATTACATTTACAATTTACGGAGGCAACCTTCGACCATCGTCTTAGCGAGTGATTGTCGGTGCCAGAGCTGCTCACGAACAGTCAACGAAGTGAATTTGCAATAGTCACAATACGAACGACTAAAGTTGCACATGAGGAATAAGAAGGAATCCAGACCAGGGCCAGGGCCAGTCGATACCTGTAGACTGCACATGAATTTTGAGCAATATGAGGATGAAGGGTATGTAATAAAAGCGTTAGCGTTTGAATTGTGATAGAGAGACGAAAGGGTGGTAGCGGCTGCCAGACAGTGTTTGAATAAAGAAGGCAGCGATTACAACGGGAAGTGCAAGACGGTAGTGCTGTCCACGGGCCAATGAGATCGTAACGACATGAGGAGGGTGCGAGTTTTCTAATTACAACCGAACAAGTTCATGCTTGCTGGATATCTAGGAAAGCTTGGAGCTAGCGGCTTGAAGCTGGTACCGATGAAAGCGCGAGCCACTGATACTGTTGTGGAGACCGTTCCCGGAGGTAGATGCTGTCAACCCAGAGGAGCCTGGTACACGAGCGCGAGCTGTGAGCGGCGTCGGAGGACCGATGACCTTCTTTGAAGTCTCAGGACCAGATGCGGTCCCTGAAGGTGGGGCAGGCACCCTGCGCGACGAAGTTGATGAGCCCAGGAGGCTCCGGGTAGAAGAGGAGGTGGGAATCCTGACAGGCTTTGAGCGGCCACCAGTCAAGAACGAATGCTTCATCGCAGTATGAGGCTTTAGTCGTCGCTCGGGATCCCAGATCAAGCACTTGGCAATGAAGTCAACGAAGTCCACGTCATCGCATCGAAGGACTTGAGCGAGCGTCTTGGTACCAGGGCGACGCCTCCGTCCCTTGGAGTTGACAACCGGTCGTGGGGCACCAGTAGCATCTGCAGCGCATCATCAGTGACCATCCACCGTGCATAATGGTAACCCTACCAAAGAATAACTTCCTTCGGGAGCTTCGTTGGACGAGTTCCTTGTCAGGGAGACCTAACACCTCCATGATGCAAGCGAGCTGCTCCTGTTCGTTCTCGCCCGGAAAAATCGGGTAGCCGGTATAAAGTTCAGCCAGGATGCAACCCAAGCTCCACATGTCGATCGCCATGTTATAATTCATGCCTAGAATAACCTCGGGAGACCGATAAAAACGACTTTGGATATATGTATACACTGCAATTCTCCGTTAGTCCAATGCAAGAGAAGGGCCAAGATCCTTCGCTACCTTTCTCATGCTCAAAACAGCTACTACCGAAGTCGATGACCTTGAGCGCACTCTTGGCTGGGTGCTTGAGCAACACGTTCTCGGGCTTCAGGTCACAATGCACGATGCGGTGGTGTCGCATCAACGCCAACGAAGCAAGCATTTGGGTCGTAAAGCGGCGGATGAGAGTGGTAGTGAACCCTTCAAATCCATTCGCCTTGATGAGCTCATAGAGATTGATGCTAAGTAGCTCCATGGCAATGCAGAGGTGATTCCGGAAGTAGAAATGTTCCGTCATCTTGATGACATGGTGCTTCTCATCAGGATCCTAGGAAACAAGGATGAGTGAAGGGCAACTCTAGTGGTGGAACTGTACATACCCATTTCCGTAAACTGTCCAGGATTTTGATTTCAACCAACGCCTGGTGGTGGAATCGCTTTTTGTTACGGATGATCTTGATAGCGACCGACTCGCCCGTGCAGTGGTCCCTGCACTGGAGAACTTGGCCAAACGAACCCTTACCGAGCGTGTCAACGACTTCGTAGCGATATGCAAGGTGGTCCCGGACAACCACCAAGTAGTCACCGCGCTCGTCGTCGTAACCGTAGTTGTTGGTCGAGTTGTCTCGTGTCGCCTGCTTCTTTTCGCTGCGAGCACCGATGCAATACACATTCTGAAAGTCGAGGATCTCCCTACGCTCATAGTCGGATAAGTAAACACTTTGCGGGCTCCTTAATACGCCTGGGGCACTTGGTGAGTAAAGGTCAGCTCAGTTTGAGAGCGAACACCTACTATTGTGAGACATCGGCGAGGCTGGCGGAATAGGTTCAGGGAAGCGCAAGAGCTCATCCAAATCTTCCTTCCTTGCACCGTTAGCGAGCTTCTTCGCTTGTTGTCGTCGAATATAACCCATCATTTCCTCATCGCCCAACACCTCTTCCTCATCAATTGCGGGAACGGGCGATGGGGTAGAAATGGACATGCGACCCGATGAGGAGCTCGAAGCGGTTTGCAGAGCCGGGGAGCTGGACTGCCGGGAGCTGGATTGCCGGGAGGCAGATAGCGAAACTTTCGGAGTGAGCAACTTGATTGACTTCGCAGGGGAAAGTAGAGATAGCCGTGAGGGAGTCTCGGTCACCGAGTTGTTGCCAGACACAAGTGAAGAAACGGAAGCTTTGCGTAGACCAGTGAATGAGATGGACTCTCGTGTTGGCTTGCGAATTGAGGAAGTAGAAGCAGAGGATGAGATGGTCGATTGTCGAGGAGTAGCCTTTGAGCCGACCGCGGATTGAGGGGAACCGCGGAGGCTCTGCCGAATGCTCGAATTCGAGCTGGGAGTCTCAAGCAATCCAAACTCGTTGAAATGCGTGCTGACAGAGGTGCCAACCTCAGATCCCGCAGCTCCACTATGCAAACTACCACGTCGAGAACCAAGGAGGGATGACTTGAAGCTGGGCTGTGGTGATGGGTTCTTGTCATTCCCACCAGCCGAGTTATGGCCCGCTATCCTTGGAATCTTGGTGGGCGTGTCCTTAAGGATATTCGCACCACCCGCAGCACCGAGACTATCCTTGGAATTAACACTGACAGAGGGTGAGCCAGCGATAGTAGGTAGTTGCTGTCGGCTGCCACGGAGGGACATATCAGACACCCGCTGTAAAGAAGACGCGGCAGACGTCTTGCCCGAGCTGGTCGAAGATGTGCTGGTGTTGAATTCCTTGTCTTTCTCCTTTTTCACGCTGCTGATTGTCGGAGCAGTCACACCAAGCCCAGTTCGTGAACTTGACGCACGAAGACTGCTTATTCGCTGAGTTGTGACAGCAGGCAAAGCAGATACCTTCATCGGTGGCAATTCGGCTTCAGGGGTCGTGGAGGTCTTCTTCTTCTGGAGAGTGCTAGCCGACATTGTCTGGACACCGCACCCGTGAGAATCGTAAACGAACCAATCCCAATTTTTAGCATACCTTTCCGCGTCTCCGTCCCATAAGCACGGATATCCGACTCTCACTCCGGTCCTTTTCATCTTTTTTCTTCTCTTTCCGCTCATCTCCAGACTTCTCCTTACCCTCCTTGTCGCTCTTGTCCCCATGTTGACGGTTCTTCGATGTTGAAGCCTTGAGAAAACTCCCAAATACCGACGTCTTCTTGGCTGTGTTGCTCCCGGGGGACGAAGTCAAATCCGGCGGCGTAAGACGTGTCAACGACTGCAGAGGCGTCGTGGACACACTTGTCACAATGGGCATCGTCGGCGAGGACGGCGACAGTGTGGTAGTAGGTGGAGCGGGTACAGGCATCCCATGTGCCGACACGCGCTTGAAGAATGGAATAGAGGTCGGCGTCAATCGCCTATGCGTTGAGTGTCTCTTGCTGGGACTACTGGGAGCGGGTAGAGGAGCAGCAAGCGTGGCAGCTGAGCCAGGCGCCTGGTGTCCACTACTAGACGCCGTTCCGGGCCGACTCAGCATTTCCGCGGACTGCTGACTGCCGGAGGCGAGCCGCTGGGGAGAGAATGCCGGAGAGCCATTTGGAGAATGCGGGTGTAAGAGGGACGACATGGATGGTGACGAACTTAAACGCTCTACTGACGACGAGAACCTGCTCGAGTCTTTCCGGCTCACGGGGGCCTTTGAGGTCGGTGGGAGGGCCATACTGGTGCGGTTGTGTGTATTATTGGGATCTTTACGTGGGGAGCGAGGGGACAATGGGCCAGATGAGTGTTCTTTGGACGAAGACGGTAAGCGGAGGTTTAAACTCGTGAAGCTCCATTTCTTGCTAGGTGTACGGGGTGCAGGAGCAACAGCTGCGGCTGGAGCAGGAGGTACGATGGGGGCTAGTTGGTGGGCGGAGGTGACAGTGGTCTGCCTAAGAGGCGACGACATCTCAATAGTGGGGACAATGATCGTGCGATTAGGGTCCTCGTGTACCGGAGCGGATGGGAAGTTCTGCACAGGCGCCTGAGGGGTCTTATACACTTTGGGCAGGGGCGGGACGGGTGGGATTGCCACATTGGCTAAATCGGGGTGCTCGCCTGTTGCCAAAGCCGCGACGCGGTCCTTTTCATTCGAATGGATGCTTGAGATGTCGCTACCTGTGCTGTTGCTTCTTCGTAGCTTGCCGTTATTAATGGAGTGCCGGATAGACGCATTTGAGGCGGAAGTGAGACTTGTTGAAGTCGAGATGGATGTCGAATCGCGGGAAACGCTGGTGGCGGGCGTGCCTGTGGTTGATCCGCCGGAACTTCGCTTTGCAGGTGACATGCCATGGCTAGACCGCGTGCTTGCCGTGGAGGGGTTACCCTTTCGATGACCGGGGGAAGCTGGCCATTCGCTGTCCGCACCGTCTGGAAGCGCTGGTGGATAATGAGCATTGTGTCCAGAGTCGGCACTCGCGTGATCTCGGTCTTTGAGACTGCTGCGACGTTTCAGACTGGCGGTGCCTTCTATGCCCTCCCATTGACCTCCTTTCGGTTGATTACCAGGAGTGCCAGGGCGACTGCTGCTCTTGCTGTTGACGCTGATGAGAGAAGAGCGAGCCCGCAGACTTCTGCCGCTAATGCCATCCAACTTGCGCAGTGCTTCGGCCGTAGCAGAATCGTCCATTCCTGACCACCCTTCCTGAGTGCCCCGTAGGAGCGAGTGGGCCACAGACGCAGTGCTATGATGACTGGGATTTGGTGAAGATTCAGTAGCATTGGGGCCATGGCCACGGGTAGGGGGCTGAACCGCAGTGGTGGACGGAGAGGCAGGAAGATGTGAGAAGTCATGTGTTCGCCGTAAGTGAGAGGAATCTCCGTCCTTGGACGAAGAAGACGCGATCGACGCAGACGCGGACGAGCGTCTAACATGGCGCTCCCGTGGCTCTTTATCCTTCGATGGCGTAGTGCCCGTTTTCGGTAATCCTCCCATACTAAGAGCAACATTATCCTTCTGCCTGCGCTCCCGAATTCGCTCGCGGTCCTTCGATGATAATGAGCTGAATCCGGTGCTTCGTCGGCGTTCGTCCTTGCGGGCAGCAGGGCCCATCGAACCTCCAGAGGGTTTAGTAACCGGAGCGCCTCCTTGATCAAAGGCAAACTCGTCCGAAGTGCGCTTCCTGGCCTTCGGGACAAGGTTGAACACAGTTGGCGGAACAGAAGGTGCAGAATCACTCGTTCCATCCCGTGAATGGCCCACAATTGGGGGAGAAGGTTGTCCGCTCGCGTCAGAAGCGCTAGCATGGCTACCGGGTGCAGATCGGGTTTTGACGATGGAACGAGGATAGAGGATCTCCTCACCCCCGCTCTCCTCGATCGACTTGCGGGCGCGCACGGCGCGTGGATGGGTTACGTACGAGGTGGGTGACTCGGGTTGCACTGGGGGTGGAGGCGGCGGGCTCGGCACGACCTAGATTCACATCAGTCACGATGGCACACGGAAGGACCACACGGAGCGACGAGGCTTACATAATCCTTCTGCTCGCCGGTATCGTTATCGTCTACGGCTTCTATTGTCCAGGGACTGCTCCTGTCGACATCGTTTTCCATGTCTTCGATGGGCTCCGGCTCCGGATCCAGCTCCTCTTGACCTTCCTCGACACCGGTCCCTTTACCGTCCCAGTCCTTCCTGGATAGGTATTCGTGTCTAGCGGTCCATCTAGGGGTGGCAAGTTCGCCGACGCCGACGAGAGCGCGACGATCTATGGTTGCAGGATCTCTGCCCGGGGTTGTAGGGTCGCTGATGCCGGCAGCGGACGAGGTGGGAGAGTGCCTAGACGAACTGGATTTTAATTCAGGGGTCTTTGCTGGCTGATTTAGTTGTCGCGAGGGAAAGCAATATGGATCGACGAGGGCGTTAGCCGGAGGGGCGTAAAGGTCCTCCTGGAGGGCGATGTAAGCAGAGATACGGCATAGCAGCGGCTATGCATGGGTACGTACCTCTGGGATGAGTGGATAGGCCTGCTCGTCGAGGGTTTTCGCGTCATAATTATTGGAAATATTCAGCAGTTGGTGCGGGTGGGGGGATGGAGGGTCAGCGAGAGCGAGGGCCGGGGGTCGTTGTCGAGATCTGTGCGCAGCTGCTCCGTCGTCGTGCGCTACGTTGGACATGGGGAACGACGGCGGCGGAGATTAGCGGCAGCACGAAGCGCGTCGTCGTCGTTTTCTTCGTCGTCGTCGTCACGTGGGTCGTCGTCGTCAGGCTACTCGAGGTCAACCGGCTACTCCTCGTCGTCGTACGTGTCGGTGGGGAGGGGAAGAAAGAGGGAACAGAAGAGAAAGGTTGAGGTTTGACGGCCACCAGACAAAGGAACCGCACGCGCTGTGGATCTCTGAATCTTGGAACCCAATTTTTCTGGCTGTCCCAGTCGAGCGTGATGGCGAGTCGAATAGTCACAATGGCGGATTTAAAGCCCGCCCTGGGTGCTCTCCACGCAGTCAGTTTCCCGCCTGGGCGTTCTCTCCCTCACACTCACTCGTCGTTTCACGCCAGGCCAAACGTTTCGGGCGCGGCCAGGGCTCTGGTCGGGGTGGAACCTCCGGACGAGGTCACAAGGGTCAAAAGGCACGCGCTGGCAACGGCAAACCAAAAGCAGGTTTCGAAGGTGGCCAGACACCGATCACTCGCCGTTTTCCAAAACGTGGATTCACAAATTTGTCGGTCTCGAAACGTCAACATAACATATTGGTATTTCTGACGCGTCTCTTGCACTCCGTATAGCACGCGAAAGGAATATGTTCCCCTCAACCTCGACCGCATCCAACACTGGATAGAACAAGGACGTCTCTCCTCCTCCCCAGACAAACCAATAACTGCACGCGAACTCCTCCATTCAAAATGCGTGCACGATGTTAAAGCAGGTATCAAGCTTCTCGCCAGCGTATGCATAAGTCGACCTCCACATTGTGTCTTGGTCTGATCAGCGGCCCTTCCAGGGCGGCCAATTCCTGAAAACACCCGTCTTCATCCAACCCTCGCAAGCGTCTAAAGCGGCAATTAGGACCGTCGAACAAACCGGTGGCGCGGTAATCTGCAGGTACTACAACGCCCTAGCGCTCAGAGACTGTATACAAGGACGGACAGACCGCAAGTCAGCTGCTCCCACACGGAGGAATGATATTGGTCCGTCGGTGTTCAACTAACCATTTCATCTAAATTGGTTAACTGACCGTTGTGGAACAGAATGGTACAAGGACCACAAACACAGGGGCTATCTTCATCCTCGAGCGCTGGTCAAGTGGAACACAGCAAAGAATGGCTGGAATCGCGCACGAGGTATCGAGCCTCCTGCGCCTCGCGCTTCCTCTACTCCTGTAACCCAGGGTGTCATTGCATAGTCTAGTCTCTTTCATCCACATTACAATATATCATTGGGATATCTCTCCGTTCCCAATACCATACAAATAAATTAACAATTCACTTAAAAGTGTTCGAGTCAACATACACTCTTGGCTTGACCAGCACTTCACTACACCGCCTCCTCTCCTCCCCTTCTCCCTCCCACCTTGCTCTCCTCAACCCAAGTGACCAGAACCCGCGTATGCGCGCCCCAGGGGGAGCCGCAACGTATTGATCATGATTCTCCTCTACCTGTAAGTCTACAACGCCCCCAAGTGGCGTCCCAGCAAATACTCCGTAATCATGCTCGACCATATCCATGTGTATACACGCGGACAGCTCAAGCGCGATGTTGAACACTGGCCGTAAAAAGGCCGAGAGCTCGAGTACGAGTGTCGAGTGAGGATTCGAGTTGCCCAGTACTTCCCCGATGCCGGCTCGGAGGAGCGAATCAAATATCGTTCGTGCTTCTTCGAACGGCGGAGCGGTGGACGTACATGCGAGAACGCGCCAGCGTGCTGAAAGTGGTTGAGGATCTATGTAGGACAACACGTCAGTTCTCACCCTATACGCAAAAATATTAAAAGAACACCCACATCGTACGAAACACTCCCCATGGGCTTCCCTGAGTACCTGATCGTCCTCACTATCCAACGCCACCGAAAACCGTCCAAAGATGCTCCCAGTCAGGAACTCACACAAGCGTGTACGCATGTCCCTCTCCACTTTGG
>Ga0307513_10009186_pt1 | contig 12516 bp, 12 predicted proteins | sample 15_EM_MG_FD_202174 | JGI IMG/M metagenome (GOLD analysis project Ga0307513, IMG submission 202174) | Populus trichocarpa ectomycorrhiza microbial communities from riparian zone in the Pacific Northwest, United States - 15_EM | ecosystem: Host-associated > Plants > Roots > Unclassified | place... | reverse complement strand
CCTCCCAACCACCCCCCCCCGCGGGGGGGGCCCACCCCCGCCCCCAAGCCCCTCACGCCGAAGCCCGTACAACCAATTCAACAGGCAAAACAACACACCGAGGCACATCAGGCAGATCATTCACAAGCCCGAGCATCTGCCGAGCCATAGTCCGACCCATGTCCACAATCGGCTGCCGCACAGTAGTCAACGGCGGATCGCTATATCGACTGATTTCGAAGTCGTCGAAGCCGATCACCGCCACGTCCTCCGGGACCCGGCGGCCGTTCTCCTTGACCGCCTGCAGCGCCCCGTGCGCCATCATGTCCGACGCCACGAAGACCGCGTCCAGGCTCGGGTCCTCCGCCAGCAGCTCGCGCATCGCGCGGATGCCCGACTCTCGGGTGAAGTCGCCGACCGCGACGTGCGCAGTGAGCCCCGCCTCAGCCAGCGCCGCCTGGTAGCCCGCCAGCCGGTCGATGCCCGCGATCATGTCCTGCGGGCCGGCGATCGTGGCGATCCGGCGGTGGCCCGTGGCGAGCAGGTGCCGCACCGCCAGCGCGACCCCGCCGACGTGGTCCACGTCCACATATGGCACCGGGGACTCGGCCGGGGTCATCGGGCGGCCGCTGCAGACCACCGGGATGCCCATCCGGGCCAGCGAGCCGGGCAGCGGGTCGGCGCCGTGCATCGAGGCGAACATGACCCCGTCGACGTGCCCGGCCATCGCGTACCGCTCGACCCGGTCGTGGCTGGCCGCCGAGCCGGCCATCATCAGCACCAGCTGCTTGTCGGCCGCCTCGAGCTCGATGCTCACGCCGCGGATGATGGCCGGAAAGAACAGGTCGTCGGAGAACACCCGGCTCGCCGTCTCCGGCAGGATCAGCGCGATCGACTCGGTCCGCTGCGTGACCAGGCTGCGAGCCGCCTGGTTGGGGACGTAGCCGAGCTCGTCGACGGCCCGGTGGACCGCCTCCCGGATCGCCACGGCCACGGTGGTCGACCCGTTGACGACGCGGGAGACCGTCGCCCGCGAGACACCGGCGCGCCGGGCCACTGCCTCGAGGGTCGGCCTCTCCCGCGTTACCACCAACTCACTCCAGACCGTTGCGCCCAATCACTTCCGAATACCACCGGGCGCTGTCCTTCGGCACCCGGGACTGCGTCTTGTAGTCGACGTGCACGATGCCGAAGCGCTTCGCGTAGCCCTCGGCCCATTCGAAATTGTCCATCAAAGACCACACGAAGTATCCCCGAAGGTCGACACCGCGCGAAATGGCATCGTGACAGGCGCGCAAGTGCCCGTCCAGATACTCGATGCGGTTGGTGTCGTGCACTTCGCCGGTCTCCGCGGACGGGCCGTCCGGGTACGCCGCGCCGTTCTCGGTGATCAGCATCGGGACGCCGTAGTCGGCGTGCAGCCGCTCGAGCAACCGGGTCAGCCCGGCCGGCTCGATCTGCCAGTTCATGTCCGTGACCGGGCCGACCGGGGCGCGGAACGCGATGCCGTCGGTGCCCGGGTTCTCAGGCGACGCGGGCTGCCCGGGCTTCGCCGACACGTACGCCGGCTGGTAGAAGTTCACGCCCAGCACGTCGATCGGCGCGTTGATCAGCGCCGGGTCGCCGTCCTTGAGGAAGGACAGGTCGGTGAAGCGGGACATGTGCTCGAGCATGTCGGCCGGATACTCACCCTTGACGATCGGGTCGAGGAAGATCCGGTTGTGCAGGCCGTCGACGATCCGGGCGGCCTCGCGGTCGGCGGGGTTGTCGGCGTCCAGCGGCAGCACCGAGGACGGATTCAGCGTGATGCCGACGCTCTGCGCGCCCGCCGCGCGCAGCGCCCGTGCCGCCAGGCCGTGGCCGAGCAGCAGGTGGTGCACGGCTTGGAAGACGCTGGCCGGGTCGGTGATGCCGGGGGCGTGCCGGCCGCTGCCGTAGCCCAGATAGGCCGAGCACCACGGCTCGTTCAGGGTGGTCCAGGTCTTCACCCGGTCGCCGAGGCGGGCGTAGACGATCTCGGCGTACTCGGCGAACGCCTCGGCCGTCTCGCGGACCGTCCAGCCGCCGCGCGCCTGCAGGGTCTCGGGCAGATCCCAGTGGTACAGGGTGACGACGGGGTCGATGCCCTTGCCGATCAGCTCGTCGGTGAGCCGGTCGTAGAAGTCGAGGCCGCGCGTGTTCACCGGGCCGGTGCCGTCCGGCTGGATGCGTGGCCAGGAGATCGAGAACCGATACGAGGCCAGGCCCAGGCCGGCCATCATCGCGACGTCGTCGACGTAGCGGTGGTAATGGTCGCAGGCGACGTCGCCCGTGTGCCCGGCGAAGACCCTTCCCGGCGTACGCGAAAAGGTGTCCCAGATTGACGGCCCGCGGCCGTCCTCGAACACTCCGCCCTCGATCTGGTATGCCGCCGTCGCCGCGCCCCAGACGAAACCGTCGGGGAACTTGAGCCCCGCCGGTCGCGCTGCGCCGCCTGACTCCGTCGACGTGGAGGTGACGGTTGCCGTCATGCCTTCACCGCTTCCTGCAGATGGCCGAACTTAACCGGTCCAGCGTAAAGCCATCCTGGTTTCCGGTCGCCATCTGAAAGTTCCGGAACCAGTTCCAAATATTGGGACGCTTGGCGGTGGTTTCAGCCGGTCTGAAGGGCGCTGATCAGGCGGGGGTCGCCCGTGCGGGCCAGCTTTTCGGCCGGTCGCCGACCCCATAACGTGAGCAAAAGCTCACTGGCCGTGCCGCTCGCCTCGGCCTGCTGGTGGTGGTCGTCCGAGTCGAAGATCGTTCCGGTGTCCAGCAGGGCGATGCCCGCGCCGCGCAGCCGGACGAACCAGTCGTAGCTGGCATCGGTGGCCACCAGATGCACGACGCCGTGCATGTCGGCAGGGCCCTTGCGCCGGCCCACCGGCAGGTAGGTGTCCAGCACCTCGTTGACGCCGTCGGCGGCGAGCTTGGTCTCGATCGGGACCGCGCGGCCGACCGCGTTCTGCGCGTCCCAGCGGTGCACCGAGATCTCGTGCGCCATCCGGCGCTGCCAGAACGCGGCCACCTTGGGCTGGGGCGCCCAGTTCCAGGCCGGCATCCCGGCGTCGACCGCGTCCAGCGTCTCGATCGTTCCGGTCAGCTCCCGGCGCAGCCCGTCGAGCGCCTCCGGCCAGGCCGGGCGCTGCTCGGGGGTGATCTGCTCAGCGGGACGCTCGGTGCTGCCTCGCGGCGTGGTCTCGCGCACCCAGTGCAACTGGGCGGTGAGGTGCTCGGTCAGGTCGGCGATCGTCCAACCCGGGCACGACGGCACGCTCGTCTCCGGCCCGGCCTCCTCGACGGCGTCGCGCAGCGCAGGGCCGTCGGCGCGCAGGGCTGCGAGCCAGAAGTCCTTCGTCGCGTGCAGTCTGTTCATCGCACTTCTCCGCTCGACCGGACCGCCGGTGAGTCGCCAAGACTACTGAGCCTAGGGTGAACTCGTGCCTGACGTTAGTGGCGACCGCCCGACCACCGCATCCCCGGCAACCGACGGCGCGCTGGGGACATACACGACGCTACGCCTCGGCGGCCCGCCCGGCACGCTGACTGTAGTGTCCGAAGCCGACAAAGCGGTCGCCACGGTGCGTGATTGCTCGGCCGCGGGGCAGTCCGTCCTGGTGCTGGCCGGCGGCAGCAACGTGGTGATCGGCGACGCGGGCTTCCCGGGGGTCGTGTTGCTGCTGCGGACCCGCGGTGTGCGGGTGGTTTCGCGGGACGCTGGGCAGGTCGTGGTGCGGGTGGCCGCCGGCGAGCCGTGGGACACGTTCGTCGCCGAGACGGTGACGAACGGCTGGTCCGGCGTCGAGTGCTTGTCCGGCATTCCGGGCTCGGCGGGCGCCACCCCGATCCAGAACGTCGGCGCGTACGGCCAGGAGGTCGCGCACACGATCGTCGCCGTGCACGCCTACGACCGGGCCGCCGACATTGTGCGCGAGATGACTCCGCAGGAGTGCGAATTCGGGTACCGGTCCAGCCTCTTCAAGCACAGCGACCGGTGGCTGGTGCTCGAGGTCGACTTCCGGCTCGCGGTCTCCGAGCAGAGCGCGCCGATCCGGTACGCCGAACTGGCCCGGCAACTCGGCGTCGAGGTGGGCGACCGGGTGCCGCTCGAGCAGGCCCGCGAAACGGTGCTGAAGCTGCGCGCCGGCAAGGGCATGGTGCTCGACCCCGACGACAAGGACACCTGGTCGGTCGGCTCGTTCTTCACCAACCCGGTGCTGTCGGCGGCGCAGTGGGCCGCGCTGACCGGGACCGTGCAGCCGCCGCACTGGCCGGCCGAGGACGGCACGGTCAAGCTCCCGGCCGCCTGGCTGATCGAGCACGCCGGCTTCCCCAAGGGCTACACCGGCCGGAACGTGGCGATCTCGGCCAAGCACACGCTGGCCCTGACCAATCGCGGCGGCGGCACCACCGAGGCCCTGCTCGACCTGGCCCGCGAGATCCGCGACGGCGTCCGGGACCGGTTCGGGATCGAGTTGCACCCCGAACCGGTCCTGATCAACTGCGTGTTCTAGGCGAAACCGCTGGTCAGAGCGGTAGCCAGAGCGCAAGCGCGGTCGGCGGCTCCCAGCCGGGCAGCGAGGTGTGCGCCTGCCGGCACTGATAGCGCTTGCCGGCGTAGGTGACGATCTGCCCCACCGTGTACGCGGTGTAGGGCGCCCAGGCGGTGCCCGACGGCGGCGTGGTCGGCGAAGTTGTCGGCGGCGTGGTCGGCGAGGTCGTCGGCGTCGTCGTCGGGGTGGTCGGCGGCGTGGTGGCCGAGCCGCCCGACGTGAACGACTGCATGATCTTGCTGAACTGCCAGGTCGACTGCGCGACGCCCGAGCAGTTGTCGGCGCCCGCGGTGCCGGGGCAGCCGCCGTTGTCCCGCTGCAGGGCCCAGAACGACAGCGACCCGATGCCCTGCGCCTTGGCCCAGTTGGTGACCGTCGTGGCGTTCGCGATCGTGAAGGTCTCGGCCGCCCCGAAGTCGTCGATGCCGATCATCTCGGTGATCCCGACCATGGCCCAGTACTGCGCCGTGGTCTTGCCCGGATACAGCGTCTTGAGCTGGTTGACCAGCCCGTTCGCCGAGGTCTGGGTGTCGGTCGCCATGTTGTGCGACGCGTTGTCGTAGTAGTCGAACGTCATCATGTTGACGATGTCGATCTTCGCGTTGTTGCTGACCGCGTTCTGCAGCACCGCCAGCGCGTCCGACTCGAGCCCGTGCGTGGTCGTCGGCAGCGTGTAGCTGAACTGGATGAGCCGGCCGTTCGCCGCGGCCCAGTCCTGCACCTTCTTGATCGCCTTGTTCCGGCGGTCGATGCCGGCGGGCTTGGTCAGCGAGTTGTCCTCGATGTCCAGGTCGATCCGGGTCAGGTCGTACGTCGTGATGATCTTTTCGAACTGCGCCGCGATGGTGTCGACGTTGGTGCAGCTGTCGGCCAGCTCCGTGCCGGTGTTGTCGGCCGTGTAGCCGCCGAACGACGGGATGACGTCGCCGCCGGTGCCGCGGAGGGCGGCGATCTCCGAGCCGAACGAGGAGGACGCGATCGGCAGGCCGGTGTCGCCGTTCCAGTAGGCGGTGCACGAGCCGACGCTCGGCGTCTGCACGAAGGCCATGGTCAGGAACTTGTTGCCGGACTGCGCGGCCAGCGACGACAGGCTGTCGCCGTTCCACGCCTCGAAGTACGGCGCGAAGACGTGCGCCGGGATGCGCGAGACCGTGGCGGCCTGAGCGTTGGGGGAGGAGGTGAGGAAGCCACCGACTCCGGCTGCGACCGCGACGGTGGCAGCCAGGGTGGCGAGGCGGGATCGACGCATTTTGCCTCTTCGACTGAGCGGGGATGGCTATCCGTTAATTAGACTAACTAATAGAACGGCGGGCCTGCTCACATGTCAATACGTCGATGGGAAAGACTTACGCCAAGCCGAAGACCTGCGTGTAGTACGGCGTCCCGTCGCTCGAGTAGGTCACCCCGGCGCCGACCGAGCGCATCGCGCAGTTCAGGATGTTCGCCCGGTGCCCGGGGCTGGCCATCCAGGCATCCATGACCTCCTGCGCGGTCGGATATCCCCAGGCGATGTTCTCCCCGGCCGCCTGCTGGTAGCCGGCCACCCGGGCGCGCGCCTGGAACGTCGAGCCGCCCCAGCCGAAGTGGCTGAAGTTGTGCGTGAAGGCCATGTACCAGCTCTGCCGCTCCGAGGCGACGATCAGATTCTGATCCACCTCGAGCTGGCCGCACCCGTACGCGATGCGCTGTTGATTGGTCATGGCGACGACCTCCGCGGTCAGTGCCGGGGCGGGCACCGGCGCGGTCTCGACGTCGTCCGCGGCTGCCGGCGTGCTGGCGCAGAGCACGAGCAGCGGGGCGGCCACGAGCAGCGCAAGGGTTCGTACGACGGAGTCGAACACGTACTGCCTCCCGATTCACGGGCGGGCGCCGTTCGCCCGTCATCCGCCATCGGACCCGTTATCCGGCCGGGCGTCCCTTCTTTCGCCGTTCTCGGTGCCCGCGTCCGGTCGCCGTGTCAGCCTGAGGGGATGCTCAGCGGCAGCCTGATCAGCGCCCCGGCTCCGGTCGCGGGGTGATAGGTCAGCTCGACCGAACCGCCGTGCCGGGCGGCGATCGCCTCCGCCAGCAGCATCCAGAGCGCCGTGCTGCGCCGCCGGTGCGGCGGTTGCGGGATCGCGAGCAGGCCCGCCATCAGGTATTCGTCGGTGAGCTCCGCGGCCTGCCGGGCGGTGACCGTGACGGTCCACCGCTCGGTGTCCGCGCTCGTGGTGATGGTCACCGAGTGGTCGGCCGCGCCGCCGGCCACCGTGCCGAGCACCGCGTAGCAGAGTTCGCCCAGCAACTGCTCGTCCGCGGTGAGCGCGGGGCCGGGTCCTAGCTTGAGCGTGGTGACGATGTCCGGCTGCCGGGCGGCGGCCGCGCGGATCACCGCGGCCAGGTCGATCCGGGCGGGGCAGAGCTCGAGGTCGCCGGTCTGCAGCCGGCTCACCACCATCAGGTCCTCGACCAGGGTGAGCATGCGGTCGGTGTTGCGCCGGACCGCGGACAACGCGAGCGAGCGCTCGGTGGGCGCCAGGTCGTCGGTGTCGAGGCTCTCGGTGAACGAGGCGATGGTGGTCAACGGGGTGCGCAGCTCGTGCGAGATGACCGCGAGGAAGCGCGCCTGGAGCGTGCCCGGGCGGTGGGTGAGCACGATAAACGATCCAACTGTCCGTATATGAACATCTTCTTCGAATAAATTCTGACACGGACGCTTTAGACGATCCGAGCTTATTTTGCCGCGCTAGCGGGCGCTTTGCAGCAATTCACCTTTTTCCGCCCGCGGTCTCCCGCCGGATGCCAGCATGACCTTGACCGACTTCGGCGCATCCGTCCAGGTCGAGACTGCCGCGTCCGGCGACACGGCGCGGGATGGAGGCCACGGTGATGAAGGCATGAGCGAGCGCACCGAGCGGCACACGGTCGCGCCGAAGCACCGCCTCGCAGGCGAGGGCCACGAGGGCATGCCAAGGGTCGGCACGGCATGAGCCGCCTGCTCGTCGTCGAGGACGACCCGGACATCGCGCTCGCCCTGCGGCTGTTGTTCAGCCGGGCGGGCTACGACGTGGCGCACGCGGGCGACGGCCGCACCGGGCTCAAGGAGGCGTACGCCGAACACCCCGACCTGGTGGTGCTGGACGTCGGCCTGCCGGAGATGGACGGCTGGCAGGTGCTGGAGCGGCTGCGCGACGTCTCCGACGTGCCGGTGCTGGTGCTGACCGCGCACGGGCAGGAGGCCGAGAAGGTGCGCGGCCTGCGCGGCGGCGCGGACGACTACCTGACCAAGCCGTTCGCCAACAACGAACTGCTCGCCCGGGTCGAGGCGTTGCTGCGCCGCTCGTCGGCCGGGCAGAACAGCTGGGCCAGCCAGATCTACGACGACGGCCTGGTGCACCTCGACCCGACGAAGCGCCGGGTCTATGTCAAAGGCGACGAGAAGCGGCTCACGCCGACCGAGTTCCGACTGCTCAACGCGCTGGTCCGGCACTCCGGCGCGGTGCTCAGTCCCAACCAGTTGCTGACCCAGGCGTGGGACGACCCGACCGGTATCGGCCAGGAACGGGTCAAGTTCGCCGTACTGCGGCTGCGCCGCAAGCTCGGCTGGTCGGATCCCGAGGAGTCGCCCATCGAGTCCGTCCGCGGCTTCGGCTACCGATACCGGCGCGCGGGCGGCGACAGCTGAGGAGCAATCCCGGTGCGCTCAGTTAGCGCGCCAGTACGTCGATCAGGGTCTTGGGACGTCGAGCAGGAGGTAGGGCGCAGTGGAGGAACTTGGTGAGATCGTCGGCGAATTCCTCATGGAGAGCCACGAGAACCTGGACCAGATCGACCGGGATCTCGTCGCCCTCGAGCAGGAACCGGACTCGCGGGAGCTGATCTCCCGCATCTTCCGGGCGATCCACACGATCAAAGGAACCAGTGGATTCCTGGCGTTCGGCCGGCTGGAGACGTTGGCGCACGCGGGCGAGTCGCTGCTGTCCAGGCTGCGCGACGGTGTCCAGGCGGTCACCCCCGACACGATCACCACCCTGCTGGCGACGATCGACGGCGTCCGGATGCTGCTCGCCGAGATCGAGCAGAACGGCAACGAGGGCGACGTCGACGTCGAGCGCATCATCGTTGCGGTGCACGCCCAGATGAGCAACGCCGCGGGGCCGACAGCGCACGAAACGGAGGACCACCCGGAAGCTGTGGCCGAGGAGCCCGTGCCGCTCGACGAGCCGGTCCGGCCCGCGCCGGAGCCGCTCGAGGGGCAGCGCCAGCCGCTCGGGCAGATGCTGGTCGAAGCCGGCGCCGCCGCGCCGGCCGACATCGGCTCGGCGCTGCAACAGCAGCTCGAGGGCGACGAACGCAAGCTCGGCACGATCCTGCTCGAGGAGGGCAAGGCGGCCCCCGCGGCGGTCACCGAGGCGCTGCAGGCCCAGACGCCGAAGCGCAGTGTCGCCGACAGCGCGATCCGGGTCGACGTCGATCTGCTCGACGGGCTGATGAACCTCGTCGGCGAGCTGGTGCTGGCCCGCAACCAACTGGTCCGCGGCGTCATGGATCTCGGCGACACCGCGCTCGTGCGCAGCGCCCAGCGGCTCGGCATGATCACCAGTGAGCTGCAAGAGGGCATCATGAAGACCCGGATGCAGCCGATCGACCACATCTGGTCGAAGCTGCCCCGGGTCGTCCGCGACCTGTCCAACTCGCTCGGCAAGCAGGTCCAGCTCGTCATGCAGGGCAAGGAGACCGAGCTCGACCGCAGCCTGCTCGAGGCGGTCAAAGATCCACTGACCCACCTCGTGCGCAACGCGGTCGACCACGGCATCCAGGACCCGGAGACCCGGATCGCGGCCGGCAAGAGCCCGGAGGGCACGCTCACGCTGCGGGCGTACCACGAGGGTGGGCACGTCGCGGTGGATGTGGCCGACGACGGCGCCGGCCTGAACATCGACCGGATCGCGCAGAAGGCCATCGACAACGGCATCCTGCGCGCCGACCAGATCGCCACGATGGACAAGCGGGACATCATGGCGCTGGTCTTCCAGCCAGGCTTCTCCACCGCGGCGAAGGTGACCAACGTGTCCGGCCGCGGCGTCGGCATGGACGTGGTGAAGACCAACATCGAGCGGATCGGCGGCACGGTGAGCGTCGACTCGACGCTCGGCGAGGGCACGGTCTGGCGGCTGAACATTCCGCTGACGCTGGCGATCATCCAGGCCCTGACCGTCGACTGCGGCGACCAGCGCTACGTCATCCCGCAGGTGGCCGTGCTGGAACTGGTCTACATCGACGGTCAGTCCACCAAGATCGAGTACGCCTCGGGCGCGCCCGTCTACCGGCTGCGCGGCAAGCTGCTCCCGCTGGTCCGCCTGGACCGGGCACTCGGCCTCGACGTCGGTGGCGACCAGGGCGTCTACATCATGGTGCTGCAGGCCGACGGGCGCCGCTTCGGCCTCGTCGTGGACCGCGTCCTCAATACCGAGGAGGTGGTGGTCAAGGCGCTCAACACCAGATTCAAGGACATCGGGATGTACGCCGGCGCCACCATCCTGGGCGACGGCAAGGTCGGCCTGATCCTCGACGTCTCCTCGCTGGCCCGCCGCTCGCACCTCGCGGTGGACTCGGAACGGACGAACGTCGTGGGCACCTCCCGCGGCTCGGGCGGGGTGGGTGCGGGCGAACGGTTGCTGGTCACTGCGGTCGGCGAGCGCCGGGTGGCGATCCCGCTGGACACGGTCACCCGGCTCGAGGAGTTCTCCCGCGACCGGATCGAGCACGCCGGCTCCCGCGAGGTGGTCCAGTACCGCGGGCAGATCCTCCCGCTGGTGCGGCTGTCCCATCTGCTCGGCGCGTACGGCGAGGAACCCGAGGGGGACACCATCTCGGTGGTGGTCTACAGCGAGGGCGGACGCAGCGTGGCGCTGGTCGTGGACCGGATCGTCGACATCGCCGAGAACTCCGCGACGGCCCGCCGGGACGCCGAGGAGGACGGCCTGATCGGCACGGCGGTGATCCAGCAGCGGGTGACCGAGTTGCTGGACGTACGCCGGGCGATCCTCGCGGCCGATCCGAACTTCTACACCGATCTTCCCGACGAGATGCTGGTGGAGGCCTGAGATGGCAAGCCGTCAGTTCGCCACGTTCGAGGTGGCCGACCAGCTCTTCGGGGTCGAGGTGCACACGGTGCAGGAGGTGCTCTCGTACAACGAGTACACGCCTGTGCCGCTCGCTCCGCCGGCCGTCGGCGGGCTGTTCAACCTGCGCGGGCAGGTGATCGCCGCGGTCGACCTGCGGGTCCAGCTCGGCCTCGCCCGGCAGGCCCTGCAGGGCCCGGTGATGAACGTGATCCTGCGCGGCGACGGCGAGCCGGTCAGCCTGCTGGTGGACCGGATCGGTGAGGTGGTCGACCTCGAGGACGAGTCGTTCGAGCCGCCACCCGACACGCTCGCCGGGCCGACCCGCGAGCTGGTGGTCGGCACCTTCAAGCTGGACGGGCGGCTGATGCTCGCCCTGGACGTCAACCAAGCAGTCGACACCTATCGAGCCACCACCTGATGTACAGCCTCGTCAGTGCACCCGTGCTCGGCTTTGACCTGACCCGCCTGGGTGGCGGGTCGGCCACAGCCGAGGTGCTCCTGCGCGCCCTCCGCCTGACGGTGGGGGACCTGCCGGTGCTCGCCGAACGGTTGCCGGACGAGGGCGTACGCGGCCTGCTGTGGGTCGAGGTGGAAGGCGCGGCCCGCAAGCTGCCGTCGCTGAAGGGCATCAGCAACAGCGACGACCTGCCCGGGACGCTGGCGCTGGTCGAACGCGCGCCGATCGGCTCGGTGGACGCGCTGCTGACCTGCCTGCGCTACGACGTGATGGCCTGGACCTGGCACGGCACCGGCCGGGACGCCAAGCAGAGCGAACAGGCGACCGCCGCGACGGCGCTGCTCTGCGACGCGGCGGTCGCCAGTTACCTGCGTGAGGTGCTGGACGAGAAGACCCGGCGGGCGCTCGGCGCGGGCTGGGTGTCCGCGCTGCGCAAGCTGCCCACCGGCGCGCCGATCGATCTGGGCCCGCACCACTACGCGATCTCCGCGCTGCTGGACAAGCTGCGCTCGGTCCGGGCGGCGGACCTGGCCCGGCTCGTGCAGTCCGCGGAGGACGCGCGGCGCAACGCGGGTGGCTGGTCGCCGGCTGTGCACTCGGCGTCCTGGGCCGCGTACCTCTCGGACCGGGTCCGTACCGCGGCCGCCGCGCAGATGTTGCTGGTGCAGGCGATCGACACCGCGGCGATTCCGCTGGCCGACCGGGCCGGGGGCGTCTGGAACATGCTCAGCGGCGCGGTCCAGGCCCTGGTCGTGCGGGACCTGTTGGACACCGCAACGGCGCATCGGCTGCTCGCGCCGGTCGTCGCGGCGCTCGGGCCGGCGTGGCTCGGGTGAGGGGGGTGGCCGGATGATCAACGTCCTCGTCGTCGACGACTCGGTTGTCGTCCGGCGGCTGATCGTCGACGCGCTCGGCGGCGCCTCGAACATCAAGGTGGTCGGCACGGCCGCGAACGGGCTGCTGGCCCAGGCGAAGATCGATCAGCTCAAGCCCGACGTGATCACGATGGATATCGAGATGCCGCAGATGGACGGCATCGCCGCGGTCCGGGAACTGCGCAAGCGGCACCCGAAGACGCCCGTGATCATGTTCAGCACGCTCTCCGCGGCCGGGGCCAGCGCGACGCTCGAGGCGCTCTCCGCCGGGGCCACCGACTACGTGACCAAGCCGAGCAACGTCGGCTCCGTGGCCGAGTCGATCGCGGCCGTACGCGAACAGCTCGTACCCAAGATCATCGCCTTGGCCGGCCCGGCCCGCCCGGCCGGCGCACCGGCCCGGCTCGGCCCCGGCCCCACTCGGCCGGGGGCGGCGCCACCGCGACCGAGCCTGCAGGGGCCGGGCCCGGCCGGTCGCGGACCGGGCGGGCCGAGCGCGCCCTCGATCCGGCGCGGTCCGCAGGGGC
>Ga0307513_10009185_pt1 | contig 12516 bp, 14 predicted proteins | sample 15_EM_MG_FD_202174 | JGI IMG/M metagenome (GOLD analysis project Ga0307513, IMG submission 202174) | Populus trichocarpa ectomycorrhiza microbial communities from riparian zone in the Pacific Northwest, United States - 15_EM | ecosystem: Host-associated > Plants > Roots > Unclassified | place... | reverse complement strand
AGCCGAACGCATTCGCGACAGGCCGCAGCCCGCAGCACGCGGCGGTCGCCGTGACCGTCGGGATCACCCAGTTGCTGGATCGGCGCGAGCTGCGCGGCGTGATCGGGCACGAGCTGTCTCATGTGTACAACCGGGACATCCTGATCTCGAGCGTGGCCGGGGCGCTGGCGGGCATCATCACGATGTTCGCGCAGCTGGCGATCTTCCTGCCGCTCGGCGGATCGGATGACGACGACGGCCCGAACGCGGCGTCTCTGCTGCTCATGCTGATCCTCGGCCCGTTGGCGGCGACCGTGATCCAGCTGGCGATCAGCCGGAACCGGGAGTATCAGGCGGACGCGTCCGGCGCGACGCTGACCCGTGACCCGTTGGCCCTGGCGAGCGCGTTGCAGAAGATTCAGTACGGCGCGCAGCGGATGCCGCTGCCGGCCCAGGGCCAGCTGACCAGCGCGGCGCACCTGATGATCGCGAACCCGTTCCGGACCGGCGGCATCGCGTCGCTGTTCTCCACCCACCCGCCGATGGAAGAGCGGATCAAGCGCCTGCACCAGCAGGCCGCGATCACCGGCACCGGCCCGGTCCAGCACCTGCGCTGATCGGCGCGTTCCCGTTCCGCATCCCGCTGATCGGCCATTTACCGCACGGAGCCCCGTCCCGCCAGACGGGGCTCCGTGCCGTTCCGCGGGTGGTGAGTTCCATGACACCGGGCGTATTTCGGGTGTGTAACGCGGCGGGCCGACGTTAGGGTCAGATGGCCTGTTCGCCCGTTACCGATGACGGGCCGCCAACCCCCGGAGGTGGACCTGTGACCGCGTTGCGTCAGTACCTTGGCGTGTGGCAGATGCCGGGCGGACGGGTCCTCCTGATCGTCGGCATCTTCGCCCGCCTCGGCATCGGCATGACCCCGCTGGCCCTGCTCCTGCTCGTCCAGCAGACCACCGGCCACTTTGCCTCGGCGGGCATCGCGGGCGGCGTCTACGCGCTCGCCGGCGCGGCGGTCAGCCCGGTGGCGGGCCGGATCGCCGACCGGATCGGCCCCTCGCCGGTGCTGCTCGGCACCGCGGTGCTGCACCCGCTCGCCCTGGTCGGGCTGCTCGTGGCGAGCCGCGGCGGCGAGGCGGCGCTGCCGTTCATCTTCGTGGCGTCGGCGCTGGCCGGCGCGACCTATCCGCCGCTCACCGCCGCGATCCGCCGGGCCTGGACCGACGCGACCGAGGTGGGCACCGGCCAGCATCATCTGCGGGCGGCCGCGATGGCCGCCGAGACGTCGCTCTTCGAGCTGGTCTTCGTGCTCGGCCCGATGCTCGTCGCGGCGCTCGTCGTGCTCACCCGCGACCCGGCCACCGCGCTGATCAGCGCGGCCGTGGCCACCTTCGTCGGCACCGGGTGGATCGCCTGGTTGCCGATCATGCGGCACTGGCGGCGGCACGAGACCGCCGAGACCGCCCGTGGCCTCGGCCCGCTGCGGGCCGCCGGCTTCCCCGTCCTGCTGGCCTGCGTCGCGGCGCTCGGCACGGCGTTCGGCGCGGCGGGCGTCATCGTCCCCGCATACGCCGGACAGCACGGCGGCAGCGAAAGCCTCGGCGGCGTGTTGCTCGGCGTCTGGGGCGTGGGCAGCGCGATCGGCGGCATCTGGTTCGGCACCCGGCGGCCGGCGATGGCCCTGCCCCGGCAGTTCGCCTGGCTGCTCGCGGCCGTCTCGGCCAGCTTCCTGGTGCTCGCGGCGATGCCCAACCCGTGGGCGCTCGGCGTGGCGCTGGTGATCGGCGGCGCGACGATCGCGCCGGCGCTGACCGTGGAAAACAACCTGGTCGGCCGGATCGCCCCCGCCGCGATGCTGAACGAGGCGTACACCTGGGTGGTCACCGTGTCGGTCGCCGGCAGCGCCGTCGGGGCCGCGGTCGCGGGGTCGATCGTGGACCAGCCCGGCGGCCTGCCCTGGGCGTTCGTCTTCGCGGCCGGCGTGCTGCTCGTGGCGGCGCTGGTCGCGGCGGTCCCGGCCGGCTCGATGGCCCGCGCCGACCGCCGCGCCACCGAGCGCCTGCATCGCGCGCTGGCAACCGGATAGCGGCACGGCCGTCGATCTTTCGTAATAGGCTTGATTGATTCGACTCTTTCGATGAGCGGCGGCCGCCCGAACGGTTGATCTCAGCGGCGGCCCGCTCGCCCACACTTTGCCCGTGACGAGGCGCACACTTCGATTCGGACCTTTCGCGTACGCGATGGGTGCCGTGCTGGCGGTTCTGCTGCTGGCCGGCTGCCGTGACATCTCCGGTGCGCAGCCCCAATTCGTGGAGCAGGGCGGCCAGCCGCTGCCCAACATGGACCCGCAGCCGCAGCCGGCGAGTTCCGAGCGTACGCCCGCGGTGGTCTTGCAGGTCAGCACCCGGACCGTGACCGAGGTGCTGCCGGTGCCCTACCCGACGCGGACCGTCGAGGACGACCGGTTGGAGCAGGGCGCGCGGCGGGTGCTGGCCAAGGGGATCCCGGGCAGCCGGACGGTCACCTACCGGGTGACGGTAAAGGACGGCCGGCAGATCGCCAAAGATCTGCTGCGATCCACGGTGACCAAGCGGCCCGTCACCGAAGTGGTCGCCGTCGGCGCCCGGAAGCCGCCGCGGCAGGAGCACGAGGACGGCTGCAACGCCAACTACAGCGGCTGCGTTCCGGCGACCGCCGATGTGGACTGCGCGGGCGGCGGCAACGGCCCGGTCTACCAGCACCGCCCGGCCAAGGTGGTCGGCATCGACATCTACCACCTCGATCTCGACGGCAACGGCGAGGCCTGCGACGGCCCCGCCGACATCCCCTGAGTGCCGCGCTAGGCCAGCGGTTTCGCGAGCGTCAGCGCCTGGAAGTGCCAGCCGCCCTCGTCGACGTCGACCGTGTGGAAGTCGACGATCTCGAAGGCTTCCCGGGCGTACGCGATGATCTGCTCGTCGGTCCGGAAGGAGAAGAACCGCGGCGGATCGTGGCGGTCCTCGGCCGCGACGCCCTCCTCGGCGACGCCCCCATAGACGCCGAGGAAGAACAAGCCACCGGGCGCGAGCACATCGCGGACCGCCCGCAGCGCGTCCGGAAAATCCGCATTCGGTACGTGCAGCAGGCAGTTGAGGGCATACGCGGCGTCGAAGCTCGCCGGCTCGAAGCCCAGATTCAACACATCCCGCGGGTACGCCCGCAGCCCCTTGGCCCGGCACAACGCCACCATCTCGGCCGACGGATCAACGGCCGTGACGGTGAGGCCGCCGTCGCGAAAGTGCACGGCATCCTGCCCGGGGCCGGCGCCGACCTCGAGCAGCGTGCTCGCCTCGATCGTCCGCAACCGGTCCAGGAACGCGTCCCGCTCCTTGACCTTCCAGTCCTGCTTCGCCCTCTCGTCGCGTTCGGCCGCACTCCCGTCATACGACTTGCGAAGCGAGTCGAGCACCTCGGCATAACGCTGCGTCATTTGGTATCTCCTGCTGCTGTTTTCGGTCGGACGCTTTCGATAGCCTGACCGGTATCGCGGGGGTTGTGAAGGAGCGTCCGATGCCGAAGGAAGTCAACCGGCGGCCCGATCAGGTCGAGGCGCTGCGGGCGGCGGATGCCGACCGGCACAAGATCGCCGATCAGCTCAAGGCGGCGCTCGACGAGGGCCGCCTCTCGTTGGGCGAGTACGACGAGCGGGTCCGCGACGCCTATGCCGCCCGGACCTATGCGGATCTGCTGGTCATCGTCGCCGACCTGCCGAAACCGGGGATGAGCGCCGCCGAGGTCAACGCGCGCCGGGTGGCCGACCTCAAACGCGAGGCGCGCCGGATGCCGATCGCCCTGTCGGTCCTCTGGACGATCTGGGGCTCGGTCATGGCGGTCAACCTGGTGGTCTGGGTGCTGGTCGCGATCACCGTCGGCGGCGATGTCTATCCCTGGCCGATCTGGCTGCTGGTGCCGGGTGCGGCGCTGGGCGCGGTCACGGTCGGGGTTCAGGGGATCCGTCGCCAGCGCCGGCAGATCGGCCGCTAGAGCGCCGCGTTGCACCGCGTGCAACTTGCACTGGGTGCAACGTGAGGTAGTGTCGAAGCGTGGTGGTCCTGACCAGTCCCGTTCGTGAGCGCAAGAAGCGCGATACCTGGCGGCTCATCCACGCCACCGCCCTGCGGCTGATGACCGAGCGCGGCTTCGACGCCGTCTCGATCGACGACATCGTCACCGCGGCCGGCATCTCCCGCCGCACCTTCTTCAACTACTTCGCCGGCAAGGAGTCGGTCGTCTTCGACCCCGACCCGGACGACCCGGTGCTCTGGACCGAGCTGATGGCCGCGCGCCCGGCCGGCGAGCCGCTCTGGGTCTCGCTGCGCGAGTTGCTGCTGGCATACACGACTGCCACCGGCGAGCGGATGATCCTGCAGCGCCGGGTCCGGCAGGCCTCACCCGAGTTGGCCACCTGCTCCCGCGAGGTGGCCGACAAGTTCTGGCTCGCGATCCACGACTGGGCGGCCACCCGGACGGAGCTGACCGGAATGCGCCTGGACCTGACCGTGAACGCCGCCCAGACGGTGCTGAACACGGCCTGCCCGTACTGGGCGGCCGAGACCGGCGTCGCCGGGCTGCACGCGCTGATCCGTACCGGATTCGAACTACTGCAATCTCCAGAATGGACGGAAAGATGACCGCCCCGAATCGCGTCCCGCTCTCCGTGCTCGACCTGGCCACGGTCCGCGAGGGGCACAGCAGTGCCGACGCGCTGCACGGCACGACCGAGATCGCCAAGACCGCCGACGACCTCGGGTACGCCCGCTTCTGGGTCGCCGAGCACCACAACATGCCGGCCGTGGCGTCCACCTCGCCGCCCGTGCTGATCGGCCACCTCGCCGCGAAGACCAGCCGGATCAAGGTCGGCTCGGGCGGCGTGATGCTGCCCAACCACATGCCGTTCGTGGTGTCCGAGCAGTTCGCGCTGCTCGAGGCTCTGCACCCGGGCCGGATCGACCTCGGCATCGGCCGCGCCCCCGGCACCGACCAGGCGACCGCGGCGGCCCTGCGCGGGGTCTCGCCGCATCTGACCGTCGAGCAGTTCCCCGACCACCTGGGCATGGTCCTCGCGCTGCTCGGTGACGAGCGGATCGCGCCCGAGCAGATCTCCCGGCTGCGGGCGACGCCGGCCCCGGAGTCGTACCCGGAGGTCTGGATGTTGGGGTCCTCGACCTACGGCGCCCAGGTGGCGGCCGCCCTGGGCCTGCCGTTCTGTTACGCCTATCACTTCGCGATGAGTTCCGATGTGGACACCGCCGTGCGCCTCTACCGGTCGGGCTTCCAGCCGTCGCCGCGGCTGACCGAGCCGCACGTGATGGTCAGCGCCTCGGTGCTCGCCGCCGAGACGGCCGAGGAGGCCCAGTTCCAGGCCGGCCCGAGCCGGATCATGGCGCTGAGCCTGCGCACCGGCCGGCTCGGCCCGATGGTGTCGCCCGAGTCGGCCGCAGCGGTCGAGCTGTCCGATCTGGACCGCGGCGTGCTCGACCAACTCCCCGGCACCCAGTACGCGGGCACTGCGGAGGACGTGGTGGCGGGCCTGGACGCGCTGGTCGAGCGGACCGGAGCCGACGAGCTGATGCTGGCCGGCGCGGTCTACGACCCGGCCGTCCGGCAGGACACGCTGATCCGCATCGCCAAGGCCTGGAACGCGTAAACGAGGTGAAATTGTCGTAGCCGCAGTCGAAAATAGGGCAATGGCCTGGCACCTGACCGACAGCGCCGACGAGTTCTGGTCGGTCGCGGGCGAGTTCCTCCGCGCCCGCCCGGTGGAGAATTCGCTGCTCCTCACGCTGACCGACACCCTGCGCACGCGTGACCCGCACTATTACGGCGCCGACGATCCACTCTTCGGCTGGTTCGAGTCCGCCGGCGCGGTGCGGGGAGCATGCCTGCAGACCCCGCCGCATGCGCTGATCATCGCCGGGGCGCCGCCGGCCGAGGCGGTGGCCGAGTTGGCGACGGTGCTGGCCGGCCGGCCGCTGCCGGGCGTCAACGCGCGGACAGTCGACAGCGAGGCCTTCGCCGCGGCCTGGCGGCGGTTGACCGGCGCGACCGCCGTGCTGGGCAAGCAGACCCGCCTCTTCCGCCTCGACGTGCTCACCCCGCCATCGCCGCTGCCGCCCGGCACGGCCCGCGTCGCGATGGCCGCCGATCGAGACCTGCTGGTGGTGTGGCTCGCCGCCTTCCATCGAGACCTCGGCGATCACATCGGCGACCCCGCGCGGACGGCCGACGACCGGCTCTCCTACGGCGGCCTCACCCTCTGGGAGGTGCGCGGCGAGCCGGTCTCCCTCTCCGGTGCGACCAGGCCGGAGTCGGGCGTGGTCCGGATCGCCCCGGTCTACACGCCGTCCGGCCTGCGCGGTCGCGGCTATGCCGGCGCTATTACGAGCGCGGTGACCCAGGCCGCCCTCGACGCCGGCGCCGACGACGTGGTGCTCTTCACTGACATGGCCAACCCGACCAGCAATGGTCTGTATATGCGGTTGGGCTACCGCCCGATCGAGGAGCGAGTCGTGATGGAGTTCAAGCCATGAGCGCGGGCAGGGTCATCTCGGTCAATCTGGCGGTGCCGGAGGCGAGCACGGCAAAGCGGGTGGGCATCACCGGCATCAACAAGCAGCCCGTCGACCACCCCGTCCGGGTCCGGCCGCCGGGTCCGAAGACAATCGGGCTGCACAGCGGCCTGGTCGGCGACCAGATCTTCGACATCGAGCACCACGGCGGCGACGACCAGGCCGTTTATGCGTACGCGAGGGAGGACTACGACTGGTGGGAGCGGGAGCTCAACCGCGAGCTCCCGGGCGGCATCTTCGGTGAAAACCTGACCCTGGCAGACGTCGACGTCAACGGCGCGGTGATCGGCGAAACCTGGCGGATCGGCGACGAGTTGGTGCTGCAGACCACGTTCGGGCGCATCCCGTGCGCGACGTTCCAGGCAAAGATGGCGGAGCCGCAGTGGGTGAAGAAGTTCGCCCGGGAAAACCGCCCCGGTGCCTATCTGCGGGTCGTGACCCCGGGCGACGTGCGGTCGGGTGACCCGGTCGAGGTGCTGGAGCGCCCGGCGCACGCGGTGACGATCGCCGACGGCTTCCGCGCCTGGATGACCGAGCCCGGGCGGCTGGCCGAGCTTCTCGAGGTGGACGGCCTGCCCGAGGGGCTGAAGGACGACATTCGCCGCAAGCTGCACCGCTGAGCATCCGTTCGGCCCACGGGCCGAGCGGTGACCGGCCGATCCGACGGCACGCCTCCGTTTGCCGCCGGCTGAGCCGGACAGCACGTACCGGCGGATCGACCGGCCCGGCGGTCCACGACAGACCGTGCACTAACTGTCGGCCGTGAGTGGTCTTGGCACGAGGCAGTTGACCGGCAATTTCCGGCACTTCCCCAGTGCGGGTCACGGCAGCAGGATCACCTTGCCGTTGAGCGTGCGGGATTCGGCGAGGGTCAGCGCCGCGGCCACCTCGTCGAGCGGGAAGCGCGCGGCGATGTTGGCCGTCAGGCTGCCGTCGGCGAGCAGCGCGAACACGTGCCCGAGGTCTTCCTCGAGGTGCTTGCGGAAGCGGGCCGGCCGGGTCTTGTGCCCGGCCCAGAGGTCGTAGAACGTCGCCCGGTGCCCGTTGGGCAGCGCGTTCCACAGCAGCACCCGGCCGAGCGCCTTCAGGAACGGCATGATCAGACCGCCGGTGCCGCCGACGCCCGCGATGATGGCGTAGCAGACCAGGGCACCGCCCGGCGCCAGCAGGCTGTAGGAGACGCGCATCATGGCCCCGCCGATGTTGTCGAAGACCGCATCCACGCCTCGGGGCGAAAGCTCCCGGACCCGCTCGGCGAAGTTCGGATCGTTGTAGTCGACGGGCTCGACGCCGGCCGCCCGCAGCGTCTCGTGGTGCCGCGGCGAGGCGCCGCCGATGACCCGAATGCCCGCGCGCTGTGCCAACTGGATGAGGATTCCGCCGACGCCACCGTTGGCGCCGTGCACGAGGATGGTCTGGCCGGGCTTGACGCGCGCGGCCCGATAGAGCATCTGCCACGCGGTGACCCCGTTGACCACGACGGTCTCCGCCTCCGCCGGGTCGATGCCGGCCGGCACGACGACACTGTCGCGAGCTTCGACCACCGCGTGACTGGTCCAGCCGCCGGTCTTCGTCATCGTCGCGACCCGCTTGCCGACAAGCGACGAGTCCACCCCCGGGCCGGCCCGCAGGACGGTGCCGACCAGGTCGTACCCCGGGACGAACGGAAACTTCGGCTGCCCGAAGTAGCGGCCTCGACGCATTGCTTGCTCCGCGTACGAGATGCCCGTCGCTTCGACGGCGACGAGGAGTTGCCCCGGTCCCGGGGTGCCCAGCGGGCCGCTCTCGACGATCAAGCCGGCGGGCTCCACAAGACCGGGCAGAACGACCCGCTTGGCGGTAGTGACGTTCATGGCTGTCTCCGTTCGATATGTAACTGACTACTCAGTCACAACTGCGGGCAAAAAAGAGCGCAGACTTCACGCCCGGGGTGTCAGTGGCTGATGCCGGCGCTGACCGTGCGAGCCCAGCCCTCGTCGATGGCGCCGAGGTCGGCCTGGACAATGAGATGGCAAAGCTGCCCGTACGCGATGAAGCGTTGCACCGCACTTGGCTCCGCCCCGGAAACCCTCGAGACGGCGCTGACCACCCGCGCGACCCCGCGCCGAACGGCGTCCCGAATCTCCGGAACGTCGCAGGCGCTCTGGGCATGCACCTGAAACATGATCAGACTGCGATCGCGGATCAAATCCATGTATGCCCCGGTCATGGCGCCCAGCACCGTGTCGGGATCGGTGGACCCGGAGGCCTCGCCGCCCGCGACGAGCGTGGCGGCAACCTGCTCATAGCAGTGATCGACGGTGGCGACGAACAGGCCGAGCTTGCCGGGAAAGAGCCGGAACACGTAGGCGGGCGACACCCCCGCAGCCTCGGCAACCTCGGCGACGGGCGTGGCGTGATAGCCGGCGTGCGCAAAGGCCGCGACGGCCCGCGACACGATCCTGACCCGCTGATCCCCAGCGGTAGACCGTACCGAAGTCGATGACATGTGACTGATTGAACACTCACAAAGGGCTGAGGTCAAGCAGCCCGCCACGGTCGGGTGTCAAGACTCCTGAGGCGAACGGCCGACGGCTACGGTCAGGTGTTGCCATCTTGTTTCGTACCCGGGTCAAAGGACTGAAATGCCACTAGATGCAGCCACCAAGGCGGCGTACCGGGCGCTGGATACCGCAGCTCTACTTGCTCTGATTCCGGTCCTTCGCGAGGAAGCGAAGAAAGCCATAGCACAGTTCGACCACTGGGTGAGCAGCCAAACCGCACTGCAGGAGGGCGGCGCGGCCGTGGCGGAGCAACTGAACGAGACGCTGGCCGTCCTCAAACAGCGAATAGACGACTCAAAAGAAGACGCAACCGGCTTCGAAGCCCTCAAAGAAACATTCCGAAAAGCCCGCGACATGGTCGCCTTCGACCCAGCCGAAGGCGAAGAATTCAAGCGAATCCTACTAGCATCAATGGACGACATCTGGAAACGCGAGCGAGCCGTCAGAATAGAACTGGAAAACAGACTGATCCTACCCAGAATGCTGACCAAGCCTCCCGACGGGGCCGCTCCCTAGCTGGCCCGGCCCGCGTCGATCGTGTCTGCGGCCCGGCGCTACCCGCCGTCAGGCCCGGCGACTTGCTGACGTGTTTGTGGTGCGGTCTGGCTCCTCGCGCTGCTCGGGCGAAAGTCAGCAAACCATGTCCGTAACCTCTCGGTGAACTGGCCCGCGTAGGCCTCGCGCAGGCCAGTTCGCGAGGCAGCCGAGTTCGGTGCCGGCCATGCCTTAGTTCAGCCGTTCCAAATTGCCAGATATTCGCAGGAGTGGCCTCGGAAATCATGATCCGCTCATCTCGTACAGCGCGTAACCCATGCTGATCGGCAGCGCCAGCCCGGACACGCCGTACACGATCGCCTTAGGTCCGGCTGGCGTCGGCCGTCCCACCTTCGCGTTCAGCCGGGACGGGCTTCGCTCTCAGGCTCCTCGCCTGACATGAAGAAGCCGAGCCCCGCCAGGACGAGAAGGCCGAGGCCTCCAACCTGAGCCATGGGGCCATCCTGCTGTGCCAGGACAACGCACGTGATCAGCATTGCCGCGCGGAAGGCGACCTCAGCGGCTCTTCTCCATCCCGTGGACTCGCCGCCGAAGAGTGCGTTCCCTTTGACCCAGTACCAGGAACCCATGATGATTCCCAGGCTGACCAGGAGGCAGAGGCCGAGAAACCAGCTGCCGCTCTTGAACGCGCCTTCGATGTCACGTCGACTTACCCAGTTGACCATTGCCCTCCGGGCTTCGTGTGTGGATGCGACCAGCTCGCCGAGGATCTGAATGGCTAACGAGTGCTGGCCGGCCACGGCACGCGTCGCGTGCTCAAATGACGCCTCCGGACGGGACGCTTCGAGCGTCTGGGATGGCACTGGGCAAGGGGCGACGGGGGAGGCCCCGCATGATCGATCCGCCCACAACTGCCCGCGACGAGCCGGATTTCGGCTGGACTCAGTCGGACTCAACGAGAACGGCCCCGTGAGCGCGTTACCGCAGCTCACGGGGCCGTTCTGACTGCCTGTGGCGGGTGAAGGATTCGAACCTTCGAAGCTTTCGCGACGGATTTACAGTCCGCTCCCATTGGCCGCTCGGGCAACCCGCCTGGGCATGCGACCACGGTTGCCCGTGGCAGCGGAGAACAGGATAACTGCATCGGCGGCCCGATCCGCAACCGGGTACGGTCGGCATGTCGGAAGCCTTTACCGGCCCCGAACGGACACATCGACACGGCCCACCCGCGGGAGTTTGATCATGGCAGCCAGCCCGTCGTTCGACATCGTCAGCAAGGTCGACCGGCAGGAGGTCGACAACGCGTTCCATCAGGCGGAGAAGGAGCTCGGCACCCGCTTCGACTTCCGGGGGACCGGGACCGTCATCGCCAAGTCGGGGGAGGAGGGCGTCACGATCACCTCCGAGACCGAGGAGCGGGCGGCCGCCGCACTTGACGTCTTCAAGGAGAAGCTCATCAAGCGCAACATCTCCCTGAAGTCGCTGGACGCCGGCGAGCCTCGGCAGTCCGGGAAGACGTACAAGATCGATTGCAAGGTCATCGAGGGCATCGAGACCGACAAGGCCAAGGCGATCAGCAAGAAGATCCGCGACGAGGGGCCCAAGGGCGTGCAGGCGCAGATCCAGGGCGACCAGTTGCGGGTCACCGGCAAGAAGCGGGACGACCTGCAAGCCGTGATCGCCCTGCTCAAGCAGGAGGACTTCGGCGTCGCGCTGCAGTTCACCAACTACCGGTAAGAGGGCCGCGGCGGGGTTCAGACTGAGGTCATGAGCCTCGGGGTGGGAACGGTTCTGGTCGGCGGCGCGGTCGGCCTGGCGCTGGCGCTCTTCGGTGGGAAGATGCTGGTCACCGGCCGTGCTCCCGGACCGACCACCCGGGTGTTCCGGACGGTTCGGGACGCGGGGCTCTATCACCTGCTCTTCGGCCTGGCCCTGCTCGTCCTCGCGGTCGGGGCGAGCGTCCCGGGTGGCGGTGTCCCGGCCGTCGTGTCCGCCATCATCGCGGTCGGCATGGTCGGTGTCGCGGTGGCCAAACATCGGCCCCGTGGCCGCAAGGCAGCCGACCACGAGTGATAGCCGCGCAAGAGACCACGAACAGGAGAGCGCACGTGATCGACCCCGTTGTCGACCTTGGGTGGGTGCAGCAGCAGGGCGGTGCGGTGGTGCTTGCCGACGTGCGCTGGTATCTCGACGGCCGCTCTGGGCTGGCCGCGTACGAAAATGGTCATCTGCCCGGCGCTGTCTTCGTCGACCTGGACAAAGTGCTCGCCGCGCACGGCTCGCCGGCCGAGGGCCGGCATCCGCTTCCCTCACCCGAGGTCTTCGCGGCCGGCATGGCCGAGGTGGGCATCGGCGACGAGCACCCCGTGATCGCGTACGACGACGCCGGCGGTGTCATCGCGGCGCGCTTGGTGTGGATGCTGCGGGCCACGGGTCACGACGCGGCGCTGCTCGACGGCGGTCTGGCCGCCTACACCGGCGCGCTGGAAACCGCCGCACCCTCCCGTACCCGAGCGAATTTCACCGCCCGGCCCTGGCCGGAAGCGCGCCTCGCGGACATCGACGATGCAACCAGCGGGCGCTCCGTTGTGCTCGACGCCCGCGAGCTCGCGCGGTTCCGCGGTGACATCGAGCCGGTCGACCCCCGCGCCGGCCACATCCCCGGCGCTCGCAGCCTGCCCTGCCGGGACAATGTGGACGCGAGCGGCCGCTTCCTGAGCGTGCCCGAGTTGCGTAAGCGCTTCGAGAGCGTGGGCGTGACCGACGGGGCGGACGTCGTCTCCTACTGCGGATCGGGCGTGACGGCGTGTCACAACCTGATCGCGCTCGAGCATGCCGGCCTCGGCGTCGGCCGTCTCTATCCCGGGTCCTGGTCGCAGTACAGCAGT
>Ga0307513_10009183_pt1 | contig 12517 bp, 16 predicted proteins | sample 15_EM_MG_FD_202174 | JGI IMG/M metagenome (GOLD analysis project Ga0307513, IMG submission 202174) | Populus trichocarpa ectomycorrhiza microbial communities from riparian zone in the Pacific Northwest, United States - 15_EM | ecosystem: Host-associated > Plants > Roots > Unclassified | place... | reverse complement strand
CTCACCGGCAAGCCGGCGAAGATGTGGGGCCCGAGCATCGTGGGCTTCGATTCCTATCACTACGTCTATCCGAGCGGGCGGGAGGGCGACGCGCCGCTCATCGGCTTCGCGCCGCGCAAGGGCGAGCTCACGCTGTACATGGCGCCGTATCTCGAGGCCAAGGGTCTCATGGCGAAGCTCGGCAAACATAAAGCCGGCGCGGGCTGCCTGTACATGAAGGCGCTCGACGACATCGACCGCGACGTGCTGCGGAAATTGGCGAAGGCTTCGATAGCTGAGCTCAGGAAAAGGTATCCGCGCAAGCGCTGATGCCGGCGTTACTCGACGCGCAGGGCGTGAGAGCGATCAGGCTTGCGCAGTCACGGCCGATCTCCCGCGCCCTCGCGGTCGCGCCACCGCAGGATCTTGCGCGTGACGAACAGATAGACCTTCTTGCCGCTGGCCATCCAGATGCGCGAGATCAGGGAATGCCTGGCCAGGATGCGTTTCTCGCGCGCGGTGAGGCGATCGGGAAGATAGCTGCGCTTGTGCTTGAGCAGGTGGCGCAGGTCGTCGTGGCCGAGCGCGCGGGCGAGGGCGCCGCGCCGTGTCAGCGTCATCGCGAGCTGGAAATCGACCAGGGCCGGGCGGCCATCCGGAGTCACCAGCCAGTTGGTTTCCTTGGCGAGGTCGTTGTGGATGACGTTCGCGGCGTGCAGGCGGCGCAACAGGCGCAGCGCGGCGCGGAAGTAGGCGGGATCGCGCGGTTTGGCAACTTGCATCGGCACGCCGTCAATCCAGCTGCGCGTGAGTTGCATGGCGCCGAGATCGAGGATGCAAGGGACGCCTTCAATGCCGGCGCCCAGTGCCAGGCGTGAGAGCGCGCGGTGTTCGCGCCGCATCAGATGCAGTGCCAAAGCCCGTGCCCATGGGCGGGCATGGTCGGCTTCACGGACGACGGTGTCACCGACGCGGCAAATGCGGCCGAACACATCGGCCTTAAGTATTTGCACCTGTTCGAGGCCTGACACCATTTGCTAGAAAAAGGGGGCTGCCCCCTACTGCCCTACTGCCACTCGCCGCGCAGGCCGGCGACTATCTTCTGCAATCCAGTGGCGCTGGCATCGTCACCGGGCACCGGCGCGGTGACTACGACTTCGACGCGCGACCAGAAGCGCTGCGGTGGTTTGGTCATCGGCGCCTTGCCGCCCTCGCGGCTGAAGAAGCTGCCATACAGGCCGCGCAGCGCCATCGGCACCACGGGCACTGGGCGTCGCTCGAGAATCTTCTCGACGCCTTTCTTGAATTCGTTGAGCTCGCCATGCTTCGTGAGCTTGCCCTCCGGGAATATGCAGACGATCTCACCGTCGGCGAGCTCGGCGTCGATCTGGTCGAAGGCCTTCCGCAACGCCGCCGGATCTTCGTGACCCGGCGCAATCGGAATGGCGCGCGCGGTGCGGAAGATGAAGCTCATGACCGGGATCTTGAAGATGTTGTGATCCATGACGAAGCGCACCGGCCGGCGCACGCTGCCGCCGATGACCAGCGGATCCATGAAGCTCACGTGATTGCAGACGATGAGAACGGGGCCGGTCTCCGGAATGTTCTCGAGTCCGCGCACCTTGATGCGGTACAGGATGTTGACGAGCACCCACGAGAGGAAGCGCATCAGGAACTCTGGCACCAGCGTGTAGATGTACGTCGCCACGATGGCATTCAGCACCGCCGCCAGGATGAAGAGCTGCGGGATGGTGAAGTGCAGCACTTCCAGCCAGACGATGGCTAACAACGCGGCCGCCACCATGAACCCGGCGTTCATGATGTTGTTGCAGGCGATGATTCGCGCGCGGTGACTCTCGGTGCTTCGTTGCAGGATCAACGCATAAAGCGGCACGATGAAGAGGCCGCCGAACATGCCGATCAATGCGCAATCGAGCGCGATGTCCCAGCCGCCCGCGGACAGGAATTCCTTCCAGGAGACTATCGCCGCGCCCGCAGCGTGGACACCGGGATGCTCAAAATAGAGGTCGAGCAGGCACACCGTCATGCCGATGGACCCCAGCGGCACGAGTCCGATTTCCACCTTGTGGCCGGAGAGTCGTTCGCAAGCCAGCGAACCGAGCGCAGTGCCGATGGAGAACGCGGCAAGCAGCAGCGTGTATACCGTCTTGTCACCGCCGACCACGTCACGCGCATACGCGGGCAATTGAGCTAACAACAGCGCGCCCACCAGCCAGAACCAGGAGATGCCTAACAACGAGAGGAAGATTGCGCGTGTCTTCGCGGCGAAGCGGATCACTTCCCAGGTCGAGGTGATCGGGTTGAAGTTGATCTTGAGGCCGGGATCGGTGGCTTCCGCGCGCGGAATGGCGCGCGAACACAAGTACATGAGCACGGCCACGACCACCATCGTCGCCGCGGCGGCAAGATTCCCATTGCCGCCAGCCGGCGCTTCCGGCGTTGCTTCGGGCGCAAGCAGGCCACCGGCGATCGTCCCCACGAGAATGGCAATGAAAGTGCCGGCGTCCACCAGCGCGTTGCCGCCGACCAGCTCGCTCTGGCGCAGATGCTGCGGCATCAGCGAATACTTGAGCGGCCCGAAAATGGTGGCCAGCACGCCTAACAGGAAGATCACGCCGAGCAGGATCGAGACCTGGCCGATGTACAGGGCCATCGCCCCACAGCACATCAACACCACTTCCGCGAAGCGGGTCTGGCGTATGAGCCGGCTCTTTTCATACTTGTCCGCGAGCTGGCCGGACAATGCGGAAAACAGGAAAAACGGCAGGATGAACAAACCCTGCGACACGTTTGCCAGCACACCCGCGTCGGCGGACGCCGCCGCGCCGAAGGTGAGGGACACCACCACCGCATTGCGAAACAGGTTGTCGTTGAAGGCGCCGAGAAACTGCGTCAGGAAGAATGGCAGGAAGCGGCGTTTGCCCAACAGCTTGAATTGCGACGCTTCCGCGCCCGGAACCTGTTCGGGAAGCTCCATCAGGCGTATTGAAGCCGACAACGCGTTGGCATGGCGCGCACATATATACCAGAAGCCCACTGCCAGTCCGGTAGCAAAAAACGCTACAGTGGGTACATGAATCGCCTATTGCTCATCGTCATCCTCGCGCTAGCCGCCGGGTGCACCACGTACAAGCTCTGGAATGAAGCCGGAAGCGATCAGGACGCGGCTACGGTCGACCTGTCTTATGAATTCCGGAAGTTCGAAAACCCGCAGGTGGACGAACGCGCGGGCCAGCAGATGGCGCTCGAACGTTGCAAGGACTGGGGTTATACCAACGCGCATCGCAAGGGCGAAGACCGCCAGTGCATAGATGGCACCGCGGAGTCCTGCAACAAGTGGCACGTGACGCGTCAGTATCGCTGCACGAAATAGGGGGCAGCCCCCTTTTCCTAACAAAAGGGGGCTGCCCCCTATTTCATGTAGCGCGACTCGAAAGTCGCGAGCACCGTGCCGGTGCCGTCGAGCAATTGCAGGGTCTCGCCCGCAATTGTCCAGCCCGCCACAAGCGGGAACAGCTGATGAAACTTCTGCTCCTGCTCCATGCCATTGACGCAGGCCATCAGCGTGCCGCCCATCTGGCTGAACGTGATCTTCGCGCCCGTCAATTGATAGCTGCCCATCATCTGGTTGCAGCCCGCGAATCCGGCGACGCGCGCGCCTTGCGAATGCAGTACGAAATGAATCTCGCGCGCGCCTTCAGGCGATTCCATTGAAGCACCACCGAGCGTCATGAGCTTCCAGTACGTGTTCTCGAGTTGCGCGGTGGATTGCGGTCCCGAACAACCCTGCGGTTCGACCGAAACGAACTTGTCCACGATCAACGCAGGGCGCTTGGTATTCCCCTCCATGGGAAGGCGATCTTCCACGCGGCCTTCGATGACCGCGAGCATCGGCGCGCCGGCCATCTGCCTAGCTTTCGAATAGGCCGCTTCGAGCCCGGCGTTGTCACCTTCCTGCGCCACGGGCATTCGCGCGCCCGAGAGGCAATCCGTGTACCAGCCTGAATCCGCCATGTAGCTGTACATGCCGCGCATCTGCTTCACTGCCGGTGCCGGCGCAGGTCCGGCGCACGCACCCAACAGAATCGACAATGTCATTGCGACGAGCGCTCTCATGGAGTGTTGAACGTCGCCGCAGTCTTGCCGTTGGCATCGAGCAGGCGCAGCGTCGAGCCGTTGATTTCCCAGCCGGATACCTGCGCGAACATCGCCAGGAAGCGTTGCTCGAGGGGCATCTGGGCTTCGCAGAACATCCTGGTACCGCCGAGATCATCAAACTTGAGCGATGAGCCCTGGAGCGCGTAACTCCCGAACATGCGGTTGCATCCCGAAAAGCCGGCGAGATTGGTGCTCGAGGGCTGCAGCAGGAAATTCACGGCGCGCTCACCGGCCGGATTGTCGATGACTTCGTCACCCAGCTGTGTGAGCCGCCATTGTGTGCCCAGCAGGGCCTGGGTTGACGCTGCCTTCACGGGTCCTGTCGAGGTCATGCAGCTTGTAGTTAGGGTGCCCGCGCCGGCCATGGCGCAGAGCAGCAGGACAAGAGTCTTGACGGGTGTTTTCATGTCGAAAGCCTACACCCGCGCCATGCGGAAGACTGTCAGAAGGTGGGAATGACGCGGTATTCCGCCGCCAGCGCCACCAGCACCCACAACACGAAGAACGATCCTGCATCCAGGAAGGCTTTCCAGAACACCGCCGGGCGAACGTCGAGCACGGCGGGTAACGGCGCTCGCGCCGACTTGGGAAGCCACTTGTTGGGCGTGGCGACCATGTATGCCTTGAACTCGTCCGGGAATGCGTCGGCGAGAAATTGTTCTTCGCATGAAGCGGCATAGACCACGAGCGCCATGATCAAAACCACGACCGCGATGCAAAGCATGGCGGAGCGGCTGGTCAGTCCCAGGCCCAATGCGCCCAGTACCGAAAACGCATACAACGGGTGACGGCACAGGGCATACGGACCGCTGGTGACCAGCACTTCGTCTTTGTGGCCGGCGATGAACAGGGAGCACCAGATGCGGCCGAGGCAGGCCAGCGTCACGAACATGAACCCCGCAAGGCCGGTCAGGTAGTGCCAGCCCGCCGGGATTTCGCGCGGGCCAACGACCGCGGTGGCTGCGATCAGCGCAAGATAGATCGCGAAGGTGGCGCGAAGACGCGGTGTGCTGGCGGATTCTGTCATCGGCGGCGCAGTCTAGCAGTTGAGAACCACAGCCCAAGCCCCCACACTTCGGGTCCAACCCCGCGATACCAGGAGCCCCGCATGGCACTCCTTTCCAAGAAAACCACCATTCCCGCCCAAAGCGACGCACTGCCGGGCCGCAACACGCCGCTGCCGCTGTCGGGCAAACACTTCGTGAATGGCAGCAACATCAAACAGCCGGCCGCCGGTGCGCTCGAAGAAGCCGTGTTTGGCCTCGGCTGTTTCTGGGGCGCGGAACGCAAGTTCTGGCAAATCCCGGGTGTGGCCACCACTGCGGTGGGCTACGCCGGTGGCTATACGCCGAACGCCACCTATGAGGAAGTGTGTTCGGGCCGCACCGGCCACACTGAAGTGGTACGCGTGATTTACGACCCTAACAAGGTTAGCTACGAAACGCTGCTCAAGGCGTTCTGGGAATCGCACGACCCCACGCAGGGTATGCGCCAGGGCGGAGACGTGGGCACGCAGTATCGGTCGGCTATCTACACCACCACGGATGCCCAGCAGAAGGCCGCCGAGGCCAGCAAGCGTTCATACCAGGATGCGCTGACCAAAGCGCACCGCGCGACGATCACTACTGAAGTCAAGGAGGCGCCGGAGTTCTACTACGCCGAGGAATACCACCAGCAGTACCTGGCCAAGAATCCGAACGGCTACTGCGGGCTTGGCGGCTGCGGAGTCGCGTACAGCTAACTATTTCGTGAATCACGCCAGAGCCTGGCCGTTTCTCGCGAAACCCTTCAGGCCGCTTTCCAGCTCCGTCGGATCCATACCGCGACTGCACACCACCCCAGCGCCAGGCCAGTCATTCCGCCGATCAGGAAATGGAACACCCGCGCTGAGACCCACATGTGGGAATGAAAGTAGTAGCTCGTGATCGCGAGTCCAAGTGATGCCGCGACGAGCACCGCGAAGGCGCGCATGCGGGTTGTGTCCGTAACTGAAGGTGTCGATGGGCGCGGGTATCGTCCTGGCGGTTGACGCCATGCCCAGAACGCCAACACCAGGAGCCCGAACACCGAGCTCAACACCTGCAGCACGAAAAACCAGCGGATACGCCAGCCTTCGACGCGAAACGCCACCGCCTTCAAAGCGGGGAAGGCGTTGACCGCCACCGTGCCCCGGTGCGTGAACGAATCCCAGACCACGTGCGTCACCGCGCCCAGGATGACCGCGGCCGATACGAATGCCAGCACTCGGAGAGTGATCTCCTGGTTGGACGGCGCGAATCGCGAGCGCCAATTCTCAGGCAGCAGCGCGATCGTCGGTAGTTCAAGCACCCGAACGAACAGCAGCCAGAGGCCGATGCTGACCGGCCAGCAAAACCAGAACAGACCCGCGAAACTGTGCGACTCGACGCGGCCGGGCTCTCCGGGCAGGAAATAGGCGAGGTCCGGCGACAGGCTGCCGATCATCAGCGCGGCGAGCGGCAGTGGGAATCCTGCGAAGCGGCGCAGCGGGATGACCGCGGCGGCGTGTGAAATCGTAAACGGCACCGGCGCATCGTAGCAGCCGGATCTCGCAGAAAAGATGACGAATTGTGGCGGCGCTTTGACTGCCAGCCCGGCGCCTAACCACTCGAGCTTGCTTGCCGCGCACAGCCCCTCGCACGCAGGGAATGCGAGCGAGGGCTGGCGCTGAACGAAACCGAACCCGACTGGGCGTCAGGTCGGCGGCGCGAGACTCTTGCTGTCCACTGTGGACCCCCTTCAGTCAAAGCGCGCTGGCCCGATCCGCGTTCGGGCTTCGATTGATAACTATCACAGGCCATCGAAACTGCGCAACCGGACCGAGGTCGAAGAGCGCAACGCTTCGAATCTAACAGGTGCCTGTGGTATCAGGCCGCCAGCGCCGATGCTTCCATGGTTTGTTTCACCACCGCGATGCCAGCGGTCATCATCTGATCCACCTGGCCCGCGAGCTCATTCGGCAGCAGGTCCGTGGTCCAGATGAAACGCGAGCCGCCTATCGGATCCAACTCCACCCAGGCCGCGCCGTTGTAGTGATGGAACTGCTGGCCCACGATCGCCCACGCGACACGATGCTGCGCGGGGTCGACGCTGACGATTTCTTCGCGCGCTGTCATGCCGTTGCCGAAAGTGATGACGCGAGTATTGCCTTCCATATGCGCGTCTTTCACAAATCCCGGCGCCAGCTTCGTATGCAGGGCGCTCACGTCGCGCAGTGCCTCCCAGACTCGTTCCATGGATGCGTTGATTCGGATCTCTTTGCGAATGCTGGCCATGTTTGCCCCTCCAGTGTTTGCCCACTCTGACAGGCTCGCCGACAAAGCACCGTCAGCCGGGACCCACATCGGCCGCCCGAATCTGCCGCACTGAATGTCCCGAACCCAGCCCGAGGTCCGCTATCCTCGGGCCCAACAATCTCGAGGTCGCGGCCATGCAGGTCAAACGACGCGATGCATTGAAGGTCCTCGGCGGCGTCACGCGCTGATCAGCCCGGCACGCGCGGTCAAGAAGGGACTCAAGTTCCGCCCACTCGAGACCACCGTCCGCGACACGCTGGCGTGGCAGGCGACGCGGCCGGCGGAGCATCAGACGCTGCGAACCGGATTGAAGCCCGAGCAGGAAGCCGAGGCGCTGGCGAAGCTTCGCACCTGATACGTAGCAGCCCTGATTTTCGCGCGGGTGCGCGATGTGCATGAATGTGGCATGTCCATCGAACGCGTCGTCGTCGCTTTCTCGGGTATCGCGATCCTGCTGAGCCTGGTGCTCGCGTATTTCGTGAGTCCGAACTGGCTGGCATTCGCGGCTATCATCGGGCTCAATCTCTCGCAGTCGGCGTTCACGGGTTTCTGCCCGATTGAGTACGTGTTGAAAAAAGCCCGCATGACGGGACGAGACGCGCCGAATCTGCAGTGACGCGAGGCGATTCGCCCGATCGCTGTGAGGCGCACGGCTGCCGCGTCCGCTATCCTCAGGCCCAACAACTCTGAGGTGGTGGTCATGCAGTTCAAACGACGCGATGCACTGAAGGTCCTTGGCGGCGCCACGCTCGCCACGCTGATTGATCCCGCCTTTGCCAAGGCGAAGCCGCTCAAGGTGCTCATCCTCGGCGGTACCGGCTTCATCGGCCCGCACTTCGTTGACGCACTGACCGCCGGCGGCCACAAGATCTCATTGTTCAATCGCGGCAAACGCGATCCAGAGGTGCGCGAAGGCATCGAGCAGCTGTTAGGCGATCGCGACGGACAGGTCGACTCGCTCAAGGGGCGCGACTGGGACGTCGTCATCGACAACTCCGGCTACAAACCGAGCCAGGTGCGCCTCACTGCCGAAATGCTCGAAGAGCACACCAAGCACTACATCTTCATTTCGAGCATCGCTGTCTACACCAACTACGCCAAGGCGGGCATCGACGAGGACTACGAGCTCGCCTCGCTCAAGGACCCTACCAACGAGACCGTGACCGGCGAGACGTACGGCGGCCTCAAGGTGCTGTGCGAGAAGATTGTCGAGACCATGTACAAGGATCGCGGCACCATCATCCGGCCCACGTACATCGCCGGGCCCGGCGACCACACCGACCGGTTTACCTACTGGCCGTGGCGTGTGTCCAAGGGCGGCGAGATGCTCGCGCCCGGCACGCCCAACGATCCGTTCCAGTACATCGACGTGCGCGACCTCGCCGACTTCATCCGCACCTGCGTCGAGAAGAACGTGTTCGGCAAGTACAACCTCTGCGGCCCGCAGGGCGCCGTCACCATGGGATCGCTGCTCGAGGAGAGCAAACGCATCACCAAGGCCAACACCACGTTTGTTTGGGCGAGTCCCGAATTCCTGACCGCTCAGGAGATCATCGGCGAGAAGGCCAAGGGCAACTTCATGCCCATCTGGCAGCCACCGGTGGGGGATGAGGCGGGGTTGTTGTTGGTGAGCCCGGCGAGGGCGAGGAAGAAGGGACTCAAATTCCGTAGCCTGGAGACCACCATCCGCGACACGTTGGAGTGGCAGAAGACGCGGCCGGAGGACAAGCAGGTGCTGAAGGCGGGGTTGACGATGGAGAAAGAGAAGGAGTTGTTGGTCAAATTGCGAGAAGCTTGACCGCCCACAACTTCGCAGGCGGCATGAGACTCATGGAAATCGACACGAGCGACTGGCAAGAAGAATCAAAGATCGAGGGAGAGGATCCCGAAGACACGGCACTGCTGCGCGAAATGGCGGCAGAGGCGCGCGCGTACATGGAAGAGTTTGAGTGGTGCCCGTCAATTGTAAGTATCCACCTTGCCCTGGGCGTTGGCGGGGTCGTCGGCGTCTTTCTCTTTCAGTTCGACGAGGTGATTGAAGACGACGATGACGCGCTTTGGGTCGTCGTCGGAGATCTGCCGAATGCCTACGTCATTGTCGAACCCGATGATGACGGCATCTCGGCGCTGGAACGGTACTGCGAGCTCATGGAGGACTGGGCATTCAATGTGCTGAAAGGCAACTCGATCGAAGAATCCTTTCCCGTCGATGCGGAACCGACGCAGGAGCACGCGGAGATGCTCCGTTCAAGAATCGTGTTCCTTCGCACTGAGATCATCGAGTCGCCGGAAGATTGAATCGTGCATGCGCGGGATTTTCGCCTGAACCCGTGTAATTGCGGGCTTTCGCCCTAGCGCACCATGACCGATAGTTGTTTTCGCTTACAACTTGTTGATTCGGAAGTGGCATCTTCAAGATCACAAATTGTGATCTTGAAGAGAATCCGTGGTCACAACGTGAAATTCCTTCCGTACGCGTTCACTGAGCACGGCGCGATCATGGCGGCCACGGTTTTGAATAGTCCCCGTGCAGTCGAAATGAGCATTTACGTCGTGCGCGCGTTCGTTCAGTTGCACGCCATGCTCGCCTCAGACGCCGAGCTGGCGTTGAGACTCGACAAGCTCGAATCTGGAATCGAGAAGAGGCTCACGTAACGCCGCAAGCCGAAATCGGGCAGCAAGGCGCGCCGCAGCATCATCAGTTAGACGTGAAATCGGTTGCCACGAGCGGGAATCGAGTCGTACCCTCAATCTGGGAGAGTCTCCACGCATCATATTCGGCCGCCATCGCGTGCTTGCAGGGTATCGAAGTGTCACCAAAAGACCTCGCGAAGAAGGCGGCAGATTGGTTGGTTAGGCCCGTCAATGCTGGCCATTTGTTGCTCCTGCTCGCCGTAGTCACCGGGATTCTGTACGTCGTTCCCCGGTTTATACGGACGCAGGCGGAAGTAGATACGAAGTCACTCGAGATCGAGGAACTCATAACGAAGGTGAGATGCGAACTGGCGAGTGCTGAAATCAAGATGCGTGAGCGCGGTGATCTGCAATTGTTTGAGCTTCAGGATTTCAGGCTGGAGCTAAATTTTGTTGTCCGAAGTACTGGCAAGCTTGAAGCGCAGGTTGTCGGGGTGGGAAGCGCCTTTGAAACCGGTAATGAGCGAGTGCAGAAGCTGACACTCAATTGGAAGGCGAACCCCGAAGAGCGAATAGTCACTATTCCGGCTACGACTGCAGATCCAATCGACCTGACGGTGGATGGCGAGCTCCCCAAAGCACTGGAGCGCAAACCATGCGAGTAATACTCATCGTCAGCGCGAGGTCCGCCGTACGAAGCGCAGCGCCCTTTCTAGCTTTGGTAATACTGTTCTTGCAAACAGGCATCGTGAATGCAGGCGACGCAAAATTCAGCATCGGCCTATTGGGTGCGTCGAATGAGCAGCTCGAAGTGATTGTGGATACCCGCGAGCTTGGCGATATTGTCATCGGAGAGGCGACGTTCTCGGCGGAATTTCGTGACCAACAGAACAACACTATGGCGCGGAAGTCATACAGCTTTTTGGATTCGAAACTGTCGTATTTGACGCCAGGGCATGTATATCGACGACGGTACTATCATCCCGCAACGCTCCCGAGATCAGTTGCAAGCTCTGGTTTGCGGATCGTCGAGCAAGGTGCCGGCGGAAAAGCCGATGGCCCCTCCAGCACTGTAGTGGCAACAGCCTTGAGTGTGCCTGAGCCAGATGTCTCAATCTTCGAGTCGAATCCGGCTCGTCTCGCGGAATATCGGCGGCCACCGGCGGCTGAGGTATTTGCAAGTTATGACGGCAATCGTGTACTCAGGACGCGCTGCCAGGAATACGCGAACTCCGCTATCTCGCAGGAGACCGCCAATCAGGCCCGACATTGCGGGTACTCCGGATCGAGGTGGGTGTCCAATTTCACGTACCACTTTGATTGGTGCGCGGCGGTCGCCGACGACAAGACTCTCGCGGAAACCACGGAGCGGAACAAGATGCTGCGCGACTGCGCAAGCAAGGTGAGGAAGCCGTAACTCCTGCGACTTCTGGTCGTCAGACTGACGCTGACAAATCCTCTCGACGCCATTCCCGGAACTCCTCGAACTGCATTCCCTCAGACCGTAATCGGAAGGAGGAGAACTCAATGCAGGATGAGAATTTCGACGAAACCACGATCAAGGACATCACCTCGCGGATGATCGATGCCTGGAACCACGGCAACGCCGCGGAATTCGCGGCGCCATTTGCCGAAGACGCAGACTTCATCGCCTTCGAAGGCACACATCTCAAGGGCCGGCAGCAGATCCGCGGCTTCCACGAGCGGCTGTTCGATCGCGATCTCAAGGGCACGCGCCTCGAGGGCGGTGTGAAGTTCGTGCGTTTCCTGGGGCCCGCGCTCGCGGTCATGCATGCGTGGGCCACCACGACCCTCAGAGGCCAGACGAACGCCGCATCGAGCCGAGACTCGATGCAGCTGTTTGTGGTGACGAAGCGCGACGGGCAATGGCGCTGCGACGCCATGCTCAACGCGCGCCGGATCACGATGGAGCAGCAGCAGTTTCAGGATCAGTTCGCGACGCTGTCGGCGCATGATCAACGCGAGGTTACGCACCGCCTTTCGGCGAGGCGCCACTGATTCGGCCAGTGTTCACGGCGCCTGCCTTTCGACAGGACGCCGTGAACGAGCCTTCCGCGCTCAGAAATTCATCGTCACATTCACGAAGTACCGCCGGCCTAACACGTCATACGTCGACGGATCGGTGTTCGACTGGATGCCTGCCTGGCTGTCGGTGGTGTAGATGGGTGGGTCCTTGTCCATCAGATTCGTTACGCCCAGCGTGAATCCGAACGTGTCATTCATGGCCCAGCGACCCACGACGTCGTGATAGGTATAGGAGGGCACATGCGGCGCCACGCCCACCGCGGGCTTGGACAGGATGGCGTTGTTGTTCACCACGTCCATCGACCCGATGCAACGCAGGTTGTAGCGGACCTGCCAACCACCTTTGGACCACATGGTGGTCAATA
>Ga0307513_10009182_pt1 | contig 12517 bp, 17 predicted proteins | sample 15_EM_MG_FD_202174 | JGI IMG/M metagenome (GOLD analysis project Ga0307513, IMG submission 202174) | Populus trichocarpa ectomycorrhiza microbial communities from riparian zone in the Pacific Northwest, United States - 15_EM | ecosystem: Host-associated > Plants > Roots > Unclassified | place... | reverse complement strand
CAATTGTGAACGTATGTTCCCCATCCGGCAGATTCGGGTATGTATGCGATTATCGATATGAAAGAACCGCGGTCACTTTAGATGCCGGAGATACAGACGGCCCAATAAGTGCCCTCTGTGTGTACAATCAGTGGTTCCCAGGGTTCTGTCGGATATGGAGATATGAGGAGCGGCCGATCGTTTGGGTAGAATTTGGAGCCAGCGGTGGGGAGTGTATGCAGCCAGGGGTTGCAACTGAATTCGAAATTAGCATGAGGGCGTATATCCATTAGACCAGGGGTAGGTGCTATGAGGATCTGGTTGAGCTTGCGGTCAATCAGTACGCATTGAACGGGGCAAGTCAAGCAACTAGATTGTTTCTAAAACATTTTTACAGAGGAACTTGCGTCTTCTTGTCCGCGACCTGGATCTGGTGATTGGGTGTACAATTGCGTGAGGATGACTGACGATCTACTCCCAAGTGCCATTGGAACCTCCAATTGCAATTCTTGGTCCCCAACTGGAGTCGATACTTTGGGACTCCGACGAGCCCCCTTGCCCAGCTCGAGATAGAAGGCAAGTGAACCTTTCTGCTCCTTACGGGGATCCAGATCGTCTCCCCAAGACAGTCAACGCCGAGTTTTGCGAGAAGATGGTCGTGGTGGTGATAAAATTAAGGAGCGGGAAGCTGGTTACGATGGTCTTCAGATTAGCCGCAAGACCCTCGAACCGGCAAACTGTATGGATGGACATAGAGGAAAGAGGAAATCCTACACATAAATGATGATATGTTAGGACTACTTCCACTGGTATGCAAAGGAACATCAGTCATTCCAGTGACAGATCGCGGCTCCAAAACATACCGCAGTAGTGGTGTTGCCCGTGAGAGGCACAGGAACGAATATCGCGTCGTGCCCAAGGGAACGCCAGTTAAATTGGATGTAGCGGTTTTGCATTACAACCGTTGGTGTTCCGACTGGTGTTTGATATTTCCTAAGTGAATTTGACCTGGTGTTATGTTTAGCCCAACACTGGTCGGCTCAGGTCAATGGAATTATGTATTTCAATAGCACATATACAAGGCGTAACACTGCAGAGCTGATGTTTCACGCTGTGCGGCTAATGGCCTCATGGGACGCGTTACCAAAGTCATTTCTGAATCGCTATAGTGTCCGGCTAATGAAAACGTGTTTCCGTGTTCCTTTTGTTGTATTGCGCGAATCCGAATTGTAGAAGGAAAGTAAGAAACGAAGGTCTTTGTTCCCGCCCTTAGCGCTCGTCCATTCAGGGAATTATTTGCAATCCTGATACACTATCCTTCTTCCCGCGAAAATGGCACCGTTGTACGTCGTTTCGGTCTTCCGTTGACCCCGAAATATCCATTTACAAGAGTAGACGGGACAAATTCACGATCCATTCTAAGGCTGTCGTGTGCCAGGATGTAGAAATGCGTGGAGATATCACCATTGGATCAGGTAGGATTGGTACTGCTGCCGGATATTGTGGTTGTAAACCCGTCCACAGGGACTGTTGTCCACCCCAAGGCGGCTATTTTCGCGCTAGGTGGTCCAATTATCATTGGGACGAACTGCATACTGGAGGAAGGAACAATTATTGTCAACCGGTGAGCTATGATGTGGCAAACCAATTCCTGAAATATCGATCAAGTCGCTTTAGGAAGAAAGAAATTATGCGCATCGGTGATGATAATCTATTCGAGATCGGGTGCCGTAAGTCGAGTCCTTTTTACCAACACCGGTCCGTCCTGATGGTCACCCCAGGCGTCGAGTGCCCGTTCGTTGGAGATTTCAACACGGTATCAACTCGGTCACGGCTTCACCATACAGTCCGTCTCTCTTCCTGTTGTGTGATTGGGGCCGGCTGTCTAGTTGTACCCACTGAGGATGAGCTCTTACCGGAGTACACCGTGATCTACGGCACAAATTGCGAACGGAGCACATGGAGTGGAAGAGGGAAGCTACAGGAGGCTGACTTACGTCGCAAACACGCAGAGTACCTGCGTGAAATGCTCCCCAAATTCAATCGTCTTCGCCGAAGTGAATAGCAAGTCTAAGTCTCTACTTTCTCTCATGTATAAAGCATGTACCGTACAGATTAGCAAAACAGTCGTCGAGCAAGGAATGGACGGAATCGGTTCCAAAGACCACTTGTTAGGTTTCTGCGTACACTCCGTCAATTCCTGATCTCCTTTTTTTGCTGACGTATCCTGCACTGGAGTGACCCATTCCAAGCCGTCTCTTGGCACCGGCAAGCGAATTAGGAGGCCTGATATTGGTATTCACAGTCCCCGGAACGGTTTGATTAGTCGTATGTCTGGCCGTCTTTGCTGTAGCTGACACCGGTCCCTCCATCCATTGGCCTTTGGAAGATAACATGCCCGGTGACTGGCGTTGGACTTGAGAGAGCAATGGTCCTGGATGGTACGGGAGAGTAGATAGAGGGGTGGGCACTGTAGCACCACGTGACGGGTAAGAGGTGAAGAAGGGAGGAGGCGCCATGTCCGGATCCGTGGAGATGGGTCGGAGGTGTGAGGTGATCATTGGGGGTGTAACCGGTGGAAGAGGGTGGGCAGGGGTTAAGGAGGAGGGTCTCGACACCCTTGGGGTATGGCCTGGTGTGGTACTGTATTGAGAAACCAGGGCCTTGGAAGGCCTTTCGCTGGTTGGGACAGAGGGCAATAACGTTGCTGACCCAGACTGGAATATCATCGTTGGTGGTTTGAATGCTGTTGGTGGCGCTGGCACCGTTACTAGAGCCTTCGTTGTAAATGGTTTGACAGTGGGATGAAGGAGGGCGTTCGTTTTGTCTTTCAGCTTGAGCGCTGGAGGTGCTCCGGCAGGTTGTGTATGATGTACGGATCTTGCAGATGCGAAGCCTATTGGGAAAGCTGAATATATCGGGTAAAGTTAGATTTCAACAAGACCAGCACACCAGAGACAGGAACAGCAACAGGCGGGGTTGTGGAAGCATCGGAATAGGATTGAGGTTTGTGATCTGAGGAAGGTTGTTCCCCGAGTCGCCCTGCGACTTTCTCGTGCAAACGTTCTTTGAGTTGTTCGATGCTGGATTGCATTGCATCAACTGGCGAATTCCTCATAATATCCTGTACCTCACTCACAACTTTGAGGTCATCGCAGTAATCTTCTCCTTGTCCGGAATCGGTCTTCCCAAGACCTTAGCGAGCGAAACCAAATCCACCTGCGTGAATGCAGGACAATGGTTGACAAATAGGTTCTATAATGTGTCAATGTCAGGAACAAGTGTTTCATCGGCTTTGGGGTTATGCACCTTCTTCTGCATCGGGACGGTGATAAAATTAGAGAGCTTCTTTTCCTGCTTGTTTCCTGAACAGAATGATGAGCAGTCTAGAGCTTAAGATAGAAGCCCACATACCTGCTAGCGTGCGTTCCTTAGCGTGAGTTAAGTAGAGTAGCCCTTGAGCTCGAGTGCCTACGAAATCCATCAGCATATTGTGGATTGTAATTTGTCATTAGAGCTCACAGCCTACGTAGAGCAAACGTCTGCAAAATCGGTGAGCTTTGGTCATTCTAAATAAGAAGGCATCACCTCTCTTCTTCCACATCCTCCGTTCGATAGAATGGGAAAGTTCCATCTTCCACTGCGAAACCGCATTAGGTTATCGGTATGAACGAGCAAGGACCATAGCTTACCAGCAGGTAAGAAGACAACAGGCCATTCCAGTCCTTTAGCGGCATGGCAAGTAGAGATGGTAACTTTCTGTTCAGTAAATTAGTGTATTATGCCACCACATACTAGGTCAGTCCGCACATTTTCCTTGTCAGCGTCATCGGCCTTCGCTTCCGTATCTGTGGACAGCATCGATGTCTGGAGGAAAAGTCGCAAAGGAGTTTCCTGTTGCCTGCATCGAATATCAGCACGGTAGGAACATAAAGAAACGCAACGGCCGTACGCAGCTTTCTTTTCCTGGGAACTCGAAAGTAGTCTCTCGAGTTCTTGCATTCTCGCTTCATCCTCATCCTCATCATCAGACACTAAATTGATAATCTCAATTTCCTTAGGTTTGGTAGTCAGCGCGGCGTTCGAGGGGTTCGCGGGCCCCGAAGTCCGCACGACTTGCTCGGACCGTTGGGGAACTTGAACTGAGAGAGCTTCCTGAGACGCCGATGGCTCCTTGGTAGACTGGCTCTCTGTTGCGTAGGTGATAAGCTCCTGGACATTTTCCCATCTGCAGCAGGCGGTTCATGAGTTCGAGGGAAGGACGAATGAGCGGCGAACCTGGCAGTCCAATCCCTGTGCGATTCCTTCAAATACTCCTCGTAATTCACCGCCATGATGATCTCTCGTAGCAAGTTCGCGACGCTCATTCCCTTAATATTCATCAGAAATTGCCTCCCTGAAGAAATACAACTGACCTTATTGACACACTCTTTCAGAGAGTTGATGATTTTGACGAAGCCCCGGACTTTCGATCTCACAGATGGCTGAGTATCTGGAATGCGACCAGCTGCGATCTTCTCCACCAAAGCCATAGGGGACATCCTCCTTTTCCGCGCAGTATTGATGATTTCTTTTACGCTCTAAAGTTGTTTGAATGCTTTGTTTCTGAAGGTCGACGAAAACGGTGGCACACCTTGTCACCGATCTGCCTCTTTGGGACATTGATCACCCTCAGGAAAGCAGGTTCATAATCCGGGTTATCGACGAGCTGAAGATAGGCCAGTAGATCCTTGATTTCGAGACGCTCAAAGAACTTGACACCCGATAGAACCCGATTGGGTATGCTCTCGCGTTGCAAAGCGGCTTCCAGAGCCCGAGAGAGCGCGTTGTATCGAACTATGCGACACGAGTGAGCGCCACTGGCTTGTGAAATGGGAGTAGGTCATACGAAGAATGGCAAAGTCGTTCCACTTGAGCAATCCTCCTGTGGCGGCAACAAGCCGTTTAATCTCGATAGAAATAAAATCGGCTTCATCATGTTCATTCTTGCATTCCCGTAGTGTTGGTGCTATCCCATAATCATGGGATGTACGCAAAGTCTTGGGAGGGCGCTGAGGGTCTAGAAACCGTTCAATAAATTGGTAATTGCAGCATACATGAGTTACAGATACCTTCTGATACTATGGAGATTGAGGTTTCCAGGATAGCCCCAGTACTTCGGTAGTTTTCCTCTAAACAGATTTTCACGGTGTTTGGGAAATGTATACACATCCTGTGCAAATTTTCGACCTCTGAAATTGGATGAGATAGAGGTCCGTGAGTGCCTGTGGGCTCTCCTCACCTGCAGCCCGCCAACCATAGACTAGGAAAAGCAAATGATGAGGAGGGGCGTGCGCTTGGGATAGTCACTCACTTGACTGGTCCGGATCGCCGACGACTGTCACCCTCTTGCAAGACTGAGCAAAGAGGCACATCAACTCGAGTTGAGTTGAATTGGTATCCTGGAACTCGTCGACGAAGATGTGTTGGCACTTGATGACATAAGGAGCCTTCTTGAGAAGCTTGACACCGTAGCCCAAGAGGTCATCGAAGTCTAATGCATTCTGTTTCGTTAGGTTGGCCATGTATCTATGATGGCATCAGTAAATGCATGGGGGTGGGACCGACAATGCACATACTCCTCGTATATGGGGGCAATCTCCGCGAGCTCCTTCTCCCCGGCCGGGACAGAGTGACCATTCAGCGAACGCTCATGGTTTCTGCTAGCTCGAAGGGCCAAGTCCTCTGGGCTCCATCCCTTTGCCTTGGCTTTTGATATTAACGATATGACTAGGGTATCCTTGAGCTCAGGCCGCGCGTTGAAGCTTTTCAGGATCTCGTTGATGATCTTTTTGCTGAAGGTATGAATGAGAATCCCGTTCGACTCCGACCTACTACATTACCTCTCTTCAACGCCCATGATCGAGAAATTATTCTTGAGACCGATTGCCTTTCCATGTTTACGAAGGAGGGGAACACAAACCGCGTGAAACGTTCCTGTGCTTCAGTCAGTTCTGAGTCTTACTGATGCGGAGAGGTCTATAACTCTACCTAATTTAAGTGCACCCACTTCATCGCCGAGCAACGCTTGCAAACGATGGCGCATCTCGTTGGCAGCTTTATTAGTGAAGGTGACAGCGACGATCTCGGCCGGTGGTACATTGTGATGCAAAATGAGATGTGCTATTCTGCACGTGAGTGTGCGTGTCTTTCCGCTGCCGGGTCCTGCGAATATCTGCAACGGAACTTCAGGTGGATGGACGACGGCTGGCTCTGACGCGTCAATCGATGAGATCGTTGGTTTTTGCGTGTACACACCCTTGTGCTGTGACTCATTGAGGCCGCGGAGGTGTTTTGGCTCCTTCCTCTCCTCCATACTTGACGAGGCGGCGCCTGAATTGCGGCGGCCGGACGAGCCTGGAACCCACCCACGATGTCTCCGGGCCCTTTTGAAGAGGTCGAACTCTTCGCTACCTTCGAGCAAACTGGAAAACGAAATCTCCTAGACCTTTACAACGTCTCCTTCTTCTGCGGTGCCCACGATGAACAAGGGAAACCAATTGGGGACATCGGACTCGACGACTTGATCGATTCCCAAAGCCCACGTACTCAAAAAATGCAAGAGGACACAATCTGGATTGGTACAGCGACCATCAAGGAGAAGGATCGAATATACCAGCATCTCAACCGTACATTGAGGGTAGCTCACATCGGCCTTCAACGGGAAGCTGGCTTTGAGATCAGAATCAAGGGAAAGTACTACTTGCATGGGTTTGGGGGTACGGTCCTGGAGGCTCCAGAATCCTAGATGACTGACCATTGAGCACTCTTAGAACCTGACTCAAACTTCAGATTTGTGATTTCACTTACTCAACAGAACAAGAACGGACAAAGGGATGGAAGACATTATAGGTTGTTGACGTTAACTCCGGATTGTATGCGACGCTCCCTTCGAGCCATACATCAGGCTAGCGTGATGGCCTTCATGCGTAAGGCCGAGACGAGGATGGGCAGCAGAACTCTGGAGTGGTACGAGATGGAGTACAAGAAAGCATTTCCCCGTAGCAAGGACCCGTCAGCAGATGAAGGGAAGGAAGATGAAGGGAAGCCAGTATGTCCCATGTCTGTCAGGGTTCTCCAGACAAATCGCTTCAGCCCCAGCAGATTAAACTTTTCTCCAGGTACACAGGCGCGAATTCTATTCGGCAATTGCGATGCATCTCGACGATTTAACCTTCTGCAAGGACATCGTACGAAAGCGGATTCTATCTCGGCAGACAATCGAGGAGTTCAAGATGAAACGGAAGCGGATCATGAACCTCCCCCGTGATGAGCGACAGGGATGGGGTTCATGGTCGCCTCTATCGGCGGGGGAGGTGGCCAGGAGCTGGAAACTGGATCGAAACCATGAATTCCCTCGCTTACGTCGACCAAAGAAGCAACAAAGGACTGAACCAGGCCCTTCTCACCTGGTAGGTCGTAACATGTCTCTAGGCGTCCGATGTTGACTGGTGCCGCAAGCGACCAATGGAACAACACCCCCGTCAGGTGATCGAGATTTTTGACTCTGATGACGATGAGAAGGACAGTATGGACGCAATGGGGCTCATAATGGCGGTTCCCGCATCATCCCTGAATACGCGCAGAATACCCACGCCACCAGCCTTACACAGTGCAGTCATCCAACCGATCATTCAAATGCCCATCTGTGCACCTGCTTCCACCCTGCTTTCATCAATTCGTCCCCCACGCAGAATCTCCGATAACCCGAGGCGCAGGCGGTCTCTGCCTTCATCATCAAGAAAGGGAAGCAAGCCTATTCCTCCCGTCTACGAAAGAAGCCCCTCCCCGCTGGGTGGTTCTGCAACCTACCGTTCTCAGGACCACAAAGCCATCGGCAACACACGCGAACGACGCAAACAGCTCAGTAAGATGGCACAGGATGGAATGTTCAAACAGGATTTCATGGATGATAACTACGTTTGGATCTGTCCTGTCAAGACCTGCCGGCACATTTTCAGGATGAAGGAACCGGAGAGTTGGACGGAGGAGGTGAGGCGGAATGTGACGTCTAGGGTACGTTCTTGTCTCTGGTTTGTGTCTGTGAGAAGTCGCATCGACTATTAAAGCCTCTCCAGGAACGGAGATTCATGGAAACTCAGACATGGCGGTACGGAAATGAAGATGCGAAACAAATTATCGAGAAGAATATTATGCGCCCCCATTATGAGATGCATGCTGCTGGGTATGGATTCAAATTTGAATCTGACAAGGTCGTGTTCTCTCGTACTTTGTCGATTGCACGGAGCTCTAACTCGTTTGCCTTAGTCCAGATTGGTAGATCACTAGTGATACATATTTTGCACGTCTCGCGGTCTATTCGAAGGCGAAAACAGTATTTCCTGGTCACCATCGGCATTCCTTTGTATGTGTGTGAGATTGAGTACCCGCCGCTCTAGATTCACTGTCGCTACAAGGCACTTTTGGTCAGACCCTAATGTGGTGGTCCACCACTCGCCCAGTACTGAGCAAATGAGGTTGCGAAAAAGTGAGATTAAATAGGTAATAGGTATATACATATGGTACATAAATAGGTCAGTGGTACGGTTCATTCTCTCTGTAGTCCATGTAATCAGAATTACCATTCACCGATTTTGTCATCGAAAATATGAGACATTACCATGACCACCCGTGTTCCAGCCACCCAAAAAAATCACATTACAGCTTGCTCTTAAATGCATATAATGCTGGTGATGAATCACGAAGAACGCGTGGCAAGCATGTGCGGCGACCGATTTTGGAAAATTCGGTGCATTTTTTTTGGCGTTGTGAGGTGTGCCACACAGCGTACCTTTAGCTCATTATGTATAAATCTTGCTATATCAACAAATATCTATTATTATTAAACATTATACTAGCAGACGAGAAGCGGTGAGTGCGTAACAAGACCAGTACGGGAACACATCCTTTCTCAATTCAACCCAAAGTCATTCAATGTACTACAAAGATACCACCTGTATTTTGCGCGCAATCCTTGTGACTCCGATATCCTTCCGGCTTCTCTACCCGCTGGAGGATCGCGATGGGCTCACAACTGAGCATAGTCGAGCAAACAGTACAAGTAGAGGATAGAAACAGAACCATTGGAAGTAGACTGTATCAAGTCTGTGATGCGATGTGGTGAGGGACGAGGACAGAGGCGGACAGGATGCTTGCGGTGAAATTGCGATGAAATTATATAAAGGCATAGCCTCGCAAAGAAGTTCCTGAAACTAGGCGGGCGAGGAACCTCGGATGGTGTGGCGAGATAAAAGACGACCCCGAGAACAAGAATATCCATAGTGTCATTATCGTAGTCAGACCTAGGAAGAATGCGGAATCGAAAGCACCAAAATGGTCCTGCCTGAGACCTCGTTGGCCACTGGAACCGACGGGATGGTAAAGGTCTGCCAAACCCCGAAACTTCGGAGCCTAGAAAGCGTCCCGTTGGTGGTAGAACGGGGCGCGCAAGAGAAGGTGATACATATATTTTAAACCTGGTAGTTGTTTTGGAGTTAAGGTGGGTATTGCTTGGGGTCTTGGGGTCTTGTACTGTGAACCTTGAAATTGGAGGAGACTGAGTGGTTGAGAGTCAAATCGATGCGGCACCCAAGTTTCTATGCCATATTACAACCAGTGGACGTTGTCACTCGTGTTACACCTTGCTTTGGCTACGTCGCCACCCGCTCTTCCGTCCTTCCCCCCCCCACTCGCATATTTTGGAAGCTTTCCCCCCCGGCCATTGCCACATAATGACAGTAGAACCAATACCAATTACCGTTTTCACTGGTCCGTTCATCGAGCAATCTGATCGCCCGATCCTAACGTGACCCACAAGGCTTTCTCGGGGCAGGAAAAACCACAATAATCTTGTCGCTACTACCACAGGTAACTGGGGTGTTTTGTGGAAGATAGCTTCATCAACGCTTATTTCATCCAGTTACCCAATGATTACAAAGTCGTTCTGCTGAAGAACGAATTTGGAGATATCGAGGGTGTGCCTTAAATATCTATATTGCTCCATTGTTTAACTGATCTGCTTGACAGTCGACTCCCAATTAGCCAAGCAATCATCGCTTGCCGCGGTCAGTGAGATTTTAAATGGCTGCTTGTACGTAACATCCCTCTCTAAATATTGAAAACAAACCAATTTGGTTATCTTACACCAGGTGCTGCGTAATGGTTGGAAAAATCAAGGTGGCTCTGCAAGAAATCAAAGGTATCTACGTTTGCATTCAACGATGGGTTGCTGATAGCCCTTTTATTCCTCTCAAGAGAAATTCTCTCCTGACCGGATAATAATAGAGAGCTCAGGCTCCGCCTTCCCTGCCACTCTTGCCTTTCAAATCCGTGAGCTTGAACGCGAAACAGGAGGGGCGTTCAAGCTCGATGCGATAGTCACTGTTATAGATGCAGAAAACTTTCTCGGCTACGAGGATACTTCCACTACTGCGAGGATGCAAGCCGCATATACAGATATACTACTCATCGTAGGCCTTCTGTTTCTGCACCTCCATATATGCGGTAATTAACTCGATACCACACCACAGAATAAGTGGGAACTCGTGTCAGAACGGCAACTTGACAACGTGATGGACCACCTATACACGCTCAATGACCAAACACCCAAGATAAGGTGCAAGCGCAAATCCGGTGTCCCTCCTTCTCTCATCTTCGGCCTTGACTCAAAACGGGGATTAGAGCCTGACCTCAGGGAAACGGAGAACCAGGAGGAAGGGCACGACGAAGTTGAAACCGCGACTATCTGGCTAGGAGGGGACAACCCAATGCACAAACACGAGGGACATTGTTCTCACCAGTGCAGCCATTCGATTTCAACCAATGGGACCGGGAGGACCTATATCGATCACGCCACTCTCGTAGGGGCGCTGGAAAAGGTCCCCAAGGACGTGATGTACCGCGTGAAGGGCTTCGTTCGAACCGAAGAATTGGGTATACATATCTTGAACTGGGCGTTTGGGCGATACGATATTCATCCTTTGCGGTTTGTCGAGGGCGAGGGCACACCAGCAATTATGGACAACGGAGCGGTGATACGGCTCACCATGATGGGAGAAAGAGGAGAGGTGGGAAGGAGCGCAAAGAGGTTGGCTGAAGCGCTCGAGGGTTTGGTGTCCGTCTAGAAAGCATAGTAGATATGTTGCGAACGAAGAGATAGGAATGCTTATATAATACGCGGGTACTATACCTAGGGTACTTTTCGTTCCCTTGAATGTCCCCCGATCTGCGAATCAAGTGCTTTCTTATTTGGCCCAAATATCCTCTTCCGGTCACAGGATGGCTCTCCTCCCAACATTCCGTTCGATCTCCCTCACGCGGCCAATACAACCACCCCGAAAGATTATCAAAGATGACGCGGACGTAGAAGCCTGGAAGCACACAACAGGCCACAAGGATTACAACCTCTTCATCTCGCGACTGAACGACGCGATCGCAGGGCGGGACATTCCCTCCGTCGAGCAGGAGGAGAGAAGCACCGTGAGCACCGCCTGAATTTGGAAGAAATGCATCGGTGTGAACTGAGACGTGTAGCCAGGCGGTGCAGCGCATGCTAGAGATGTTGGGCGAACTTGATGCATGGATCGACGACATACCACCATACGGGGATAAACAACGTTTTGGTAACCTTGCGTTTCGGGATTGGGGCACGAGGTTGGCAAAGGTGGGTTCGCGTGCTCACAAGCTTAGCGCAAGGGTGTCTAATATCACAGACAGAGAGCACCAAAATTACTAGAGGACATGCTTCCGGATACCTTAACACCTGCTATACCCCTCCTTGTTCCTTATCTCGTGGAGGCATTTGGCAACTTTACGCGCCTCGACTACGGCAGTGGGCACGAGCTGTGCTTTGCGCTGCTCCTCATGGGTCTGACGCTCATACGGTTCTTCGAGCCGAACCCTGCGGAGGAGAGACAACTCGTGCTTGTGGTGTTCCTGCGATACCTTCGCCTGGTATGGAAGCTCCAGGATGTCTACCGGCTAGAACCTGCAGGAAGCCATGGTGTATGGGGTATCGACGATTACCACTTCCTTGGATTTTTATGGGGAAGCTCCCAGCTGCGAGGTAGATCCTATCTGTGCTGCGGAAGGCACATGCTGACTGTTAATAGATCATCCCACATATCGCCCTGCGGAGGTTCTGAAGCCGCCCCTACCTTCCACAGACCTATACAGTCTGTCCGTCTCACGGATCTACGCGCTTAAAATCGGCCCATTTTACGAACATTCTGCGCAACTTTTCTCGATCGCCACCTCGGTGGCAGACTGGGGGAAAGTGAATTCGGGGATGACAAAAATGTACGAAGGGGAGGTCCTGGGAAAGCGGGTTGTGGTTCAGCACACACCATTGGACGGGCTGGTTGTGTGGGACGCTGATCCCGCGCCCAAGAAGCCCTCGGGCCATAACATTGTGCGTTCGATACACCCAGCGCAGCGACAGGTATGATGTCTTTGGCTTCAGGACTGGGCGCTGGGCGTAGCATCGTGGGATTTTTTGAGT
>Ga0307513_10009181_pt1 | contig 12518 bp, 12 predicted proteins | sample 15_EM_MG_FD_202174 | JGI IMG/M metagenome (GOLD analysis project Ga0307513, IMG submission 202174) | Populus trichocarpa ectomycorrhiza microbial communities from riparian zone in the Pacific Northwest, United States - 15_EM | ecosystem: Host-associated > Plants > Roots > Unclassified | place... | reverse complement strand
TGGATAGAATGGTGGAAGAATCAGACTTGGAGGGCTTGGAGTACTTGCACATGGTTATAAAGGAAGCTTTCAGGCTCCATCCAGTGGCACCTCTACTTATCCCTCACGAGTCAATGGAAGATTGCACTATAGATGGCTTCCTCATCCCGCAAAAAACACGTGTTATTGTAAATGTTTGGGCTATTGGACGCGACCAAAGTGCCTGGACTGATGCAAGTAAGTTTATTCCAGAGAGGTTTGCTGGGAGCAACATAGATGTTCGTGGACGCGATTTCCAGCTTCTCCCCTTCGGGGCTGGGCGCAGGGGCTGCCCTGGAATGCATTTGGGACTAACCATGGTTCTGCAAATTGTGGCAAAGCTGGTGCATTGCTTTGATTGGGAGCTTCCTAACAATATGTTGCCGGAGGAATTGGACATGACTGAGGCGTTTGGTCTTGTAACCCCGAGAGCAAACCATCTGTGCGCCACTCCTACTTATCGCCTTCACCTCTGATTATGACTTAAGCAATGTTTCGATTTCTAGTTAATATTCTATATTGGAACTGGGATCATGTAAGGATTGTCTTTGCTGCTTCTCTACTCTGAGAATGGAATGTCTATAGCTCTTTTGATAAACCACCAAGAAGGTCACTACGTGTTCCTATCAAGAATCTATGGTTTATGACATGAATCATGCAAGAGACGTGCCTCATGCAGGGGGAGAAGCGTGCCACATGCAGGGGATGTGGAGAAAACACCAGTTGCTGGAGGATTTGCTGGCATCATTCCATTGGAAGGCTTGGTCCATAGCTGTTAGCTATTATTTTGTTAATTGTGGCTATTTGAATTCCTTGTTTTAAGTATTTAAACCCTTTCATTATGCAGTAATGAGTATGATTATTCAGAGTAAATTATTGTGGTTCATCCTCACCCTAAGAGGAATTTTATCTAATTAGCAATTGTAATAGCTTTGACTGGACCTATCATTGGTATGACAACTATATCTTACAATGGCAACCAACAAAGAAAGAATGGAAAATTTAGAAGCTGAGTGTAACAGTGTTAAACGTGCACGAGGTGCACACTTCGGCAGGCTGTCCAAAACAGGGCCTAAGGGTGCTGGCAGCCATGCCAACAGTGGGAGAAATCGACAGCGCAGATTTACGGGGCTGTAGGTTCGTCAAAGGAAAATCGGTAGCGCAGATTGTTGACGAACATGGGCTTGACGATGGAATGTTCAAGCCAGACAGGAAAACTCGCCAGGGGCTTAGGCTGACGAGAACAGGGGTTGTCGAGGAATTCGGCAGCGAAGACATTGGCAGCCTGCACGCAGATGCGAATTCGGCAGCACAGGAATTGGCAGCCTGCACGCAGATGCGAATTCGGCAGCGCGCAGCAGCTTGTGCAAGTCAGGGGCTCGACTTGGCACGATCTAAAACTTGGATGAAGGATTGTCCAAGGCATACAAGTGACTCAACAGCTGACGAAGCAAGAGCTAGCAGATGGGGCTGCCAGGTGGGCATGCAGAACGTGGGTTAGTGACAGTCATGGTCTTCCTAGATCATAGGATCATAGGGCAGAACGTGGGTGAAGTGGCAGCCTCCTGGGGGCAGAACGTGGGAGCATAACTGGAGTGCTCTCCAAACTGTTGAGATCATGGAGATCATGGGGGAGAAAGTGCCCCACTATGTCCTGAAAAATAGGAGATCATGGGTGAGCCTTGTAGCTCACATACTTGGCTATAAATAGTTGTTGATGCTCTTAGATGTAAAGAAGAGAGAGCATACGAGATAGGGAATGCATAGAGAGGAATAACGTGTGTAAGCTTGATTGTGTAGCATACGAATTCTGTGCATAGCACACATTGTGTAATCCTTTGTTGATGAAATAAATAAAGGTTGAGAGTTCTTCTTGTATTCTTGGTGTGCTTTGTGTTGTGCAATTCTTCTTGTGTATTCCGCTTGTCTTCTAACTTGGAAAAGTGGGGAAACCTCTCGGGTGAGAGAAACACTTAGTTACTAGGCAAACACGAGTGGGATTGGCGAGGGAAGGCTGAGTCTAGCGAGGGACTAGGCTGCCGCACGGGTTTATTCACGGAGCGAAAAATTACCCCGTGACACCGAGCTTGGAGGAGTTCAAGATAGCGTGAGTCGGATGGAACTCGGTCTTAATGACAAGTTACATCACATGGAGAAAGTCATCAATAAGCTATCTGTGGCCTTGCTCTCAACTAAAGACCCATCCAGCAGTAACACCAATGACCATAATGGTCATTCTCACCACAATAAGGAAGAGTTTAAGGAGTCTGCAGAAGGAGGAAGACAGATGTTCGCATCCAAGTTGACAAAGCTTGAATTTCCAAGATACTTTGGTGATGATCCAACTGAATGGTTCAACAGAGTGGAACAATTTTTTGAATACCAAGGCACCATGGCAGCACAAAAAGTGTCATTGGCGTCATTCCACCTCGCAGGTGAAGCTAGTCAATGGTGGCAATAGCTACGCTGTGCCCACATAGAGAAATGGAGAGAATTGACATGGGAGGTTTTTGAGGAAGAACATTGGGCTCATTTCGGACCAGTTGATTGTGAAGATTTTGATGAAGCTTTATCAATGTAAGGCTCGACCCACTCCCCCTTGCAGAATATTGTCCGCTATGGCTCAGCCCAACCCGGCTTCCACATCTCACGGTTTTGTTCCTAGCAGCCCACAGGCCCCAAAACGCGTCTTGCAAGGTTAGGTACCAACTGCCTTAATATGCCCTAGCTCCGGACACGCTTCTTTCGATGTGGGATGTTACAATCCCCCCACCTTAAGTGTCATAACCCAATTATGGGTTATTCCCCAAAATTCACTTTTTTAAAAAAACTAAAAATAAATAAAATAAAGGCTAGTAATGTGGAGAAAGCAGATCAAGGAGGACTATAAAAATAGGAAAATATCAAGCTGCAATTTTGGAGGAAATTAAAGATCTAATTGTACCCCATTATGCCAAAAAATGGAGAAACAAATGCAAATTCAAGGTCAAATTAAATGTTTATTGGATGAATTTGCATGGGCCAAGGATATAATTACATTTTTAATAGGCCAATTTGATTTAATCATGGGCCAAATTGAATTTTAATTATGTTTAAGAATTAATTTGGGTCCAATTGAAGGATTCAATTAATTGCAAGGACTTAATTATACTTTAAATGGGTCAAATTAATTTTATTTGAGGCTTAATTGGTGAAAAATTAAGTTTGGGAGCCTAATTTAGGCTTAATAGAGGAGATTGGAATTTTAAGAGATCAAATTTAATTTTTACCAAGTTAATTGATTGAAATTAGAGGCCAAATTGCAAGAAAATTGAAGTTTTGGGGTCAATTAGGGGTTAAATTGAAGCAATTGACAGCCAAGGACCAATCTGTAAAAGGCACTAGACTTTAGGGGCTTAATTGACAAAAACCGGGGGTGAAATTGAAGAAATTGAAAGTTTAATGGTCAATTAGGGGTTAAATTGCATAAATCCGAGACCAAGGACCATATTGCAAAAGGCGCGTAAATACGAGGCTGAAGTTGAAGTTCTGCAGGGGTCTAATTGCATTAAATCAAAACTTTAGGGTCAATTAGGGGTTCAATTGAAAGAAATTGAAAGCTAGAGGACTAAATTAAAAATCAGTTTAAATTCCTAATTCAATCCAAAATGACGCTGTTTTACATTAAAAAAAAAAATAACCAGACTATGCGTCATCTAATCACTGTTCATTGTCTTCTTGTTTTACCTGAAAGAAACTGTTTGGGTGCCTACTTTGCAGGTGCATTTAATGCTTGATTTCTCCATAAAATCGAACAAAACTTGCACGAAACGGATCCCCTGCAGTTCCTCTACAATTCCATGTGAACGTTTCAGGATGAATGACAACACGGCGACATCGACGACGGCGTGAAGAGGTCTACTCAGGCAGCCTTTTCCTGCAGATTTGACAACTCAAGGAGGCTACTTTGAACCAATGGTTGGGATCCTTCCCAACAAAATCAAGGGCTAAAATTTTACCCCGGTATAGACGAGATTACCCTCTTCCACCGTGCTCTATTGATGACCTGAGAGAGGAGAAGATTGGGTCCAAAAGTCGGAAAAAACCAGCATCCTCCCCAGTTTTTTTCCTACAACAAGTCTTTCTCTCTACACTCTCTCTCCACCGTGCTCTCAGTGACTCCAAGCCACCCTGCCACCAGCTCGTCTGCCACCCTCTCCACCACACTTATCCCTCTCCACCGAAAGCTCATCCTTTTTCCTCCACAATGGCAACAGCCCATCAGCACCACCATTTTCGTTTTCTTCCTTCTCCAGTATCGGCAACAGCAGCAGCGACTCCTCCACAGACGCCGCCACCAGCTTCAAGGCGACTACCCAGACCACCTCCAACCTCACTCCAGGCTAGTGACAACAACTGCTTCTCCCACGCAAGGTTGCCTCCCACTTCACTCCACCGTTTGCAACTGTAAAGTTGCATGCAGAACGTGAACTTGTTCTCCAAATAATTCACTCACTTAGGCCGGGCCAATTCTGGCCCGGCCCAAATGGTTGGGCCAGGTCCGGTCCGGCCCCTAAAAAAATATAAAAAATTTCAAAAAAATCATTTTAAAAAATTGTGATTTTCTCAAATATTTTTCTATCCATTTTGCTTAATATCGGGTTGTATATTTACACCGTAAAATACAAATCCAGTATTAAAATACCCGGTTTTCTCAGAAATTGTTTTTTTTTTTAAATTTCAAAACATTTTAAAAAAAAAGTCTCAAAAACTTTTAAATCAATTTCCCTTTTCAAAAACCAAAAAAAATATTTTGTTTTCATGCATACGGCCAAATCCTAAAAATTTTCCAAGCATATTTTCATTAAAAAATTGCATCTTTCTCATGTTTTGAAAATCCAAAAAAATGGATATCATAACCAGTTTATGATCATCCATTAGGGTTTGGCCAAAATATCCAAAACCTTTTCCCAATCTTTTTTTTAGGGTCCAGATGTAGATTTTAATATTTGTGGGGTGTAAAATTACACGATAAAGTACACCCTCGGGTATTAAAGATACAAGGTGTAAATATATGTGATGCTAAAATTCATACTTTAGAACGGCTAGGATTTAACCCAATAAGGTAGAGACTTTCTCATGAAGAGAGATCTACTTTGAGCCTTAGAAAAGACCAATGAATAGAAACCCGACTTAAAAAAAATCAAACAACAATGCAGCATACCTTAGGTAGGGTGCACTGGGGTGATGCGTCTTCCCCTTGCACAACCAGTCCCTTACTCAGACTCTCGCAGACCATAGGTTCCTAATGACCATAATACTAGGTGGCGACTCCTAAACATTAATCATAATTTTATGATTAAATCCAAAAACCCTTCCCAACACACAACACCTCACACAAGAGGCACGACGAAAGCCTCCGTTGTCGCCATACGACATCGTGTCGCGCTCGCGCACCCCGCGACATTAAGAACGAGCCGTCCTCGGCTTTGATACCATATGTAAGGCCCGACCCACTCCCCCTTGCAGAATATTGTCCGCTATGGCTCAGCCCAACCCGGCTTTCACGCCTCACGGTTTTGTTCCTGGCAGCCCATAGGCCCCAAAACGCGTCTTGCAAGGTTAGGTACCAACTGCCTTAATATGCCCTGGCTCTGGACACTCGTCTTTCGATGTGGGATGTTACACACATGATCTGCGGGTAGATTGTGCTACACAATTACTATCAGACGGTGCTATGACTTGGTGGGAGACAGTTCAGTTGAGGAGGACTACAGAAACCCTATCCTAGGATGATTTCAAGACAGAGTTTGAGAATCAATATTACTCCAAATATCATCGGAAGATGAAGGAACATGATTTCCTAGCCTTAAGACAGGAGGGAATGTCAGTACTCGAGTACGAGAGACGATTGACCTCTCACTATTCGCACCACATTATGTCCCATCAGAACAACACATGATAGAAAAGTTAAGGGATGGCTTCAGACAAGAATTGAAGTAGGGGTTGATTGCTTTACAATTCAAGACAGTAAGGGAACTGATTGAAGCAGCACAGGCCTTAGAGGCTTGTATGGAAGAAGGCCAACAGAGACACGGGGGTGCAAGAAAACGAAAGGATATGGAATTTTAGGCAGGCCACCGCTTCCAAAGAAAGGTAGAGGCGAATAGTTCCTTCAATTCAAAAAGAAAGGGGGGACATCAACTAGCTCCCTACAGAATATCGGTGGGAAGTCGGGAAGTGGTCAGACCCGCTCCAGGGCTATAGCTGCTTGGGGGCCTAATGAACAGAAGGAAATTGTCTACCCTCAATGTGCTCAGTGTGAACAAAGACACCCTGGGAATTGCTTGGATTCTCCTGAACGATGCTATATATATCGAGGAGAAGGTTATAAGTGGAGAACCTGCCAGTACTTGGGTTGAGGATGTCATCACTATGGTGAGAAGGGTCACTTTAAAATGGAATGCCCCCAGTTAAACACTGAACTGCCTCAGAGACATAGGCAGCAAAGTCAGAGTCATCAGCAATCCATCACAGTAAACAAACCGGGAAGGTCGACTCAGTCAGGAGTTAACTCAAATAGGTGACGACCTAGAGTGCAAAATAAAAGGGATCAAGGAAGGGTTTTCCATATGACCCAGGAGGATGTTAGAGCAGCATCAGATGTGGTGGCAGATATGCTACAAATGAATGACTATCAAATGCATGTTTTGTTTGATTCTGGTGCCACTCACTCCTTTATATAGCAAATAAAAATGTAACCAAATTGAGTAAGGAAACAAAAAGGGTAGAAAAATAATTTATTATTGGGACATCTTTGGGTGAAACTGTGGAAGCAAATATTGTAATTGAGTTCAGATATTGACAATTGATCCCTTTCTTCAAAATAAAAAATTAACAAGAAGCGATACAAACAAAGACATTGAACTTATCCCCAGTTTGTCTTCTTCCTGTTATCATCTCCCTAGTTACGACTATGTGTAGCGTCTTCTCTTTATGAAGCAAGAGTTGGATTTAGGTTTGCTTTCACTAAGAAAAGCTAGCTATAGCTCACCACATGGCATATAGAACCCAACCTTAATAAATCAGACACAGCATGGCTTGGATATTAACCTCTCTAGCCTTGATTCCGCTCGCTTTCTTCCTCCGACCTTGGCTGTCGAAAAGAAAGATCAAGGATAGCAAGTCACCTCCTTGTCCAATAGGGTTTCCTATATTTGGCAGCTTACATTTGTTAGGGAAGTTCCCTCACCATGACTTGCATCAACTAGCAAAGAAGTATGGCCCTATCATGTATATGCGGTTAGGTTTTATTATGGTTTCATGATTATTTTTTAAAAATCATTTTAATTTGATTCAGGACATCAAAATAATCTGAAAATATATAAAAAATATTTTTTAACAAAAATTTCAAAATTAAAAAAAACATAATTTGCACGTATTTTTAAACAGGGCCATAAGCTTGTTTCTGTCCAAGTCGATTTCATTGCCCTTGCAAAATAAAAGAAAAGGCAGGCAGCTTTCAGGTCAACGTACAGAACAAAGATTAGAAATTGGTATCTCAGCTGTTCCTGGCTTCCAACCAAAAGCTGAAATTATAAAGAAAATAATGCTACAAGGGTCTCAATCTGTACTTTTCACTTAGTAGGATATGATTAAGGAAAAAGAAAAAAACGACCTAAAGTAGCATCACTTAGTAGTCCTTTTCACTCAGTAGGATATATCACTTAGTAGTTTAATTTATCATTACCGTTTCCGTTCACTTGAGAGCTGTTCATCTCTCTGGTCTAGCCTTTGAGCAAATAGTCACAAAAAAAAAAAAACAATATTTTGACTCTTTTTTTCCTCTAGTTTTTCATGCTTAAAGATAAAAGCTAAATAAAAAGCCATTATAATATTTCTACCAAAACATGATTTATTGTAATAATTTTTTTTTACTAATTTTTTTCCTTTATTTTATTTAAAATCTATGTTTTTTCAGTTTTTTTTAATTAGAATTCATGTTCTCATTATTCATGTCATGAGTTTGACGAGTTCATTCGGGTTGGCTCGGGTTGTTTTTTTTTTTTTTAATTTTTTCAATCTTATTTTTTAATACTGGGTCGAGTTAATTGAGAATTGTTAGGTTATTTTTAAACAGTTTCTTTCAAACTATTGGTATTCATCACAGATTAATCTATCCTCATACGCATGAGCAAAATGGTAGTGTTGAGCGACGTCATCGTCATATTGTCGAAACTGGTCTTATACTCTTAAGTCAATGTAGTGCTTCATTACGATTTTGGAATTATGCATTTGAATCTTCAGTCTATCGTATCAATCGCATGCCTACTCCTTTCCTCCAAAATCAATCTCCTTTTGAATGTCTGTTTAATCGTACTCTTGATTATTATTTTCAACGTACTTTTGGGTGTCTTTGTTTTCCGTTTCTGCATCCATATCATGCTCATAAATTGGATTTTTGTTTCTCTCCTTATGTATTCTTAGGCTATAGTTCCTCACACCTTGGTTATCGTTGTCTCGATTCCGCCTCTCAACGTATATATGTCTCTCGTCATGTTTGTTTTCATGAGAATGTGTTTCCTTTTGCAGATTCTGAACAGCTAGCAAGACCCTCAGCTACTTCCTCACAACTCACAATTTGCCCAACTTGCTCACCCCCCACAATTTCCCCCCTGCAGAATTTTCCCTCGGCAGCTCTGCCACACCTCCAGCACCACCCAAACAGCCCCCCCAACCCCCCCCCCAGTCAGCCACCAAACCACCCCCACCCCGCCCAACCCCTCTGTCACCATCTGCATGTTTCTCTAATGATCATTTTGTAGGAACAGGTTCACCTCCTTCAGGTTCGCATATTTCCAGGTCTGTTACTGCAGCCCCATCTGATTCTGCAACAAGCTCTCCTCACTCTACTGTTGTGAGCTCTGGTCCTTCCTCCTCTTCTCCTCTAGGTCTGCAACTTTGTGTTGATCTCTCCTCTTATCCTCTTCAGCAGCTCTCCAGTTCAGATCCTTCTACCCCTTGGGCTGCTGCTCATCAGCATCCAATGGTTCTTCGTTCGCGGCTGCCACAGCCTCTGCTGCACCCAACTGCCGGGTACTGTCTTCTCCTGCTTGTGAGCCCCTAACATTATTTGATGCTGACAGATATGAGGCGTGGCATTGTGCAATGCGTGATGAACTTCAGGCATTACACTTTAATCACACCTAGTCCTTGGTTCCTTTTCATCCTTCGATGAATGTTATTGGTTGCCGGTGGGTGTGCAAGATCAAATGCCGTGTGGATGGCAATGTTGAACGGTATAAAGCACGCTTGGTGGCTCGAGGTTTTACTCAACAGGAAGGCATTGATTATTTTGAAACCTTCAGTCCAGTTGTTAAGCATGCGACAGTCAAATTAATGTTTTCCATTGTGGTCTCACGTAATTGGAAAGTTCATCAACTTAATATTCATAATGCTTTCCTCAATGGTGTCCTTACCGAAGAGGTCTACATGAAACAACCTCCAGGTTTTGTTGACTTTGCTCTTCCCTCTCATAAGTCTTTATATGGCTTAAAACAGGCTCCACGGGCATGGTACACACGTCTGAGTGATTTTCTGATTTCTATTAGCTTTACTGCTTTCAAGGTTGACACCTCCTTATTTATCTTGTCTATTGGTGCTGATATTTTCTATCTTCTGGTTTATGTTGATGACATTCTGCTTATGGGTAGCAACTCTGTTGTGCTTTATCGCCTAATCCAGTTACTAGGTTCAGATTTCAAACTTCGTGACTTAGGTGTCGTTCACTATTTTTTAGGAATTGAGGTTCAACCCACTGCTATAGGTCTGATGCTACGCCAGCATAAATATATTCTTGACATTCTCACTCGAGCGAGTATGACTTCTCGTAAACCGGTTGATACTCTTATCTCTACCTCTAAAGTCACCATACTGCCAGATCCTCTGTTTTCTGACCCTACACGGTTTCGTCAAATTGTGGGTGCCCTCCAATATCTCACATTTACGAGACCAGATATCTGCTTTGCTGTTAACAGAGTCTGTCAGTTTATGCATGCTCCTACAGATTCTCATTGGGGTGCTGTTAAACGCATTCTGCGTTATCTACGCGGTACGACCACCTATGGTTTACATATCACTCACAGTTCCTCCTTCGCTCTCCATGGTTTTACAGATGCAGATTGGGCAGGTAGTACTGATGATCACAAGTCCACAGGTGGTTATCTCGTCTTCTTTGATCAGACTCCTATCTCTTGGAAATCTAGCAAGCAACGAACAATTGCTCGCTCCTCTACCAAAGCTGAGTATAAAGCCTTGGCTGATGGCACTGCTGAGGTTATCTGGCTTCAGTATCTATTGCGAGATTTGCAGATTCTCTCTACCTCTGCTCCTACCCTTTGGTGTGATAATCTAGGCGCTACTTACTTATCTGCAAATCCAATCTTTCATGCTCGCACTAAACATGTTGAGGTTGACTATCATTTTGTACGAGACAGGGTTGCGAAGAAAGGAAAGAGATTCAGATTCGTTTTATCCCCTCTCACGATCAACTTGCCGATGTTTTTACTAAGCCGCTTCCTACTGCTCCGTTTACTGCTTTTCGGTTCTAGCTTCAAGTTGATCCTCCACCCTCAGCTTGAGGGGGCATATTAATGTATTGTAACCTAACCATTACTATTGTATATTGCCCGACACACACACACACACACACACATATATATAGAAAAGGTTTGCTAACCAACAGGTTAACCTCCCAATTATTCTCAACTCTCGCAACACTGAGTCGTGTAGTAGATTCATGAATTTGTATCTTTTTGTTTAATCAAATAATTTATTTGGAGGAATAAAAATATTTTTGTAATATAATTCACAACCAAAAACAAAAAAAATGTATTTACATATCTAACTTAATTATGGACGATAAATCTAATGTAATTGTTTTTAAATCATATCTATAAGTTTGTTGTACTTCTTTTTTGATATACTTTTACTTTTAGGAATGAATACGTGTCTTGAATTATGATGTAACTAATTTAATTGTTCTTTTATTCGTAATATTCATCGAATGATATAATACTTGTTTTATTTGAGTGGATATTGAAGAAAATAAGAGGTTGTTCTTATGTTTGGGCTAAAGAAGTCCCAAATAGTAGGATAAATGTTGGAATTTTTTTCTAGGATGTTAAAAGTATTTAGGCGATGACTTGCTATTAATAATATGGGGTAACCTCTACTGGATTTTTGGCTGAAAAAAATACCCTAATTTGTGTTAAGAATATTTCGATTGTATAAAATTTAGGGTTGTTACTCGACAAATCAACTATATCCAAGGAGAAGATAATCTTATTAGAGATAGGGAGAAATAAGAAATTACATATTTGGAGGAAGAGAATCATCAACTCGACTAAACTCCCAGCTTTTTCACACCCATCACTTCCCTTACAGTTGTTGCAAATGACAGCTTTAGTTGCTGCCCTCAGCAGCTCCTCTCTTTTTGTTCCTCATGTTCTCTCTACTTTTCTCTCTTTTAGGTTTATATTGGAAGATTTTGTTTTTGTTTTTTTGGCATAATATACATGCATAATAATTGAAAAAAAAATGTTAACATTCTCATAAAAAACCATAATATTATTTAAGAACTACGGAAAAAAAATTAATAGCAATTAAAAATCATGTTAAGTACTTTACTCTATAATGAATTTCAATGTAAAAAAACTTAAAAAAATTATAGAAAAATGTCAAGCTTTTAGGCCAAAGAGATATGTGGGGCTTATGTGTTTAACCCAATGTAAGAAGGCCTAGGACCCATGGCACTACTTGACCTAGCCCACTCTTATGACCTTTTTTTTCTTCTAAAAGGTAGATGACATGTGAATCTTTTATTTTAAATATAAATCAGATTATGCATTATCTTCTTACTTGGATTCTGATCATTAAAGTGATGGCTGAGAAATTCAGTTGAAGTTTTTTTTATATAGCAAACCTAATAAGCTAATTTATCAATTCAAAACATTTCTAAATTGGTTAAAAAACATAAAATAAATCAAAATTAAAATTTTTTGATGAATCTATCCATCAATAGTAGTGATTAATGGTTTGATGATGGTCAGCTGTTAGGTTTTATAATAAAAGATTACTTGTAAAATACTCAATCACGACAAGTGCACCAACAATAATTTTTGGGATCAACGGTCTATTTAAGATTGTGGTACGTAACGGTTGCGGTTCAAAATATTTTTTTGTTTAGAAATGTATTAAAATAACGTTTTTTTATTTTTTTAAAAAATGTTTTTAATATCAGCACATCAAAACGATATAAAAAAAATTTTTTAAAAATATTTTTAGCAAAAGTATAAAAAATTTAAAATTTAAAAGAACGCAATTTACACTACGTTTCTAAAGATGCCCTAATCTTGTTTCTGTCCAAGTCGATGTCATTGCCCTTACAAAATAAAAGAAAAGGCAGTCAGCTTTCAGGTCATTTTCATTCCAGCAATGTTCAGTTAATTTTGCTATAACAT
>Ga0307513_10009179_pt1 | contig 12519 bp, 3 predicted proteins | sample 15_EM_MG_FD_202174 | JGI IMG/M metagenome (GOLD analysis project Ga0307513, IMG submission 202174) | Populus trichocarpa ectomycorrhiza microbial communities from riparian zone in the Pacific Northwest, United States - 15_EM | ecosystem: Host-associated > Plants > Roots > Unclassified | place... | reverse complement strand
ACCTGGGTTGACCTTCATGATCTATGACCCGAGTCTTGCATAGGTTGACCCCTGAATTAAATTTTAAAACTATGATAATAACTATTTTTATTCTTATGTTGACACGGGTTTTGCCTAAGGTAATCCCTCGAGTCAGGTTTTAAAACTTTAGTAATAACTGTTTTTATCCTTATATGGATTCGGGTTAACGGTCAACTCTACATGTGACCCGGGCCTTGTCCTAGGTCAACCCTCGAATTGAATTTTAAAACTATGATAATAACCACTTTTTATTATTATGCTGCTTTGCCCTGATTTGACTCTCGAGTTGGGTTTTAAAATTATTATAATAACCATTTTTACCATTACATGTCTTTATTGAACAATTTTAGAATTGAGGGTTTTTTATAAAGATATTTTAGGAATAAGGAATAATAAATATTATATTTGGAAATATATCCACTATGTACGTTTTATTTTGGAAGTATAGAAACTCATTCAAAAATCTTCTCAATGACAAATTTATTTTTATGTCTTAGTCATTGTCTCTTCAACCAAACACAATTTATTTTCATTATCTCCGTCCCTTCTATCTCAAGACAATAACCAAATGCTACATTAGTTCTTGGCAAAGTCGGGAGTTAATGCTCCAGCTTCGTATTGGCAATGCACTTAAAAAAAAAAAAAGAAACTTTCAGAGCCATTTGGGTTTAGGCCTGATCAATGCTCCATATACTAATTGGGTCTCGACCTAAACGATGGCCTAAACATTAAAGCGACAAATCTGCATAAAAATATCTTGGTGAATGAGAAGTACATCCCAGGACACCACACAAGTATAGTTATAGGTTTCTTAAAATATAGTGTTAACGTTTACTGGTAACATGCAACACATGTTAACGAAACCTTTTATTTGCTCACACTTTGAGCACCGCCCTATGCACGCAAACTTATGCTTTATTGACAAGTCCTCTTATCGAGTACAAACTTTTATGCAACAAGCAAGAGTCTCATTATATGTTTTATCTGCAAGTACAAACACAATCATAGAAGCCTATTTGTTTGTCAATATTTTTCCCCAACACGACACTTTCATTCATCAACCTTCTTGCCAATAACAAGGTCATTTAATGAGCGTCAACATTTCTACTAAAATGAGTTGCAGCATCAAGACCTATAAATACTTTGTTCACCAAGTAAAAGAGAGAGGAATATTTTTTTAACTTGCATTTTCTACCAATTATCTTACAAGTTGTTTTTCTCGTACTTGACCAGCTTAAGTATCAAAGGGTTCCCCAACCAAGGTTGTCAAAATTGCATTTTTAACACGACACGGAATATACAATATAAACTCGAATCGTAAAATCATAAGTAAAATATTTTAACTAATTATATATTGACAATTTCAGTCAAGTAATAAATAATAATATAACACAATTAAAATAAAAGTGAAATAAACAATACAGAAGTCCAAATACCTTAAAATACACAGTTCAAATAAAAATTCATATATAATTTAACTAACTTAAAAATATAATACAATTATATTCATAGAATTTCATTAACTAAAAATTAACAAACCTAAAACATGTAAAAATAACTAATCTAAGGAATATCTCTCTTTTAGATGAGATTTTAAATCCCAATGCAATCGCATCACAATCCAAGTAAAGAACCTCACCTTAACTCCCCTACTCTTTTTAATATACTCTAACATAATGACAATTCCTTTGGCTGTTGCTTGTGCTTCAACACAGATGACTTCAACTTCACCTGGAATATTAATGATATGATTGTAAGGTAAACAAAAACTATATAAAGATAAGTCATAATATTGCTTGATCAAGTCTCAGTTAATGGATTTGGAAAATGAATTTCGAGGATTACATTAAACTTAACAATCCAAGATAGTCAGAGGAGAAAATCAAGAGCCCAAATGCCTAGTTTATTTTATGTGCAACTTGGTATTAGCACTGTCATATAAAAGCTTCAACAGATTAGAAAGTCTGATTCTAACAAAAATGTTCTCACGTCATGTGGTTTGTTTAAAAAATAATATTAGCGATGTTACAACCATCCCTAATGAAACCCAATCATAATCAATGGAGTAATTCACTAATATAGAAGGACATAAAAAAAACAAGGATTGAAAGAGAATGAGATTAACTACCTATACGATAACTGTATAAAGTAAATCATAATATTGCCTCATGAAATCTGTTTGCTTATCTGATATTTTATAATGGCTTGTGGGTCTAGAAAATGAAATATAGAGGAGCATCAATGGATTATTGCACGAACATAGACATAAGAAAACTAACCTTGTGCTTTGTTAATGATAGCCTGTTAATCTCTCATGTAGAAGGATGGAGTTTCCATAAAGAAATAATGGTAATTAGATGATGAACATTAGAGAAGTAAAGTGTGCTTTATTTCAAAACAATACTAGAGAAGTTACAACTGTCTCTAATGAAACTTGTAATCAATGAAATTCTTACAGCACGTAAGAAAACTAACCTTGTCAAAACTCTTATGACCATCAACAATTTAAATTAGTCTTGTCCTGGAATTTCAAGTTCTCTCACAAGCTAGTAAATGTTGCAAAAGAATAAAGTTAAAATATACATGGATCCCACTAAATAAACAAACTAAACCCTGTATAGTGTATTCCATGCAGTTAAGAAAATAAAATACTATACGGATCACATATTTTAAAAGAGAAAGAATCAATTACTTTTGACTGAACAAGTCAACAAACACAAATTTCATATTACTGATAATAAAGCAAAATTTTTAAATTTTAAGCTAGAGAGTTGAGAAAACCTTAATAGAAAACTGCAGATCATTAGTAGCAACCAAAGCAGGCCTAAATTCCACCTGTAGATTTCCATTAAATTAAGTTAAATTTAATAGAGAAAAAGGGAAGAAAAGAAGAACTTAAATGGAACATAAGGATTAAGGTGCACAGATTGTTCAGTTTGACTTTTACAGCAAACCTATCTCCAGAAACAAGTCTTCAAGAATCAAGTATGCCAAGAAAAAAAACTAACCTGTTACGGAGAGGTGAGACACGAGAACACAGAAGATGGAGAGTGGAAAGTCTGGACTCTGAAGACTTGAGGAATAACAAAGGCAAAAAGGAAAAAAAATGGGTGTTTTGAGAAAGAGAGGGTGAAAGTTATGGAACCAATTAGGGGAACTTAAGATTTGAGAAAGGGGAAAGGGGAGACTAGGGATCGGAGTCTGGAGAGTGAATGAGTGATGGCCTGACGGGGAGGAGAGTGAATTAATTTGTTTACTTCTGTTAAACTCGTAAACTCAGTCCGAGTTCACCTAGTTTACCGAGTTTGCTGGTTTTCGAGTTTTTAACCCGATTTTGCACGTTATATACATGTTGACTCGTAAAATCGTACGATTTTACGAGTCAACTCGCGATTTTAACAACCTTGGCCCCAACAATAAAAAAGCTTGTATTGCATGGGAAGAACAACACAAACTATCCAGTCCATCTTTAAAAATTATTTTTTCCTATGTTATCTAATCGTTATGATGTGCTGATCTCAAAAATAATTTTTTAAAAATGAAAAAAACATCATTTTGATGCAATTTTAAGCAAAAAGCACTTTGAACCGCAATCACTATCACAATCCAAACATGTCCTTAATGTAGCCCATGGAAAGCACAAATTTCTCATTGAAGTTTTTTAGTTTCATCACATATGTTTTAAGTTCTCATTTTCCTTGTTGTCCCAGCAAAGGTGCTAGGAGTTTATTTTGTATTTCTAAGTGTGTATTTGCAAATGCAAAATGCAATTGATAATGCCTTTTATATATATATATATATTGTTTTTCATCTAAAAAACTAAGTGCTTTTTGATGGTTTCAAATCATAATAATAATATATTTTCAAAGTGTTTTTCATTCAAAAAAATTATTAAATTAATGTTTTTTTAAAAAGAAAATCTAAAAACCACTTGAACTACAATACCAAATAGTCAATGGTTTGATTTGTTTTTTAAAAAATTTGATGTTTTTTAAGTGTTCATGATAGTTTTATTGTGCTAATATTAAAAATAAAAAAAATTTTAAAAATAATATTTTAATATATTTTTTTTAAAAAATACTTCTAAAAAGCATAAAAAATAAAAATTACTACAGTCTCAAACATCACTAATAATTACATGATGAATCAATAATATTATAACCCAATAACTTGAATAGATGATTGTTTACATCAGGTTTGCTAGCATTGATTGTGCGATTTTTTTCTTAAAAATAGCAAATTTTTGGTGGTGAATATCATACACAGTGTTTCATGTTAGTCATTTGCAGAAAAAGAACAGAACCATAATTTTAGAACTCAGATTAGTCTAGAAAGTTGATTTGAGACCCGACAAATTTAGAGCTGGAACAAGGATGAATTTAAGAAAAATTAAGGAAAGGTAAAAGCCCGAGTGACCTTATCAAAAATTTAGGTGATTTGGTAAAAAACTTATACTGATCCAATGACTCGATAAAATCTAGTTGCAACTTATTAATTATTTTTTTAATAAAATTAATATTATTTTAATTTATAAAAAAATATTAAGGTCAACTAAAAATAACCTGATGAACTAAGAACATGTTTGGGAACGCGGTGCAAACCGCGTTCCCAAAAAATTAAAATTTTTTTTTGCTAAAATTTAATATAGTTTGTATGTTTTGGATCGTTTTGATGTGCTGATGTTAAAAATAATTTTTAAAAAATAAAAATATCATTGGCATGTATTTCGGTACAAAAAATTATTTGAAAAGCAACCGCTACCACACTGCCGAGCACCCTCTAAGAGCTTGTTTGGCAGTGTGGTTGCGGGTGCTTTTCAAATAATTTTTTGTGCCAAAATGCATGCCAATGATGTTTTTTTATTTTTTAAAAATTATTTTTAATATTTGCACATCAAAACGATCGAAAACGTACAAACCATATTAAATTTTAGTAAAAAAAAATTTTAATTTTTTAAAAAACACAGGTTAAAATACGTTCCCAAACGTGCTCAATCAATCACGGGCGGTTTAAAATTTTTGCACAAAACATCTGCTCCACCCAACAGCCGATTCACAGGGATCTTCACCACAGGATGGCTGTCTTTTGTTAAAATACGCTATTGGAAGGTAAGAAAACTCCCCAAGGGCATTTCCGTCACTCAACTCAACCCTCAAATTGAAAGCAGCGTGCACCACCCCAAAAACTCGTCTCACACTTACCGTCCGATTAATCGTCTGGTGGGCCCATGCCAAGGGCTCCCCCTCTCTCTTAAATGCACAAAATTAAGAGAGATTTATCTTTAACATTTTTTTATAAATATAAACACCTTTTTTTCCCAAAATAAATAAAACCCCCCAAAACCCAAATCAATGTTTTATTTTTCTCCTCTCTGTCTCTCTGTGAAAATTGAAAAACACAAGAAACAAATCTTTTATTTTCTCTCTCTAAAAAACCGACGCATTGTGTGCGCGTCTCTCTCTCTCTCACGGACACCAATCGACGATTAATCCCAAAATCGACTCGTCGTCTTCCTTTCAAACGTGACTGTTCTTAACCTTACCCTCGGCGCGTCTAAGCAAAAACCGCCGCCAATACTCAAAAACCCATACCCGTTAACATTTAAACCGAAACATCCAAAACGACACCGTTGCTCTTTTCTTTTTTCAAATTCATTACCCGCCGGCGATTCGGTTCCGGCAATTTTTAAGGTGCGCCGTACATCTCTCTCCTTTTTTTTCTTAAAATTATCGTGACCTGATTAGCTAGATAAATCAGTCGTGTTATTCATTTATTGAAGGTTAGCTTCTTGTTAAATAGCCGGCTTCGATTTTCGGCACGATTTTCGCATTCCGATGTTTACTTTCGTCAATTAAACACTCTCGATTCCGAATTTAGGGTTTCCTGATCATTTAAGGTTTATAAATAGGAGTTTTAAGTGTGCAGTTATTTGATTTGTGGCTTCACTCATGGATCTATAGTTTGCTTTATTTTTATCTTCTGTTTTGTTTGTTAGTGGGCTTAGTGATTATTATGATTGGTTTCGTTTCGGTTTCTGATTATTGTTGATTGAATTGAGCCTGTTTTAATGTTTCTTTCATCTCTACTATCATTTGAACTCTTTTAGGCACTTGTTTCTGCTCCTGTTTAGTCTTTGACGGTTGGTTTCGATTCCGGCGAGGTGGGTTTTGTTCGATTTAAGTTTTTTAGGTTTTGAATACCATCATCTGGCAGTTTCAATTGTGATCAGAGTGTTCTCTAGTCTTAGTTATTAAATGTATTACTGAACGAATGAGGTTTATTGTTAGAGATTCCATTATTCTGTTATCTGCTACCTTAACTATAATCTTCACTTAATAAAGATATTTCTTCTTTTTTCAAATTCGGGTTTTATTTCTTACTTAATAGTAATACAGTGAAGAATATGGGGTTAAAGTTGAACTCTTCTCTTTGAAGACAAAAAATATCTTCTTCTTATAGTGTGGTTTTTACCAAGAACTTTGTGAAGCTTAATTTTAGTTTTTCTTCTTTGTTGTTTATTTTAATTAGTTGGTGGTTTCTAGGCGTTGTGGGGAATTGTAGGAGACAACAGAAGAAGTTACCTCCTGCATTGCATTCATAGCAAGCATTTCTGATAGGGAAAGGCGGTAAATAATTCCATGTGAGATGATGGCATTTTTCAGGAACTATACAAACGAAGCAGTTTCACAGAGTGTCCTAGAAGGAAAGAGGCAAGGTCGGGGTGTAGGTAGAATGTTGGGCAATGAGGATGTAGATATGACTTCTAGTGAAAGAGAATTGGATATGAACACAGATGTGCAATATGAAAGTGAACCGGATGATGTGGTTAGGTTGCAAAGTAATGTAGCTGCCGACCATGATGCTGGTGTGAATAATTCAGAGCTGCAGCCTTCTGGAAGGAAAAATGTGGCTGGAAAATGGGGTTCCAGTTTTTGGAAGGACTGCCAACCCATGGGTAATCCTGGGGCATCCGATTCTGGACAGGATTCCAAATCAGAGGGTAGAAATGCAGTAGGGTCAGACGATAATGTATCAAATGGAAGGGATGATAGATTAGATTCAGAAGATGAAGAGGGGCAAAAAGAAGCGGGTAAGGGGGGGAAAGGCCATTCTGATGTCCCTGCAGATGAGATGTTGTCTGATGAATACTATGAGCAGGATGGGGAGGATCAAAGTGACTCGGTGCATTATAGGGGGTTTAGCCAGTCTGTTGATTTGAGTTCTAGGCTGCAAAAAAAGCCGGTTCCTATCAAGAATAATGTCTCCAGGAGGTCAAGAGGTTTGCACAATAGTGAAGGTTATGATGACAATAATAATGATGGCGATGCTGATTATGAGGAAGAAGAAGTTGGTAATTTCTTTGTTATTGTTGCACTTTCTGATTTGTTTTAATACCATTTCCACTAGAATAAGTGGTGAGAAGCATGAATATCTTGTAGTAATTGGCAATTTCTTTTGCTGTTTGATGTTGGATCTATTTTCTTTTTGCTTGCAGAAGATGATCCTGATGACGCGGACTTTGACCCTGATTATGGCATCGCTAGTGGGCACGCAGGGGACAAGGTTATTACCTTTGCACTTACATATCTGTTATTTGAAGCATGGTTCACTGCCTTTGTATTTTGCACAGCATGTGGATTTATCACAAAGCTTTTTGGCCGATTGTCATGATTTTATAGTGCAATCTACTGCTTTAAGTCCAATGTATCATTCCTTGACTTGTTTTGTCTTTACATTCTTCCATTAGTTTATTGCCTAATTTATATAATATGGCACACTTACATTTTTGTGCATGCTGCTAGACATGACAAGAAAACGCTGTAGATTCAGATTATATTGTTTGCATACCAATATTTTATACCAATGCTTTTTATCATGATAAAGTGCTTTTTACTGAAATCAGGATAAAGACTGGGAGGGTAAAGATTCAGATGAAGATAATAACAGTGATGATTTGGTCATCTCAGATGGTGATGACGATGACGATTCTTATTACACAAAGAAACCTAAGAGTAGGCAACATGGTAAAAGTGGGCGGAATACAAAATCTGCCAAAGAGAACAAGTCATTGCATGCTTCTGGACGACAAAAGAGAGGGAAACCATCGTTTGAAGAAGATGAGTATTCAGCAGAGGATTCTGACAGTGATAGTGATGCTGTTTCAAAGAACATGACCAAGAGAGGTGCACATTTTCGTAAATCTAATGCCCGGTCGGCTATGTCAACAAACATTGGTGGAAGAAACAATGAGGTTCGAACTTCTAGCAGGTCGGTTCGTAAGGTGTCATATGTTGAAAGTGATGAAAGCGAAGAAATTGATGAAGGGAAAAAGAAGAAGGCCCAAAAGGTGCAGTCTACCGTACTATATTTTACCACAAACCTAACTTTCTTTATTGTTTTATCTGCATGAAAAAATGTTATGATCTAGCTGGTTTGGTTAGAAATTATCATCTTACAGATCAGGGCATGTTTGTATGATGTTCTTTTTTAAATTTGCCTTTTATCTTTCTTTTCTTCAAGTTTTTAAAACTGAAGGTGCATGAGTTTTTGCAATGAAAGTGAAAGTAAATTGGTCTTGTGCCCAAAATAATCAGGGTCGTTGGTCTCAACTCCATTTTTTTTTTGCATGCGCATGTTTGTTTGTTTAACTATGTCAGGCCTCTCTTTTTCCCCAGCCTAGCTGGTAAGCCGGGTTTTGCAACGTGTATGATTTATGCTCTCTAGGGGAAATTTACACTGGGATATTCTTGTAGAATCCATGCATTTCTATGTTTAGCCAAATTTTTGATATTTTAATTTTTTTGTCCAAAATCCTATCAATGAGGTCAGATCAGTCCTTGTGGTGTATGGTTGGAGGATTCTAGGTAGGTCTCAATTTTTTTTTTTTTTTGTGGTAGAGGTGAATGATGACTGGAAATCATTTGAACTAGAATTCCTAATCTTCTTGTTCTTATTTTATATGTAATTGTACTTAAAGATTATTATATCCTAACATTGTTCTTGTTTCTGCAATTGTGGTTGTACTTTGGATTGGATTATACTAGACTTCACAGGCTTCAGGAGTTTAATGGATCCTCTCATTACTATGTCTGCTCTTAAAGATTATTTTATCTTAACTTTGTTCTTGTTTTTGCAATTGTGGTAGTGCTTTGGATTTTATTATACTAGTCTTCACAGGCTTCAGTGCTTTAATGGATCCTCTCATTACTATGTCTGCCCTTATTACATTTCCTTATTTTTGTCTTCCCCAAAATAGGAAGAAGTTGAAGAAGAAGATGGTGACTCCATTGAAAGGGTACTGTGGCATCAGCCAAGGGGCATGGCTGAAGATGCAGTGAGGAACAATAGATCAACAGCACCTATTCTCTTAAGCCACCTGTTTGATTCTGCTCTTGATTGGAAAGAAATGGAGTTCTTGATAAAGTGGAAAGGCCAGTCACATTTGCACTGCCAATGGAAATCATTCTCTGAATTACAAAATGTATGATTGCTGTATTTCTGTTGCTTATGCATGCAATTTAAGCTCTATTTTTTAGATGCATTTTTGATTGCTATAATTCTGTTCCTTATGCATGCAATTTAAGCTCTAATTTTAGATGCATTTTTTGGTTTTGATTTACTCTGCTTTGATTTTTTTTATCTGCTATTTACGTTGCCTGATTTTCTGCCTGTTTTTTGTGTCACCAGCTGAGTGGTTTTAAGAAGGTACTGAACTACACTAAAAAAGTGATGGAAGATGTGAGGTACAGGAGAAAATTTACACGCGAGGAGGTATAACTTTTCTTTTCATAATAGTATGTGAGAAGAAGAGGGAGAAATGCTGGGATGTGCATGGTTAGATATGATAAAAAAACTCTTGATATGAGTTTACTTTGTTACCTGCTGTGGATGTGAGATATTTGTATAGAAATACACAAACATTGTTTCTACAACAATGAAATAGCTTCATATGTTGTACTAGTATATTATTTACAAGGACCCAGAATGAATAGGTGATATAATTGGAATTTAGTTGTCTTGCAAGTCAGATGTTTATTTTTCCAAGATGGTAGTCCAACTTGGCATGTTGATACTTAGATACTTGTAATTATAGAAATGCACAAATGCTTGTCTTTTCAACATTATATTCCCCGATCCAAATTATCTTTCTGGTTTTACATAGTTTACTTAAATACAAATTAAAGTTGCCTGACAAATTGGTTATTTGGGATAACGTTTGGTTTTCATCTATCAGATCGAGGTGAATGATGTGAGCAAGGAAATGGATTTGGATCTAATCAAGCAAAATAGTCAGGTTTATCTTTTTAGCATTACTTTACTGTGGTCTTTTTTCCTTTTCTTTTTTATAATCTTACACTGTTTTTAAAATCTCTTTCACTCCAATTCTTGTTTATATGTTTTTGTAGGTGGAGAGAATTATTGCTGATCGAATCAATAAAGATAGCTCTGGAAATGTTGTGCCGGAGTATTTAGTCAAGTGGCAAGGACTCTCTTATGCTGAAGCTACTTGGTATTCTAAACTATACTAGTCTTATTATTTTGAGTGGTACTTCTGAAAATCTTATATACCTTTTTTATGCATAATTACATCATAGATGTGGTCTTTTTTGCCTGGGTTATGGGGTTCAACACCATGCTTATGAAATTAGCTTCTTGACTATCCACTGATGAAGTAGTGATGTATGAGTAGGTGTTTGTGATAGTTGCTCTGACATTTAATAGTTAATGATGTGTGGTACAGGGAAAAGGATGTAGACATTTCTTTTGCACAAGATGCTATTGATGAGTACAAGGTTTGGTGCAAACAAATTGTGTTTTTGGTCTTGATTTTTACAAGAAATTTTTGCCCTGGCAATTTACATGCAGAGATTTTTTGTATTCATCATTTCTTTTGCAGGCACGTGAGGCTGCAATTGCTGTACAGGGGAAAATGGTGGATCTACAGCGTAAGAAAGGAAAAGGTCTGTTACTTGGTTTTGCTGCAATTTTTTTGGGCCTTTGTTTCGGTTGAAAAGCTGGATAATTATGACATGGAATATGTGTGGTATTATAATCTAAAATGTTAAAGTTTTCTGTTCAGAAAACTGAGGGTTGTTTTCACTTTGCTGCTTCATGTCACTGTCCTACTAGCAATTTGTACTCAGTTTTTTTTTTCATGGTTGCATCATCTATTTTCTAATTTTTTTTTTTGCCTTTTCTAATAGTCAAATATCCTTTTGTTTTCTTTCAATTTCTGATTCCTATTTTTGCTAGGATAGCTCCTTATTCGATTAAAAAACTTGCACATCTTTTCTATTTTTTTCTTTATTGTATCACGAGTGAAACCAGCTGTACTCGTCATTACTCATGTTCCCTGCATGTTATTTTAGTGTGGCACATTGCAAATATAGAAGTTAAATGAGTGAGCATTTTGTTTTCCCTTTTTCTTAGCAAGTTTAAGGAAGCTTGAAGAACAGCCTGAATGGCTGAGAGGAGGAAAGCTTCGTGATTACCAGCTCGAGGGTTTGAATTTTCTAGTTAACAGGTGTGGTTATCATTTGCTTGAAGGGAAAATTGTTGATTAACTTGAAACATAATGTTATTATTAAATTTCCTAATTAGTCTCTTGCGTTCGCAGTTGGAGAAACGATACAAATGTTATTTTAGCTGATGAAATGGGTCTTGGAAAAACAGTCCAGTCAGTTTCCATGCTCGGTTTTTTGCAGGTAAAGCTTTTTGCTTTTCTTTTTTCAGTCAACCTTGTAGTTTTATATCATGTTCATTTGTCATGTTACGGAAATTTCATATTTTTTCCATTTGCAGAATGGGCAGCAGATCTCTGGGCCTTTTCTTGTTGTTGTACCTTTATCCACTTTGTCTAACTGGGCTAAAGAATTTAGAAAGTGGCTTCCCAATATGAATGTTATAGTATATGTTGGTACACGTGCTAGTCGAGAGGTTAGTCATATTTTCTTGTCTTTGAGGTAAATGTATTTAGTTTAATTGGATGTTAATGTTGGCATTCAATCTTTAATTTCTTTCTGCAATATAAATTATATTTTTGGATCTTAAAATCATAAGATTTGTTCAAGTTATTGTTATATCACTATCACTATTATTTGTTATTTATCATGTGACATTCTATCAATTATAAGCCACTTGGAAGGTGCAAAGATTGTACAAACTGCTGGTTTTATCTTATCAGTGCTGGTAAATGAGAACCATAATAGTTCGACCATAGAGTTCCAGAAGTCATAAAAAAAATTAATCTAAAAGTTACTTTAATTTCTTGGTTTCTTGTCAGTGTCATGCCCAGGCACTTTTAGTGTCACTTATCTAGGAATCACTCAAGGATATTGGGATGCTATATCATTTTGATCCAGATCATCTTCCTTTTTGTTTTTTAGAAATATTTCATATTCTCGAGCTCTGTTCTGTGTAATTTCTTTGTTCTAATGGTGTGTTCTTCTTTTATCCAAAAATAAAAAAGAAATTGTTGCTTATCAAGTGGTCCATGTT
>Ga0307513_10009178_pt1 | contig 12520 bp, 19 predicted proteins | sample 15_EM_MG_FD_202174 | JGI IMG/M metagenome (GOLD analysis project Ga0307513, IMG submission 202174) | Populus trichocarpa ectomycorrhiza microbial communities from riparian zone in the Pacific Northwest, United States - 15_EM | ecosystem: Host-associated > Plants > Roots > Unclassified | place... | reverse complement strand
AGAAGAGAGTGTAGGAGGTTCGTTGGGCTCGGTCCGTTGGCGGCGGTGAAGCAAGTGCAAAGAGAGGTGGGAAGAGAGCGCGCTGCCTGTTATAAATAAATAAACAGTGTGGTGATGGAAGCGCCCAAGCGCAGCTGGCAAACACACACTCTGCCACTTTGCTGTCCTATTTTCAGAGCATCCCAGAGCATCTCAGAGCGTCTTGAAACAGCCTTACAGCTTGAAGCCAGTCTCTCTCCAGACTTACCTCCTAGGGTCGCCACGCCGCGCGCCTGACTCGTCTCGGTCGCTACTCTGCTCCCCATCAACAGCTATTTTAGTATCCATTCAGCACCTCAAACACATGCGGTCCCATGTTCGGATTCCAACCGGATCTGAACATAATTTTATAAATGGAAATCCAACTATTGGTTTGAACAGCACCTCCCCCTTGCTGCGGACCACAGAGAAATACGAGAGTATGCCTGTCACTGTGCCGTACCACGCTCCTTTGCGTTGACGTGAGCCCAAGTTTCGTTCGGTAGATTTAACGTGGCCGAGCTACAGGATGAAATGTACTGACTACTCAGATTTCGAGCCATCACTCTCGGAGCCGTGATTCTCTTGGGCCGAATCCTTTCGACGTTTAGACGCTGCAATCATTTCCCTGTCGTGCAGGGCGGTTCAACAACTACGTTCAGTAAGGGATCGCAATGGTTTCACGTACTTCTTTTTCAGAGCTTGGGCACGACCCACATTCTCTCCTTTGGGCCCGACGCTCGCCTTGGCGCGCTGGGCCTTGCCCATATCCTTCTTCTTCTTCTTCCCGGGTTTGGGGAGCTTCGCCATCCAGTCCGGCACCGATTGTCCCGACTGCATAATGACATTTGCGATCCTGTTTAAAATTAGTTTTGTCAATTACCTTGCCAGACCAGAAGCAAACAACACGACACACGATTTCAAAAAGGGAGCATCCTCGTCTGTAAAATACGTAATGGCAATCCCGTCACGCCCTGCTCGTCCTGTCCGACCTAAACACCCGATAAAATTAGTACAATATGTATCTAGACCTATGTGTGCTCACCAATGCGGTGCACATAACTCTGAACGCTCTCAGGCCAGTCAAAATTAATCACACCCCTCACCCCTCCAAAGTCCATGCCACGCCCCATCACTTCTGTACAAACCAGCACCCACACCTCCCCCTTTCGCATGCGCTTCACTACTCCGTCTCGTTCTGCGCGTGTCATGCCTGCGTGTAGTGCCTCCGCGTTCTTGACTCCCGCAAGCAACAGCTCGGAAAGCAACGAGGTCGCACGCGCCTGAGTCGAGGTGAAGATGATTATAGGTGGTGTGTACCCTGCTGGTGAAGTGAGGTACTGGAGGAGCGTCGGAAGTTTGGCTTCTGGTTGAGCGACGTATGTAAGAGTTTGTTTGATGTTCGGGAGGGGAGTGTCCCTGTGATGTGGTCAGCTCACCCAACAGCAAGTCTGTAGAATAGTAGCGTACTTGAGCCCGATTACAACCCGGATGGGGTCATTCAACATGCCCAAGGCGATTGTCTCCGCGTTCGCGGGTAAGGTTGCGCTGAAGACCGCCTTCTGACACTGGGGGTGTGTACATAAAGCTACAATTTCTTGTGTTTGATCTAAGAACTCTTTGTCCAGTAATCGGTCCACTTCATCGAGTATTAGGTGCCGGACGTTATCGAGCTCGAGTTCGCCCGCTTGAATAGATGCTACCATTCGCAGTGGAGTGCTGATTATGATATCTGAAATGTTTCTTAGCATAGGTCAATAGGTAAACCACTAATGGTACCCACCGACTTTGCTCCTCACCGCCGGGTCTTTCAATGTCGCAGCGGTGGCCTTCGAGAACAACACCACCCTCCATTTTCTCCCTTGGGCAAGCTTCAGAGCCTCATTGTAGATCTGGGTCGCCAGTTCCCGCGTGGGTGAGAGCACCAGGGCTCGAACGCCTCCCTTACTCTTCTCGTCCTTCTTCGCAGCAGGCGCCCCAAGCAAGGAAAAGACAGGAAGAAGATACGACATGGTCTTGCCAGTACCCGTAGGCGAGATTGCAGCCAAATCTCTCCCCTTAAATCCGGGACTATTAACCCCATTTCTTGCACGGAACGACGGAGCAAGGACGCACCTCCAGCATGATGGGCACACCAACGCTCTGAATGCCAGTAGGCATTTCATACCCACACCCCTCTAAATTCTGACGCAGAACTCCCGGCATCTGGTACCTCTCCTCCATCTCTCTAAACGTCTCCGCAGAGACAGGCACCCGCGCGCCCTTGGTAGTCACTCTGTGTCGTGTGCGTAAGGCCGGTGCAGAGGTTTTGCCCTCCGTTCCCTGGTCCGCAGAGGCGCGTTTGCGTTTACGATGTGTGCGTGAGGGTGAATCGGAACCGGAACCGGAACCGGAACCCTGGTCCGAGTCTTCTCCATCCTCCGACGTGTCATGCTTGGTTTTAGTTTTGGAGGATGCGGGAGTGGCGTCTTTTTTGGAGGGTGAGGGCGCGGACTTGGACTTTTCGCTGCGTGCATATTTGAAGAAATCGAGGGCGTCCGGAAGTTCCCCGTTCCCACTCTTCACAGGTTTAACACCATTTGCGGTGGAGGGAGTGCCCTGCTACACAAACAGATTAACGGACGAGCTTCTAACCAACTTGCGGACTGACGGTAAATAGTTCAAAGTCCGCTTTGAATCGGCTCTTGTCAAAACGTGCCCCACCTCTAGAAAGTATTTGGAAAGCCTCCATTAGAATTCAGGGGTTTCAACAGGATTTTTGGTCGCCAGTTGGGGCAGCAGACGAGTTCAAGCTGCGAAGCTCTCCTTCGGCAGGTTGGGTTCACAAGACAAAGTGTGCGGCGTCTAATAAGGTCGTGGCATTCGAAAGGCATTTTTATCACTCCTGATGCATTGCTCGTGGTCGATATTGCTGGCCATCGACTTTAAAAACGAATACAAAATAAGACTCGACGAATAGAAGTCCCTCGACATTCCCTACTGTGTTGTGAACACGCCACTTCATACGACGATCCACGACGATTGCCTGTGTCCGCTCCCCAACTTCGGGCCTCCTGCTATTTGAAACAAAGTCAGGTGGGGAATCAGAGCGCGTTACACTGAGATAAAGCGACGAACCGAGTCCCCAAATGGCGCATTTACTGACCATCGAGCGTTTCCTGCTTCTTCTCATCCGTTGCCGCAGGAGGCGGCGATGCCGACCCATTCTTCTTGCCCCAGCCCATCCGCGATACCAGGTATTCCTCTCCGACAATCTCCACGCCTACACGGAGGACATCAACGACCAAGTCTTCGACCCATTCGTAGTCGTCCCAGATCTCGAGCCAGACGGCTGGAACGGTTTGGGTGATGGTGGTGTGCGCGATATTATGCTTCGGATCAACAAGGTGCAGCACGAATTGTAGCTGTTGTGGTGGCGTGTCCGCGGTCGTCGATTCCTTCTCGTCAGCGTGAGGTAGTTTAGGTGCAGGAATCGGGGAGGAGAGGAAGGGTTGGATACGCAAAAAGACGGAAGAATAAGTGGTAGGGTTGCTGGACTTCTTGTCTCCGGTTGAGGTCTGTGCGTTGCTCACTTTGATTTGCAAAGCCTCGCTCTTGAGCAATTCTTCAAGGTCCGCAGCCGCAAGTTTGAGGGCAGTGTCCAGCCCCTCGACAGCACCCATATCCCTTTCGTTACCCGAAGTCGTCTCCACAGGTCGAGATTCGTTTCCTCGATTTACCACGAGGTCGCCCCCTTCAACTTGCTCCATAATGCGTGCAAGTGCTCGGTATACGAGGGATTCAACACCATCATACCCTTTCATGTCATGAGACAACCATATTTGAATAACTTCGTGCTCTGCGATGGGAGGTGCAACCGCGTTGATGATCTCGGTCAGAGTGGAGAAGCCAACGTTTCGCAGTTCTTGCCCTTCATAGAAGGATAAGCGTTGTATATGTACACAAATAGACTGATATACTTACCAAGTTTATCCAGTTGTGCATTCTTGACATATCCCATCGCAGTTTCACTCCACTTCTTAGCCTGTTCATTTGGCAAGTTCTTGGCTTGCTCTTCTGCAATCGTCTTTGCCTGTTCGGCTGCCTTGGCGGCGATTGCACTCGCCGTACTCCACGCACTCCCCAACGAACCCCAGCCCAGGCCCCAGCCGCCACCGCCGCCGCCGCTCGACAATGCGCCCGTCGTCGGGACAGGAGAAGTAGTCGTGGTAATCGCTGGAGCAGAAGGCGTGTGCGGACGTGAGGGTGTTCCAGCTGAGCCGCGGACCGAATCTATGCTCTTTCGCACGTCTACCCCTGTCGTTCCCCCCGCATTTCTCACTCTGGGTCCTGGAGTAAGCACCCTGGTCGGTCTACTTGACTTCTGTGTGAGTTCGTCGAGAAAGGCGAGGGCTTCCGCCGCGTCTCCGGGAGCAGCCTCGATGCCTGGCGTGGATCGTCCAGTGGCCGACTTCGTCCGCAACGTCGGAGGCTTTGGCTGAGCTACTGGAGCGGCGTCGAGCGAGTCGAGGAATTGCATCACATCTTCATTGTTCTTCGACATGGTGGCAGGATTCAGGGTTCACTCAATTGGTAGTGGCGCCCAAGCTTGATCTCTTACGTGGTTGATACGTGGTCCTCAGATTGTTATATAGGTCGATAAGATTCACTGGACGCCTCGTCCTCAGTCAGCATTCTCCTCCATTATGCCTCCCGACCCCGAGCGGTTCACCAGGGAAGGAGGAGCGCCCAACTTTCTCGTTCGATCTACCCATACGCAAGATGTGTCCTTCCTCGTCGAGCGAAGTGCCCTTACTGAAGCGAGTGAAGTCTTCCGGGACATGTTCCATGTTTGCGAACCACCTGAGGGAGGGTGGGAAGACATAGGAGATGGCCAGAGCACGTCAGCCTTAGAAGAGGGTAGTATGGACATGATGGACATGCCTGAACCCCCAGATGTCCTCCGCATGCTCTTCATATTACTACACTCTCCACCTGCACCCCTCCTGAGCATCAAGGAACTCACAGAGAAGGATAACCAATATGCCCAAAGCAAGAAATATCTTGATGGTGTCCTTCAGTCTCCAATTCCGCAAAAACATGCGATTCCGTTGCCCTTGCTGCGTCCGCTGTATGCGTTAGCAGACAAATACCTTCTTGTTCCCGACTTGGTATCCACCCTTCACTCGCACCTGACAGCACACACACAAACACAGCCCCTAGAAGTGTATTCCCTCGCCACCAGCCTATCGCTCCCTGAGGTAGCTGCCTACGCCTCATCCCATCTCCTCTCACCACCACTGGATACCTATGCTCCCGGTACCCTCTCTATTCTTCCAAGCATCGAGTCCCTCCATCTTCTCTACCTCCTACACTCCCATCGCATCAAAAAAATACATGAAATCCTCGCCAGCGAGGCGATATTTCCACATGGCTACGGCAAATGCGCTTCAAGAGGTCATTCGGAACGTGCTGAAGAGGCATGGAGGCAACAAAAGCGTGTCCTATTAAGCATGGGCAGGATCGAGGCGGGCACGGATGTGAGTTCAGAAATGCGGCAGGTACTGAAGTTATTTGAGGAGTGTGCTACGTGTACCAAGGCGGGAATCGCAGCGATAGAGATGCTGGAGGTTCGTTGCTGTTGTTCTACCTGGCTATGTCCTGACGGTATTCTCCAGTATAAATGCCGGAAGATCGCTAGAACTATTAAGAAAGTTCCTGTGCCAGAGGTTCCATCTCAGCAAATGATAACTTGATAGTCGAGGTGGAGGTCTCCTAACCTGTTGAAAAGTCCAGTAAAACACATTGCAATCGCCGTCACTGTACCTGTTTTGTACGGAAAAGAATCGAAGCATTCAGGAGAGACTGAACTCATAGTAAGACCAGTGAACTGGCGGCTTGTTGGTTTTATAATGGCATCTGAAGAATGATGATGTCGCGGCATCCGAACTCAGTAGCAAGGGTCTCTTTGGTGTGTACGTAGAACACAGAGACGTCTAATCAGGACCCATCGACACAGCACTTGCATAATTTGTGTGGCACGCGCCATCAAAGTGGTGATTTATTTGTGCTAACCCTTCCTCCTCTATTTTCGTGGTCTTGCCCTTAACAGACCGGTCTCTTCATAAATGGAACCTATAGACAACAAAGAGGCCGATTTGTCCTCTCAGGGCGGAGTCCGCCTCATTGGCTTGGTCGCTGGGACCGCTTCAGGTGATACATCACATTTCTGTTCGTCAGAGTGATATATTCTGACGCGTCCTGTGTCTCATGGAGGCCTTACAAAGGTCGACCTTTCGTTTTTAGGGTACCAATGACCATCTAAATTGACGTCGAATAGGTTGCAGTTGGTCACGGGTGCGAGAACATGGCTCCATAATTCAACTGGGATTCGAGCTCTTCTGAAGATTTGACACGATAAAGACACGTCTGCAATGCGCCCCTCCTGGGACATACTCGTCGGCTTTGGACTGTCTGTTAAAAACCGTTCGAAGAGAGGCGCGTGCACCCTTATACAAGCATGACTCCACACTGAAAGTCTTTTCAGGGTCCTTTGGCTTTGTACAAGGTGACTTGCGGAGTCGGTGCATTTCTCAATAATTGAGCGTTAGGACAGGGAGCCACCCCGCCTGCTGTTGGGTGGACTGCCATCGACTCTGTCCTCCTCGGGTCGCTTCACAACTATCGTCTTATTTTGCGGGAACGCAACATGCTAACGGAGCCATCACCAAATGACCCTACTCAGCCGCGGCTCAGTATACTGGGACACTCTCTAGCTGGACTAGGAGCAGGTATAACTAGGTAAATCACTCGCTCAATAGTTATAAATTATCCCAGACGCTCTCTGAGAGATTCTCCTCTTTCAGCTCTGTAGTTGCCACTCCAATGGAGACACTCAAAGTCAAACTTCAAATACAGTACGAAGTGAACAAAGCGGATAGACAATTTTCTGGCCCGGTTGACTGCATACGAAAGATCCTCAGGAAACAGGGCATCCTTGGCTTATACAACGGCTTTCTGGGTACAATTGCCTTCCGATCTAACTTCATGTTCTTTTTTGGGAGCTTTGAGGGGAGTCCATGAAGAGGGTCGTTCAGCCGGACCGAACTGACATCTCGTTCAGGTTCTGATGCGCCTCGCTGACCGATATGAGATGCCAGTTGGAACTGCCAACTTTCTTGCGGGTGGTTTTGCCGCGTTGTCCTACTGGACCTTTGCTATGCCGGCAGACAACGTTAAGAGCCGGGTACAGGGAGCCTCGTTACGGAGCCCCGTGAGCGTCTCAGAAGCCGCCCGTGTTATCTATCGGGAGGCAGGATTCAGAGGGTTTTATCGTGGCTTCGGGATCTGCATGTTGCGAGCGTGGCCAACAAATGCCGCAGCCACCTTCATGTATGAAGGGCTTATGCGATTACTGGGAGCTGAGAAGGTATGTAAAGATCATATAACATATCGTATATTGTGGCATACATCCTGAAATGTTTGACAGACGCGAAAATAGCATAAACTCGTAGATCATGGGGACATAACGGGGGTGCCAGTTGCGGATGAGTTCGAAGATGAACCGCCCGCCACAGTTGCGTATGATGGTTTGTTGGGGTTGCTGGACGTCTCTCTGATGAGCTCAGCCATCTCGGCCCGCCACTCGTCCGAGTATTCCTCTTGCCATGTCTCGGTATGCTCGCCAACGCTCGACCAGTCGCCATCATCAAGAGTTTGACCTGGTGCCCAGCTCTTCCTAGAGCCACCGGCACTCCTTCCTGTCCGGAGGCCACGGATGAAGTCATATTCCCTTGCTAGGCCTAGACTTGCTTTTAGTATAGAACTGTTAATGCATAGATCATTTCTCTCACCTCTCGGCTTCTTGGGTTTTTTCACCGCTGCGGCTAGAAGATCTTCGAGGGGAATATCCCTCGCAACCATTCTTGGTGTCCCCTCTGCATCGACAGGCTGGGAGGGAGTCTCTCCTTCTGTGTGCCCCCCCGAACCTGGTACACCATCTTCCCCGTCCATTTCATCTCGTACACCAGCGGCCACGACGCCCTCCTTGACCCCGAAATGGCCTTTGTCGGGGTTGGCTGAGCGCTCCACTTCTGCGGGTTTCATAAAGAGGCCCTGTCTCGCCTTCTTGTGGTTGCGGTCAGAGACTAGTGCTCCCTTGGGCTGACTCTTCGCGCTGAACTTTTTAGCGCGATCGCCGGGCTTGTGTGCACGGTCCCGTGCGTGATGGGCGCTCCTGTCCTCTTTGAGGTTGAGCGGTTCAGGTACTATTTCTGCATCGGCCATGGTAGAGACGTGAAGGCGGCGAAAGCCCTCGAAACACAGGACGAGGTAAGCGCCAAGTTATTAAGGACCGGACTACACAAGTGACTCGGCTCCGGAATGACTTTGACCATTCACGTCATAGATAAGGGCAGGTATTTGTACAAGAAATGCAGCTATTACGTCCACTGCTCGTCCCAACCACCCGGTGTGGCAGGAAGCTCGGCTCCGAAGTCATCCTGTGCCAAATTGCGCCCTGGTCGATTGAGATTGAGGTTGACAGGACGCCCACGAAGCATCGTTTCCACTTCCTCGTCGCCTGCCGTGGCGTCTTTCGGTTCCGGTGGCGGCCCCTGCGCCTCCTCCTCGTTGGTGGGCGCAGCCGCACCGTGAAGAGGCTGAAGCGGCGGCTTCTCTTCCTCACTACCATCATCTGGGACTTCCAGAATCGCGTTTTCGGCTCTCAAGAGTATGTATTGGGCCGCCGACTTATTGAACTTGTATACCGAGTGCAGGGCCCTGACGTTCACGAGTAAGGACACAGCAAACCATAGATCATATCGACTTACCTGACTACCCCAATGATGACAAAGCCGATTACCACTATTGTAACGCCATCTAAACCACCCTGATTCCGATTATTTCGTTGATTCCCAAAGAAATGAATGCGGAAGACTTGTAGCGGTGCGAGGAGGGAAAGAGAAAACAATAGGGTGACGAATGATACGATCCCCACCAGTGAGATCCCCAATAGGAACCGTCGTGCTAATTGCACCAGCAGGCTAGGTCCATCAGTCGAAGGGGAATAGGCGGCCCGCGGATCGCGCCGTTTCGCCTTCCCAGGCACCTGCTTGGCACCCTTGTGCTTCTTGCTTTGCATACGTACGGTTGATTTGAAGCCTCCATTTGCGCGTGTGCCATCCCGGGGCTCTTCACGAACTACTTGTGGTAGGGCATGGGGGTCTTCCTGCACAACTTCTACGTCTTGGACTTGGTTTGCAAGGTCTGCAAATTTACGGACACTCGTCCGTATGATGTCGTTTGCAGCCCCAAGAGACCCGAAAGAATATGACCAGGTGTACATTGGTTCCGGCTCGAAAATCCGATGTTCTGGTGCCAATGTGGGGTCGTTTAACTCCGGAAGGAAGAATGTGACGATGAATGAACTGGAGAATACGAGAAGAAGGAATAATAATAGAGTGGCCGGTCCCAACACAACTGGAGGGTTGTCAGAAACGAGATTGCCACAGCAGAAACACGGGATACACCCACATGGAGAGGTAGATATACCAAGTACCTTGGTGCGTCTCCAGGCATACTTATAATTACATTGCGGACAGCTCCAGAAAGATTTGGTATTCGCTGAGGTCGTTCGCCAAGTATTCAGACATTGCACGTGCACGTACTACATGTATTGACAATTATTGGCTTACAAATGAGCGACCGTTGCGTGCCACGTCGCATTTCAGCGCACCTTGATGCTGCCTTTGCACAAGCAGGGCTTAATGAGTCTTCCGAGCTCCTCATCCGAACCACCAAGACATATTCTGCATTGCCGCATATCAGTGTGCTGGGCAGCAGCAGCCTCACTCATTGTGTGTATTCGGAGTGGGGCGGTCCAAGATGTTCGCTCAGCCTGGCCGAAGGCTTGCGCACAACAGCACTTCACATAAATATCCATCATGTTCTATCCATTCCATCATGAGAACATAGTAGGTGCATAACAGTGTCGTAGCTACAAATAGTGCTCAGTCAGACAGCCGCGAGATCGTGAACATGCCAATGATTACCACAGCGAGCACACCCAGGCTCGCGGGCAAGATCAAGTCCCTCGGTATGCCAAAGACATCATCATTGCGAGCGAGGTGTGCGGCCTTCGCTCTTGCAGCCTCTGCAGCGGCTTCCGCTCTTTCCTTTTCTCGGGCGGCTATCGCAGCGGCTTCCTCGGTCACTTTCTTCTCATCGAGACCCCAGCCCTTACCTCCGTGCAGTGCAAGTACGACTCTGTCCGTTTTTGCTGCTCGAGCTACACTGACCGCGTCCGCGACACCGCCATCCGCATCGAGGGCAACAAGATCACCATCCCGATCCGTGTAAAGCATGGAGAAGTCATGGGGGTCAAGCGGCACAGATCCCTCGGGCAAATTCGCGTTTGTGAAGTACGGGTCGATAGCAAGCTTGCCAGCGACGATTTCTCGCAAGTGTTCGTAGTCATCAGTCCTGGACTGGAAGCGGTGGACTCGACCGGACGGCGAAGAGAATTTGAAGACGTAAGTTCCGTCATCGACAGGAGGAGGGGCGTTATCTTTTGATAAGGATGAGATGCCGCCGCTGGGAATTGGTCGTCCATCTCGCCCAACCAGCTCGGAAGCGTCGTCGTCGAAGACGGAGGCTGAGTCGTTAGGATGGACGTCAGCGTCCTTGCCGCCATGCAAATGTGAGGTCGGGCTCTGCAGAGCAGCACGGGGGTCGTGGGAGCCAGAAACGACCGAATCGTTGTCATCATGACCGAAAGAATCGAAAAAGCGCCCCCACATCGGACCGCCCTCCTGTCCCTCCTGTTCCTGGTTTTCAGTGCTGAGGGAATTCATCTGCGGGACTAAGTCAGGCAATCTTCGGCATAGGCTACGGGAGCTAACCTGTTCCAACGTCGCATAAGTGAGTTTCAAGACATCAACGATGGCTACCAAGCGACCGTCCGCTTCGATGACGGGCAAATTAAGATAATGGCCATCTATAACGAGTTAGCGATCGTGAAGGTTTCCGATGAGCGTGAACATACTGTACATCTTCTTTAGTGCATCTTGGATATTCATAGTGGGAGGGGCGACATCTGGGTGAGGCGTCATGACCCGAACAACACTGCACCGGCTGGGATCCAAGCCAGCAGCAATGACTCGGAGGACAACATCTTTGCTGGTGAAGATGCCTGCGATCCTGGCTGGAGGTGCATTTGCTTGTCCAGCCGTATTCGCGCCGCCTTCCATTACACACACCGCAGTGGTACGGTTCTCTTTCATGAGCCTGGCAGCATCTCGCACTGTCGTTCGCGGACCAACAGTCGCAGGTTGTCGCCCATCCATAACGGTCGTTAGGTCGGGCGCCGCGGTTCTGTCGCGCAAGCTCTCTACAAACGCCATCATTGCGGCAGCCTGAGGGTTAGCAGCAACGCCACCACCTAGCTCGCTCTGAACACTCTCAAGAGCAGAGTAGAGCTTGGCAGAAGCGGAGGAGCCGCGCTCTACCTTATCCAAGGCTTCATGAAAGACCTTTGTGATGTCAAGAAGGCCCACAACGTTTCCATCTTCATTGCAGACAGGCTGATGGATAGATGAGTACGGATAAATGGAGAGTTCCCGGTTTGACTCACCAAGTGACGGAATCCGCGTTGGACCATAAGCTGAAGGGCCTCAGTTGCGCTTGTTGTGTCGCGTGTAACCATCGGACTACGCGTCATGATAGAGCTGACAGGTGTAGTACGAGGATCCAAGCCCTCGGCAGTGACCTGAGAATCAGTTCGTCCTTTAGCCTACGCCGAAAAACGGTGCAATGAAATCACGCACCCTAAAAGCAAGGTCCTTTGCGGTGAAAATCCCACTCAAACCTTCCTCATCATCGACTACCAAGACACAATCTGTTCGCTTGGCTGCACAAAGTTGGCTTGCATCTGCAACCGTCATGCTCTCGGGCACCGTCAACGCAGGGCTCGGCTTGAGGGCGGCGACGGTTCCCTTTGCACCGGTCATCTTGGACAACTTTTTGTTTCGTAGATTATTCGATGCAGTCGTAGAGATAGTTCGCTTGCGTGCAAGCTCGGACTCGATCTTCTTACGGATAGCCTGATTGAACGAGGGGCAATGTGAACATAGAAATTATGGAAGTACGGCAAGACAACCTAGACGCACTTCGTCTTTCTTGCTTGCCTTTTTGCGAGTGTCCATTGCTGAACCCGAGAGGGTCGACATGTTTGGGAGAGTCCGCGAGTTGGAAGAGGGAGTTGGAGAGGCTGCTCGTTCGGGGTGAAAGGAAGTGGTGTAAGTGTGAGTAGGAACGGGAATTCGGGACATGCAAGCCGGTCAGCCAAAAGCGGTCGGCGACAACCTTCAAATATCAATTTGTAGGAACTGTCCTCGTCTCTCGAGGTTTGAAATCACTCAGAATGAACTGAGAACCATTTACTCGATAAACCTCGTGGCACGAAGTTCGTATATTTCGTGCCTTTGTGTATACCAAACTGCCCAGAGAGAATACAGAACGCGAC
>Ga0307513_10009177_pt1 | contig 12520 bp, 7 predicted proteins | sample 15_EM_MG_FD_202174 | JGI IMG/M metagenome (GOLD analysis project Ga0307513, IMG submission 202174) | Populus trichocarpa ectomycorrhiza microbial communities from riparian zone in the Pacific Northwest, United States - 15_EM | ecosystem: Host-associated > Plants > Roots > Unclassified | place... | reverse complement strand
GTCCGACGTGAGTCTATAGTGGTTAAGCTAAAGAATCACGGCGGCCAACGAGGAGAATATAATGTACGAGTAACGTGACCGTTATGAGTATGTAAGATAATGTTGGGACGAGGCTATAATTCAACAACCTGAACATCCTCTTGTCATTGTTGTTATTGTAGTGGTTGCAGTGGTGATGGTAGCCTGCCAATGTATAGGGAGCAGTCAAGGAGGTGGCCGGAGTCGAGGAGCCAGTCAAAGTGTGATCAAGGAGGTATTGATTCAATGATTGGGCCAGAGCAAACCACTGAAATGAACTAGATGATTACATAATGATTTGAGACCACGCGCTTGGGGCTAAATGTCAAAAGCTGTCACTTGCTCTCATATTGTCACACTCATCATTTGTCATCATCTTACTTCACATGCATCATGTCTACAATAAAATTGGACCATATTTCTCTGCTCAAAAGTGCGACAAATTTTCCTAAGTGGAAAAGGTTTATCATGCAGGTTCTTCAAGCAGAAGGATACTGGACCTACATAAAAATCACTGATGGAGCCTTCAATATTTTTTCCAAGAGTCCAGAAACTGTAATCCTGGTCGGCTTACTGTGCCATAACCTACCGCTTCTGGATCAGGGTCCAACACCATATATAGAACTGAGTGGCTGAACTATTACTTGTTCAGTTATTCTACCTTTTGGTGTAATGGTTTGAGCATGGTTCTCTCAGCCAACTTACATTAACTGAACAAGTAACTGCTTGCAGCAGGTTGGTGGTTCAATCCTAGTGGGTGGCAAAATACATTGCCAGCAGATTGGATTGCTAATCTAGCGAGTGCAAGTGGGCAGGGTGCAATTCCCTGGGGTGGTGTATACTTCCCGCTCTAGAAACCCTTACGGCGGGAATTAAAGTTCTAGAGTGGGGGAGGGTGTAATCCTGGTCGGCTTACTGTGCCATAACCTACCACTTCTGGATCAGGGTCCAACACCATATATAGAACTGAGTGGCTGAACTATTACTTGTTCAGTTATTCTACCTTTTGATGTAATGGTTTGAGCACAGTTCTCTCAGCCAACTTACAGAAACTGCTGCATGCACTGTCACATTGAAGGCAGATAAGAAGATGGCATTTAAAGAGTGGTGGGAGGTGGATATAAAAGCTTGCACCATTGTTTTCCATCACATCTCACTGGTCACCCATTCCTATCTTAACACTGCAGTTGGCAAAATGGCACACTCCATTTGAAAGTGCCTTTATACTCTTTATGAAAGGACCAACATTCTGTCTCAATTTGACCTGTGTGACCATCTTTCAAATGCAAAGTTATGAGACTACCAGGATATTGATTGCTACCTTGGTGAATTCAAAGATGTGTGATTATGCTTTATCACTATAAACATCACCTACTCCAAGTTTGAGATGGTCCATCATATCATACAAGACATTTCTGATAGTGGTGCTTGGGGTTATTTCTGTCAATTGATGACCCAGACCATACAGGACCATGTCGAACAGAAGAGATATGCTATGACAAAATGTGAACCAGATACCTTGCTCAATCAAATCACAATGTGGCTCACCATTGAATGCCAATGTCTTGAGTCTGAGAATCAGTATTATGTCTATCTAGGCAGCTCAGCACCCTAGTTCTCACACAATAGTGTGAGAGTCATGTGGTTACACCTGGATATATTTTTAAAATGACCCAGATTTAGCTGGGTGACTTACAGCCGTTTGCAAAAAGGTTGGCACTGCCAGATTCAGAAATAAACAAAACACAACAAAACCCAATCTTAGGGTTTGGCTCATACATGGCTCATCTCTCAGTAACTGGGCCATTTCTCATCATAGAAAGGGTCTAATATTAGTAAAATACATTATTCCTACAACATTCAGAGAGGTTTTAACCTACAAGGTCTCAGAATGTGTATAGATAACATCTGGCAAAAGTAAACCCTAGATTCATTCTGGAAAGTCATCAATACATGGCTAATGAGCTCCTGAGTGCGATTTAGGTCACAAAACTTCACCAAGGACTAGAGTAGTCTTTTTTATGTTAAGAAGAATTTAATTTAATTGCTACAGCCTTTCAGCATGCTAAAATGATGAAGTCCTAATTTAGGGTTTACATTCATTTATTTACTTTCCGAATTTGGCAGTGCCAACCTTTTTGCAAACAGCTTGTAATCATGGTCACATGATTACATGACATTTGCACATATTTACTTACGCCCTCACATTTCCATATATAAGGACCTGCTAGGGGCTTCCATTTACTTACTTTCTTTCCTGCTTTTACTCTCACGTATCGTTTATCGTCTACCGAAACTCAAATACATTCTGGTCATATTCTTTACACATGAGTCAGTGTTTCCCAGTGTGTTTCTGTATGCTGGGTTTCCACTTTTTTTTGAATACTCACTTGAAGTGAATTTGAGTTCTGCTGCTCACCTTGGACGTCTTTGTCTCAGGGTACGCTGCTCTCTGCTTTTTGTGAGAGATGAGGTTGTCCTACAGACCTCTCTCTACGGAAACGCTTTACACCATCACTGTCAATGCTCCACAGTAATGCCGACTTCCATCGTGCTACCATCAACGCTCCTGTCAATTCTGTCAATGCTCTCTTTGATTCCACTGTCAACCCCATCGTCTTGTGACTGCCCATCGTGGCGCCAACACTGAGGTCCAAAACAGCAACCAAAACTGCTCCCCAACCACCCTTACCCCCATCTCCTTCAATGCTCACCAGCATTCCTTCGGGCATCCAATCGATTGGTGCTGAACAAGACAACGAAACACCTTCTACACCTGCTTCCCCACGAGCTCCTACTTCACCACCCTGTGTTTGAGAATCGAGAATCATAGACTCTGACTCGGATTCTGACTTGGATTCACCGTTTTTACCCTTTACAACCACATATACACAAAAAAAACCTGCATATACAAACTCGAACATGTCTCCCAACATGGCTACAGTTGAACATCCGATAACCAAACACTGCCCTATCCTCACCACTGGTGAGGTTACACCAAAGGCATTGGTGGACCTCACCGACACTCATAATGAATATTTCATTGCAAAAGAAATTGACAAGGCTGACAAGGTTAAAAAGATCCTAGGAGGCTTCAAATGTGTGCACATACACGACTGGATTGCTTGTGAACATGTTCATCTCCTGACATTAACATATGTGGAGTTTATGACAGAACTCCAAGCTTCATACCTCCCTTCGGACTGGGAGGAACTGGTCCGAACACAGATTTTAGGAATGCAAATGAAAAGTAACATGAAGTTCTGGGACTGGTGCCAGGAGATGAGGGCGACAAACATCATCTTATGTGGAATGACCTCACACCTCTCTGATGAGGCACTTCGTAACCAACTGGAGGCTAGTCTCGAACCATCACTCTGCTCATACGTCTTCCATGAGAAGATTAACAAGAAAACGGTCCTGAAAGAGTGGATCCTGGCCGTGAAAGAGGCAGATGAGAAACTTCAGGATGAATGCAAATGCAGTCAAAATGTTTTTAACAAGGAGACTGCTGCTCATAATGCTAAACAACCAGCACTCTTGAACTACTCTCATGAAGGAAATTCTTCTAAACCTATCAACGTGTCTTCTGCTACTGCTTGCAAGAAGTGTGCCAAATTGGGCGATGACGAACATAAATTACTCCAGCTACACAACAGATGCTTCAAGTGTTGTCGTTTCAACCAATCGCACAGAGCTGCAGACTGTCCCAATGGTTTCCCAGATGGGAACATGTACAAGAAGATAATGCCAACACGCGACGTGGCTGGGAATCCCCCTAAACCTGCTGCTATCGCTTCATCATCAGGTGGCTTGTCCAAAGGAAAAGCAGTCACATCCATTACTCCGGCAGAAGGAGAAACGACATCCGACAAGGAGGGCGACTTCGTAACGGCTGTTTTCCCTTTGGCTGTACTTGGGAACAGATCTTTCTCTGAGGAAGACATAAGTCCTCCATTATGCTCTAAACATTTTATTGCCAAGTTCAAAGTGTATGGGCCTCGTTTAGACTTCGCTTTAATGTATGCAGCACTCATCGACAATGGTGCACACATTGTATTGATCTGTCCTGAAGTTGTCGAAGAACTAGGCCTTGAGCGTCACCTTCTCCCTGTTCCTGAACCCGTCGATGTCGTGATCACAGATGGCAGGAAGAAAGCAAAAAAATTACTATCACATTACGTCAAATTGTCAGTTACATCTATGGATAATGCTTGGACTTCAAAAACAGTACATGCACTGATTGCGCCGGGTCTCTGCATGCCTTTAATACTCAGGTTACCTTTCCTTATTCACAATGATATTGTTACAGACCACGTAGCCCACTCTTGTATTGATAAAAAAACCAGTTATAATTTGTTACATCCTTCGAAAATTGTCCCACCACGTCCCCCTCCAATGAGAATTACTGCGAAGATCAAAGAGACAAAGGCTGGAAAGAGACTCATTCTGAAGGAACTAACCTCATTTTGTCATAAACGTGTGGAAGAAGGCAAACTTGTTTTCGAAGATGTTAAAGATGTTGATATGGTGGGCGCTGTGCGCGACGCCATAGAAAACATAGCTCTAAAAGAACGCCTGAAGGATCTTGAGGTGGAAATCAAGAAGGACTTTTGCGAAGTCTTCGAGGAGATTCCTCACGTGAAAGATCTACCTACAGACTACATGGCATGAATAAAATTGAAAGATGCTTATCAACAAATTTTGAACAGAACATACCAATGTCTGCATAAATATTGGGAGGCCTTCAAAACGCTAGTTTCACAACACTTGGAGGTGGGAAGAATTCGACCTTCTTCCTCACAATTCACATCCCCATGCTTTATTATCCCAAAAGCAGACCTGACAGTCCTACCGCATTGGGTAAATGACTTCCAGGAACTCAATGCGATTACAGTCATAGACAGTCACGACTCACCCTTTACCGCGAACGGATGACATCCTGAACGACTGTGCAAAGGGACGCGTTTGGTCCACTATTGACATGACAAATTCCTTTTTTCAAACACTAATGCATCCAGACGACGTGCATTTAATGGCAGTGAACACACTCTTTGGACTATATGAATGGTTAGTTATGCCTATGGGTCTATGCAACTCCCTGGCGATACACCAGCAATGGGTCACTGCAGCCTTACAATCTCGGCTTGGTAAAATCTGCCACATATATCTGGACGATATCATCATTTGGTCTGACAGTATCGAACAACACATCGAGGATGTCCGATGTATGTGCCATTCTATCTGATTTGCATGCAGCTCAGCTGTACATCAATGAGAAGAAAACAAAATTGTTCCAATCAGAAGTACGATTTCTGGGCCATAAAATTTCAGCCTGAGGAATTGAAGCAGGCAGTAAAAAGGTCGATGTGATTCTGGACTGGCCACGTCTGCAGACAGCTACGCAGGTCCGCTCTTTCATTGGCCTTGTACGCTACATCGCCACTTTCCTGCCCAAACTTTCTGACCACACAGCAGTGCTGGGCGATCTGATAACAAAAAGTGCAGACAAATGTTTCCCGTCTTGGATGGCCGAGCACAAAAAAGCATTTGCAAATATAAAAAAGCTGGTTGTCAGTCGTGAGTGCCTGACAATGATTGATTTTTCACTGATGCCCGAGAACAACATATATGTTATGACAGATGCAAGTGACAAAGGGATGGGCGCCTTATTGTCCTTCAGGAAAACATGGGAAACAGTGAGACCAGTCACCTTCGAGTCAATGATGCTGAAAGGGGCACAGTTAAACTATCCTGTACACGAAAAGGAGATGTTGGCCATCATCCGAGTGCTTATGAAATGGAGGACTGACCTATTGGGGGTCCCTTTCACCATACTGACCAACCATAAAACATTAGAGAACTTCAACACACAATGGGACTTATCGCGGCGACAGGCTCATTGGATGGAGTTTATGTCGCAATACGATGCAAAGATTGTTTACGTGCGAGGTGAAAACAATACAGTGGCCAACGCACTTTCACGAGTTATGGGGCAGGATGCAGCCACATCTGTGAAATCAATGGTTGGCGAGGCATATGCACACTGTACTGAGGAAGAGGACGACGTGATCACTGATCAGTACAGTTATGGTGGACAAGAATTCCTCTCCACTCACTTTGGTTTGCACACTCGCAGTGAGAGCCTGGAAAGCAGTATGTGCCACCTTCACTATTACGGCTGACAAGCACCTTCTGGAACAGATAAAAAGCGGTTATAAAAATGACCATTGGATACAGGACACACTTGCTAAAGCTAAAGGGAGCATTCCTGGGATCAAGCTTGTGAATGGGCTGTGGTATGTCAGCGAGTGCTTGATTGTCCCCTGTGAAGGTAGTATACGCGAAACACTGTTTCAACTGGCGCACGATGTCCTCAGACATTTTGGTTTCAACAAGACATATGCGGCCCTTCATGGGTCATACTACTGGCTGAACATGAGACGCGATCTGGAGACCACATACGTGCCAGGATGCATTGAATGCCAGTGGAACAAAGGCTCAACGTCAAAACTGACCAGGCCCCTTCACCCTCTACCAGTACCCGACCAGAGGGGGGACTCGGTCACCATGGATTTCATTGGACCATTGCCAATGGACGAAGGTTTTGACATGATACTCACTCTCACTGATCATTTAGGTTCCGATGTACGCCTATTACCATGTCAAACGAACTTAACTGCAGAAGAGCTGGCGGTATTATTTTTTGATGGCTGGTATTGCGAAAACAGACTGCCACGGGATATCATTTGCGACCGTGATAAGCTTTTTGTCTGGGTGTTCTGGAGGGCCTTGCACACACTAACAGGGACCAAGGTCAAAATGTTGACTGCATATCACCCGGAAACAGACGGCGCGAGTGAGCGCATGAACAAAACAGTAAACCAGATGCTGCGTTATCATGTCGCACATAACCAGCCGGGTTGGGTCAAAGCCCTGCCCTTGGTACGTTTCAACATCATGAACACCACTAATAAGTCGACAGGGTACTCCCCGTTCCAACTGCATATGGGATGTAGTGCACAAGTAATACCTCTGTTGGTGCCAAAAGATCCGCGGGACTACACACCAGAGGAGGAGCATGGTCACGAGATCGTGAAGTGTATGGAGGCACTCACGGCGGAAGCTCAAGATAATCTCCTCTGCACTAAGATTTCCCGAGCTGTACAAGTGAATAAATCCCACACACTGACTTTTCCTTTCACAGTAGGTGCTCACGTGGTCTTATCAACGTTACATCAGAGGCATGAGTATAAGAAAGCAGGAGACCTTCGCATCGCAAAGTTTATGCCCCGATATGATGGCCCTTATATGACTATCGATGTCGACAAGGAACACTTGACAGCGACACTCGACCTGCCAAACTTGCCAAACTCCTTCCCAACCTTCCACACCTCCATCCTGCAACCATATGTCGAAAATGATGCAAGTCTGTTCCCAGGGCACGAGTTCGGAAAACCAGCACCCATCCAAAACGACAAGGGCGACAAGGAATATTATGTCTGTGATATCATTGATGAGCGAAAGTGAGGTCGGGGTTACCAATACCTGGTTCGTTGGGTGGGATATGGAGCCAAAGAAGACCGTTGGATAGCAGGCTCCGAACTCAAGGACACTGAAGCGCTCAATGTCTGGTTGGCTAAGGCAAAGGAAGAGGGACCTTCACTTTCTACTTTGGCCAGCTGGTAGCTTTCCCACTGGGTTTTGACACACCTGCACTGAGCATTGTATGTAAAAAATTTTGTATTTTCCTGTGTCCATTTTCTTTTTTGCAAACCTTTCCGTTCTTTTTTTTGGAGTGTTCTTGTGCTATTGGATGGGGGAGGGTGTAATCATGGTCACATGATTACGCGACGTTTGCACATATTTACTTATGCCCTCACGTTCCCATATATAAGGACCCGCTAGGGGGCTTCCATTTACTTACTTCCTTTCCCGCTCTTACTCTCACATATCATTTATCGTCTACCGGAACTCAAATACATTCTGGTCATATTCTTTACGTGTGAGTCAGTGTTTCCCAGCGTGTTTCTGTACGCTGGGTTTCCACAGCTGTAATAAAAATTAATTCCCAGATTATTTTTTAGTTTTGTCTGCAATATAACCCCCCTTTATTAATCAATCATAAAAGGAATAAATTAAAAATATAATCACATTATTATCATCAGATTGATTGAGATTGCATCTAAAATTTGTTCCAATTATTTCTGTAGTTATATTCCAGGACATATTAAAAATAACTCCACATTTTATCCAGTTTTTTATCTCAGTGCAAATAAGCCAATGCCCCCAGTGTAAGAAAGAGCACAGAGAGCTTATATGATGTACTCAAGAAACAAACTGCCATACCTACAAGAAACATCAGGGGCTTGGAAGTATTATGCTAAGACAAGGATATAAAGAAAAGAAAGCAGTTGTTAATGCTAGATGACTCTGTTGGATATATATAGCCACTATCTTATCAACTTGGTAGCTCAATGGTTTAGAGCACTGGCATATATAGTCAGAGGTTGCTGGTTTAATTCCAGCCCTTGTCATTATCTTTTCCAAGGTCATCTCAGACCAGTTTCCAACAGACCCCTGACTTTGTGAAACCTCTGTTCAGTAGAGGCTTCAAATACAATCCAATTGAACATGAAATTAGGGAATTTGAGTAAAATTTGCATGCATACTCTCATGAACAATGTTCTGTAGCATCTAAACTGATCTCCCCTTAATAAGTCTTTCAGGTTTCTTTTTTTCTGTAAGTATTTACACCCCCCAATATGCATTTTCAGTGTGAATTAACTCTCATTGTAAATAAATAGATATGACATTACCATTCTACATAGGGCTGGGCACGAGTGCACTCACAGGTGACCCGGATCCGTACCCACGGGTATTTGGGCGCCAAATTTCACACCCAGATCCGTGAAGATTCTTTCCCATGGATCACCTGGAGCCGTGAGTCAAAAACCCATGGGTCAAAGAGTACCCACAGGTATTTCCAATGACGGATCCTCATGGGTACCCACATTGAGAAGTGGAAGAATCAATATATATTGCATTGTAAACTACCCTACAACATATGTTGTACACAAAATATTGCCCAACCCTACACTCTCTACGGCCCATAAACCTCATGCCATCGTTAAGTCCTCCACCCCCTGGTCACGTTCGGCACATCCTGGCGGATTCAATGCATCAGTGTTCAACTCAACACATCCATGGTTGACGCAACTCATTGGGTGTTTGACTTGACATGTTCGCATTGGATTCAAGGCGCCCATGTTGGGTTGAAAGCGTCCACATTGGGTTTGAGGTGCCGCATTGGGTTTGAGGTGCCGCATTGGGTTCAAGATGCCAAGTTGGGTTTGAGGCATCCACATTGGGTTTGAGGTGTCTGCATTGGGTTTGAGGCACCCGTTGAGAGGTGCAACGTGAGTCTGACCAAAGAAACAACAAACACAACACACACACACAAGCGGAGTGAGGCTCAATGACCAAGCAACGTGATCCACACAAAACTAGTGTCAAAGACACTAATAAATCCTGACTGTGACTGTGGGTATGCAATTTATTTGACTTTCAGCAATGCAACATCAGAAAAAGGCCACCTAGCTCTGGCTGTCTTTAGATGCTTTAGCTGTCCTAGAGCATCCTGAGACATCCTGGGATGTCTTGGGATGTCTTAGGATGCCCTAGGACTGCTAAAGCATCTAAAGACAGCCAGAGCTAGGTGGCCTTTTCCTGATGAAAGGGGTTCGTTTGCCACCTCATGGTTCGTTTATTGTGGTGAGGAGTTATTCACAACCAATTCTAAGATTGGGAGATCTTAGAAGTGTTCTTCCAAAGATGTACAATTTTTATGCAAGGGTTATTGAATATAAATATGTAGATCCCGTTGTATTGCTCAATTTCGAAGATATAAGGATATTCTGCAATTTCTAGATCGTAGACGCTGTTCTGTATGCTCTGGGGTCTGTTTCAACCATTCACAAGGCCTGTTTCAGCCGTCTGATGTAACAATTAAACCAATTAAGCGCTGGAGCTCAATGTCTTGACTCGTCTGTTCTGATCACAAAATCTCGTTCTATATCGTTCTGATCTCTTGCAATGAAGCCAATCATCTCAGTCTTTTCGTTCTCACACTGGGGCTCTACCCAATTGACCAAAAAAAGAGCTAAGAAGGTTGCTTGCTTTATTTTTACAAATACTCAAACTTATATACTGTACAAACTGTTTGGCTCGATCTTTACAATAAAATATATTCTACGATCTGAAAACCCGTCCAAATGTTGCGTGTATTCCTTTCTTTAGAGATCTGTGAGCCACCTGACCTATTTCTAAGTCCGAGACACCTCGAGGATTCCAAGGAACACTATCTAAGACATGGTACCTGAGACGCGTGTTCTATGTTTCTTTTATTCAGTTCTTGGCGGTCCTTCCAGTCCACCACATATGCAGCCTTGCCGTCTACACGTTCCTATTTCTTTATCTCAATTCGTCATGCGTCCCCTTTATCTAAAAGAGGCAACCGGTAGATCCTGTCACATTTATTTGATGCCACCATGCCTTGTCTGATTCTTCCATGCGTGACTGTTATCTCTTGATCTAGCTCCTGATCAAAATCACTGATGATCTTTGACCACCACATCCATCTTCTAGAGTCGGAATGCAGGACCATCGTCTTCAGCAGGCACTCCTTTAGTCAAGCCTATCTTGAACGGATTCTACCCAATTCTCATCTTAGATAGCTTCCTTATCCTAGCTGTGAAGCTGCTCTCAGTCTCTGGTCCATGGTTTTTTAAGTTCAAGTCTTTCTTAGCTAGATGCTACTGCTACCAAAGAAGGTAACCAGTAATTGCCGTCGTATTTGTTTGACACCTCTTTGTGCCGTCTTATCTATTCTTGTGCGATCATGTTTCTTATCTTTAATCAGTACCTCCAATTATGGATATGAGTGATCTTCAGCAACCTTATTCAGCTTTGCCGCTCGATATGCTAGATCGCTGTCTTTGACTACTCATGCATCTTCTTAGATACGTTATATCTTCGACAGCTTCTATTCAGTCTCTGTCTTAGATGATTCTTTATCTTAGAAATCGGGTCCCCAGAATATAATCATCAGTTTCTAAGATTCTTTCAGATCTTCGGCAAGTTTATTCTTCACTTCCCCCTTGGTAATTGATGCTTCGAGTTTCCTAACTCGGAAGATTAGGTCTTAGAGTGGTTTCTAAGGTAGCCTATTACTCCGGGATGTCTCCAAGTCTACAGACGTGACCTATCTCTTAGATCGTGCATGCTGTTGCTACTGTCACTCCCTGTTTGGGCACTTTTCTTAGAAACCTTAGTCATCGAAGGCTCATCAACCAGGTTCTCATTGTGTGCCTCTGCTATTATCTTTCTGAACTGTGTAGACATTATTTCAGGTGAGAAATCACAAAATCTCATGATTTTCAGGGCCAGTTGCATAACTGTCCTATCACCGTGTTGGGTTTGGGGCATCTATGTTGGGTTTGAGCCGTCCGTGTTGGGTGGTGGCTCTTGTTGATAATGTAGTGGCATTGGGTTGGGTTCAAGGTTTCGAGGTGGGTTCAATGCATTCGCGTTAGGCTCAGAGTATTCAGATGAGGTGGTGGCAGCGGAAATTGTGTTGAATAGTCATGAGTGCCCACCAGCAGTTCACTTTTGCATGCGAGGGAGGTGGAAGATGCTGGCACAGTGTCGATATGTTATAAGTGTCCACTCCGCTCGCTCTTGCATGCGAGGGAGGTGGCAATGGCAAAGATGATGATGATTTGGTCGTCTCCTTGTGTGCACGAATGTGTCACCCTCGTTGTCAGGGGCATGGCATTGGCCAGCTGCTAGCATCACTGTGTGTAGACAGTGGCCTGTCGATTTCTATGGTGTGGTTATCAGGAGTTAGCAGAGAAAGGAGGACTTGGTTCACCCTTTATGCACCCAGTGGGTCTCCCCTTGTCCAACCACTCCCGAAGCCCTACACCTGCCCAAAATCCATTGACATTGAAAGTCAGTCCTACATCCGATGGAGGGAGAGGATAGGTGGCAACGTGTTTGAGAACTAAAAAGAACAAAATAGGTAAACACACACATAGTAGTTGTAAATGAATTACTCACCTTTAATGCATCTTGCCGCACTCGTTGAATCCAAATGGATGGTGCAGAGTGGTTAAAAGCGAGATCAATTGTGTTTAGTCATAGTTGATCTCGATTCAAACTCTGCTCAGCTGACGGCGCTGAGTCCTGAAATTTGACAGTGGGATCAAGGGGGTGACACTAAAAAAAATAAGGATATCACATCGAAATTTCTTTTAAGGAACAATTTGGTGGACTAACTAACTGATTGTGGGAATTACCTTCCAGATATGGTAATTTTTTTTGATCTAATCTAATCTAGTTTATTTAAATTCTTTTTTTCCAACTTTTTTTTGCCACCCTAGATGGTTTTCCATCATTATTTCATTTATCTACTATAGAATTACCAGCCAATAAAAGATAA
>Ga0307513_10009176_pt1 | contig 12522 bp, 7 predicted proteins | sample 15_EM_MG_FD_202174 | JGI IMG/M metagenome (GOLD analysis project Ga0307513, IMG submission 202174) | Populus trichocarpa ectomycorrhiza microbial communities from riparian zone in the Pacific Northwest, United States - 15_EM | ecosystem: Host-associated > Plants > Roots > Unclassified | place... | reverse complement strand
TTTACGCAATCTGTCCCTTGCCTTAGAATCTCTGAAAGACCAGTTAGGTTTCCTAGTGACCATAATACTAGGTGGCGACTCCCTTTTACACAAACAACAAAGACCCTGAAATCAATCGAGGATCGCCGCGACACCGCGCTCCGCTGCGAGGGTGCGACACTAACTATTTGGAGATTGTAGCATCAACAAATCAAGGTGTTTTATTCTGACGTATACAATGGACCACAATGTTATGTATGCAACCCTACTACCAAACAATTACAGGAGGCCTCAAATCCAAAGACATGATATCACTACTATCACTGCCTGCTTCGTGTATCTGTCTCTCCTTCTTCTTCCCTCTATGCCTTTTTTCCCTATTGGTTTGGTTTCAGTCCTTAAAAAAAATGATTTTTTTAGACCCTTTTGTTGATGGATTCCCCCCCGGTTTTTCTCCCCTATGATTTTAGTTGAAGAAAGGAGACAATCATTTGTTGTTGCTGTTTGGGTACCCTCTGATTAATGGAGAGCTGGGATGGGGTTTTTTTTCTATGCCCCCCTTTTCTTGCTACTGTCATCTCCGTCCTTTGATCCTGTACGTTTTATTTTCTTCCCCTCCTATTGTTTATCTCACTTTATCTCGTTTTGTCTCAGTGCCTTCACTCCTCTATGTCCTTTTTTTTTTTGAGGAAATTAATTTGAAAATTTTGAGATTTTTCTTGGAATTTTCAAAAAAAAAATTAAGAAAAGTTTCAGAGAGAATCAGGTATTTTTAATACCAGATCTGTATCTTATAGTGTAAATATACAGCCTGATATTATGCAAAATTATTGGGAAGACAAGCGAGAAAATCACAAATATTTTTTTGAAAGGACATTTGAAAATGTTTTGAATTTTTTTATATAGATTATATAATATTATATTATTATTATAATATATTATTATTAAATATATGGGCAAGGCCAGGCCTAGCCTGATCTGGTGGGGCTGACTGGCGGCCCAATAGAGTTGGCCCTCTTGTTTTTTTGTTCAGGCTAGACTCGGCCCAGCCGTCTAGGCTTGGCTAAAACGGGTCCAGCCCATGGACCATGTGGTCGCTGGCCCACCCCAGTGACCACATTAATTATAATTTGTTCCCTGCATGTAGAATGAATTATCATTTTGCATGTAAGGAATGAGCTTGTTGGGGGAAGAAGAAGGTGTTTACTTGGTGTAGGGCCAGTGCAACTTGCATCGCTGGTCTGACGTGCGGCTGGTGGTGGTGCTGGTGGAGGAGTTGACAGCCGCGGTTTGTAGAGGAGAGAGATAGAGGAGCTCGGTGGTGCACTCACCACGTGAGGTGGTCAAGCAGCTGCTTGTGGTGGAGATGGTAGTGGTCAAGCCGGTGGTGAGGGTGTTGGTGGCTGAAGGCCATGGTGGAGAGAGAGAGATGAGAGAAAGTTCATGGTGTAGCAAAAATGGGTGGGGCAAGCTGATTTTTTGTTGACTTTGGACCTTATTTTCTCCTCACTTAGACCATGGAATTCACCCTTATTTATAGGGCATGAAAGAGAAATGTTTTATATCTAATGATGCCAAATCTTGGACTTTGATTCAATCCAGAAAGATATCAATTATTAGCTCAAAGTAGCTATCATGGGCTATTATATTTTTTGCAGGGAAAGGGCTGGTTGGGCTGGCCAATTTAGAGCGGTTCAACAACCACTGTGGTGTCAATCTATCATAAAGGATCACATTGGCATGTAGTCAGGTGTCAGGTGATCATTTGTGTGTAAGTTTTGTCCAATTTGGTAGAGACATGAAGCATAAAACGTCAGTCTTATGTGAAATCCTCTCAACTTGCTCTTAAATCTACTTTGTCTCTTTGGTTTTATCTAAAATGAGGTACAATTAGGCTCCTAATTCCATAAAAAATTAAAACTTGATTTTTTTTTTCTATATGTGAAATCCTCTCAACTTACTTTTTAAAAAATGCCAGTCTTCTTGTTTTTATTTTTATTTTTAAAAGAGGTGAATTTGGGGAATAACCCGAAAATGAGTTATGACAAGTATCATAACCATTTTCAGAAAAGAAGTCAACTTCCATCCATTAAGATGCCCTCTAGCTGGACCATGTTTTTAAAGTGTGGTGTTGCTCCCAAATGCTGAGGGATTTCACTAGATCAATCACTATCATGGACTGTTTCAAGCCATATTGCTACCAATTGATTTGCTATGTATATTACCTTTGACTAATTTGGTCATAAACAACATACCGTTCAAGCTAAGGTGGCTCATCTTCATCTTCATTGTTCATCTTTTTAGACAATCATGTCACTTGTTTTCTTGGTGGCCCACATGAGCTTCTCAAACATCAATATCGTCTTTGCCAACAAATTTTACAAACTCGGTCAAAGACCATTTTTTATAAATTGTTTTTCTTGTCCTTAGAATAGATCACAAATTTAAAATGGTATTCTTTCAAATCTAATTGTTAAAAAGAAATCATTGAGATGTAAACTTGAATGTATTTTCATGAATATTAAATTTCTTTGGTCGAGAACCCAAAACATATCATTCAATGATAGGATACACTTTGGTATTATGGGTCAAATGTTAATTGGGCTTGAGAAGAAGATTATCTCAAAATCTGGCTATGAACTTTTGTATTGTAAAATTGGCAAGAAAAGATTCCAAAGGTAATTCTTAGCTTTCAAAAGGGAAAACATCTTACTCATGTTACATTGAGCTTATCCATTTATTGGTACAGACTAAATGATTCAATGACATGTAAATGACTTGTGGTACACATTCAGGTCATAATTTTCTCTTTGTGGAGGTTAACACCTTTCAATGCAAACAAGTTATTTTTTATTAGAAAGGACTTCAAAGGTATGTAATGTAGGTTATGTCTCGCGACTATAAAATAATGGATTTTCATGAGGATCAAATGGTGTTTATGGGTCGAGAAACATAAGATCAACTTATAGATATCTTTCAGGCTTCTTGCTAGGATTTTAATTGCCGATGATCATGATCTTGATTCTCTAAGTTTTCATGGTTTGTCATTCAACATTTATCTTTTAATGAATGATTGACAACCAAGACATGTCTTATGGTGTTTTATGAAGAGGTAAAGGGTGGTCCTTCTAGAAAATATTTTATGATGTCTCCTGAGGTATTTTGATTTTGCTGAGTACACATTTAGGGTTGGTAACTTGTCTTAGCACATTTTTATGTGTGCACATTTTTTTTTTATGAAAAAGGCTTCTGAGGACCTACCACCTATTTTAGCATCATGATAATAATGAATAGAATTCCAAAAGTCATGACTTATTTTCAAAGAATTCTCAATATTATTTGAGATCATTGTTTATACTTCCTAGAGGTCTATCATTTGATTAAAAAGGACTTTTACAAGCATGTGGCATTGGCTATGATTTTGAGATATGAAAAGAAAGGATTTCTTAATCTCAAAAGGTGTGTAAAGGGTTTAGATGAGTCAGGATCAATCTTTTTGCATGATTATTCTTCTTTGAGAATTTATCTTGATGAGACATTTTTTTTAGTATGTTTTTTTAGCATTTTACCCTACATCTTCTTCTTTTTTTTGAGTTATTGTTGTTTTTTAGGTTTCCAATGAATTATTCATCTCTAGCAATTCTTTTTGTTTCCCTCTAGTATGAAGTGTGATCCTAGATATAGTTTTTTAAGAACAAACTTTTCAGTCTTAAAAAGGGGACTAGCGAGGGATATATTTGTTTATGAATAGGAAGGTAAAGAAGGCTTTTCTTCATTTCAAATGCAGATTATTTGGATTGATAAGCATTGATCTCATTTGATGTGATTTGTTCAAACTTAACATATAATTCTTTTATGTGAATCTATGACTTATGAACTTTTTATACATCACTATTCATTATGCTCATCATATGTGGAAATGAAAAAGAAGTTGTCAGGCATGTTTTGGACTCCAATCTTTCATTTAGAATTGTCCCTTTTGGAGATTTCCATAAATTGCCCCTTAGTGTGGGGGTGATCCTAGTCGAAGTTTATTGTTCATAAAATATTATTTTTCTTGGCTCAAATGTGGATAGGAATCAATAGTTTTTAGAATTGTTAAGTAATTGTCAAAGATGGTTTTTTTTCATTTCAAATCTAAATTTGTTTATGCTGATAAATGTTAGTCTCATTATAGAAAAACTTGTTGGTTAACTTTGGAAGAGATGCAGTGGGACGGGTGGGTCCACAGTCCAAATGCACACAATCAAATCATTCATGTCATCAAATCAACAATTTTGTTTTGGACACAATTTTCTCACAAGCTTGGTTTCTCTTGAGTGTCAAAGAAGGTGGGGATTGCACTTTAGCATTTTCACGAATCATTTTAGAGTCTGATCAAATTTTAGTAATTTTAACATTTTACTTATTTATTCATTGATGCAAATAAAATGCCAATGTACTTTCAAAAGAACATCTCGGGATTTCAAAGCAACTGTTGCTACCCAATATTTTACTCAATCTTCAATATTTTTTTTTAAAAAAACTAAAAATAGCAAAAAAAAAACACACAAAAATATATTTTTGATGTATTTGTGTTGTTTGTGACGTCTTTTCCAAAGAATTTAAAATAAAAAACAGAGAAAACATGCATTTAATTTTTTAGTAATTTAATTCTAATTGTGGAAGGGAGAGGATCAATTTAAAAATTAGAAACCCTCTCACCAAGCAACCCATTTTTTGAAATCAAATGTTCTTCAATCAATTCTCTTAATTCAAGGGTCCATTTTTCTTTGCTTTGTCTCCATGTTAGCAAATGAATTGTTGTGATTTATTCTTGAAATCCAATGGTTGATCTTGATTTGTTCTATGTTCAAGCCCAAAAGAATGTTCACCTATAAATAGAGAAACCAAAAACAAAATACCCATGCATACTCTCCTTATATTGAAGAGCCGCCATACAAAAAACAAATGAAAAGGGGGAACTGGCCTTCATCATTTTCCCCTCACTGATCGCCAGCCACCCAGATCTCTTCTCTACCCTTCATCCTCCTCCCCCTAAGACCAAACCTATCTACACCCACATGTCACCATCATCTTCAACCTCGAGCTTCCTCTCATTCCCCACACACAGACCATTTCCCAAATCGGTCTCTATCCAAAATACCAGAAAAACAAGCTGCCTGACCCCAGCTCTCCCACTGATTGTCAGCCATAGCACCAACCCCCTACCAAAACCAAAACCCACAACAGCAATGCACACGGTGCCTCTCCCCCACACAGTTTTTCCCCCCTCTTAAATCTGACCGACAGCCACACAACAACAGCTCTCCCAAGGACCCATTAAACCCAAAGCTGAATCAACCACAACTGCCCTTTTTCCTCCACAGCCTCCATCTCCCGAACCAGCCTCTCCATCACTGCCACCGGTGATAGCAGAGACCCATCAACGCCAAACTCCCCATCTCACTCATCCACTGTCAAACTCCTCCCTTCCAGCAAAACCAAATCACTTAATTCTACCACAAACCGTGACCCTCATAAGATCTTCCCCAAAATATTTATCCTTCATCATTTCTCTATAATCTTGCTCGTCATCATCTCAAGCAGACACCTTTTGTTTCTTCTTCATTTCTCGTTTTCATTTATAGTTGGCAAACTCTTAATGTTTGTATTTACCGCATCGTGAGTTTGAAGGGAGATGTATTAAGAGAAATATTTATTTTGTTTTATTCATTAAGGTTAGAATAATATTCTTAGTTTAGTCTATATATAATCTCTTTGTATTTAGGTTAAAAAAAAACTTTATAATAAAATGATCTATAAAACCCTAGCTAGCCTCCTCTTTTATTTTTGTATTTTCTCTATGTTTAATTTTAGATTGTTTAACAGGATTATGGTCCATAGCTTTAATCATGTTAGATACCAGCAACAATATTCTACGACATAATTAATTACTTTGTATGTCATAACCCAATTCTAGGTTATTCCCAAAAATTCACTTTTATAAAAATAAAAATAAAATAAAAGCTGGCGACGTGAAGAAAGCAGACAGGGGAGGATTAAAAAAATACATAAAAATCAAGCTGCAATTTTGGAGGAAATTCAAGGCTTAAATGTAACCTATTATGCCCAAAAATGGAGGAAAAATACAAATCTAAGGTCAAATTAAATGATTATTGAACGAATTTGCATAAAAATTAAGTCCACGGACATAATTAAATTTTTAATAGGCCAATTTGATTTTATCATGGGCCAAATTAAATTTTAATTATGTTTAAGAATTAATTTGGGTTCAATTGAAGGATATAATTAAGTACAAGGACTTAATTATACTTTAAATGGGTCAAATTAATTTTATTTGGGGCTTAATTGGTGAAAAATGAAGTTTGGGGGGCCTAATTTGGGCTTAATTGAGAAGATTAGAATTTTAAGAGACCAAATTTAATTTTTACCAAGTTAATTGATTGAAACCAGGGGCCAAATTGCAAGAAAATTGAAGTTTTGGAGTCAATTATGGGTTAAATTAACAAAATTCGCAGTTAAGGACCAATCCGCAAAATGCGTCAAACTATAGGGACTTAATTGACGAAATCCGGGGTGAAATTGAAGAAATTGAAAGTTTAATGGTCAATTAGGGGTTAAATTGCATAAATCCGAGACTAAGGACCAAATCGCAATAGGCGCGTAACTTCAGGGTTCCAATTGAAGTTCATTTGGGGCTTAATCGCATTAAATCGAAAGTTTAGGCTCAATTAGAGATACCATTGCACAAAAGTGTAAGCGGGAGGACTAAATTGAAGATCGGCGAAAAATCCCTAATTTAGCCCAAAACGGCGTCGTTTTGAATTTTTTTTAAAAAAAAGTACCAGACGACTGTTCATTGTCTTACTCAATTTTACCCTAAAATGACAGCTTAGGGAGTTACTTTTAAGGTGCATTTAATGCCTCATATGTCCACCAAAATTGACAACACATGCACCAAAATGGTCACTTGACATCCCTCTATCCCCGAGTATGGTCCGTGCAGGCTTATTAACATGAAATCGGCCCCGGCACCGGCCTAAAGAGACCAACTCAAGAAGCCTTTTCCTGCAGATTTGACAACTCACGATGCACACTTTGAACCAACGGTTGGGATCCTTCCCAGCCAAACCAAAGGCCATGATTTGGCACCATTAAAGACAAAATGTCCCTCTTCCACCTCCTATAAAAGGGGTGCATTTCATGGCCTGGGCAGGGAGAAAATCGGGTCCAAACTCGGCCAAAAACCAGTCATTCCCCGGTTCCCAACCAACATTTTCCTCCCTTCTTTCTCTCTCCAATGTGTCTTCAGCCCCTGAAGACCCCATAGATACCTTTCTCCTCTACTAACAGATGGCAGCGTAACCTCCCTGCGAACCCAAATCCTCACTAGTGGCAGAACAACCACAACAACCACTGGTCCCTCTCCCCTGGCAGATTTTCTTCTCCTTCATTCATCCTGCTCTGCCACCGGCCACCATCTCTGCCACAGCCTCAGCCACCGTCCTCACGTCAGCCCCTCCCCGTCTCGACCATCTAGGCCTCCATTTAGGCACTCCAGTGTCAGGTAGCGCCGCCCCTCCATTGCTGCAACTAAGTTGTTGCATGTAGAACAAGAATTTGTTCTGCATGCAACATAATTAATTAGCATGGTTGCTGGGTCGGGCTAGCAACCATGCGGGCCTGGGTGAACCATTTGGGTCCGGCCCGACCCTAAAAAGAAAAGAAAAGGAACCATTTGTCGGTTTGTTACTTCTCCTACTACTATTCATTGAGCAGTTATTCTTCGTATTTTGTGATATCTTTATAGTATAGTCTTTTAACTCTAGCCTTCTCCTCTCTTATGTTCATATTTTCTCTTTGTTTAATTTTGGATTGTTTATGTCCATAGCTTTAATCATGACAGATACCAGCAACAATATTCAACGACCTGATTAATTACTTTGTACATGTGAAATGCAGCTCAAGAATTAGAAATTTTGACAAATCTCAAGACAAACTAAATTAATTTCCGGTGGCCCTTTTTAACCAATTTTGAAAGCAAAGGCTTCGTTATCGTATATAGTCACAGAAAAATTTGTGGTTTTGAGTTCAATCACTTAGAATCCGGTGGTTTAATATTAATATCGATTTTTGGGTTTTTTTTTTTTTACCTTTAACTTTTTGTAAAACAAAACAGAAAACTTGATTTAAAAATACTAATTGAATTGCTGACGAAATATAAACATTGACGAGACATTTTTTGACGATGGAAAACCATCGGTGCTTCCATCCGCATTTAAAAATACCAATTGAATCTTCATTATATGCCACCGAATTATTTCATTGATATTTTCTAATTTTCTATTGGTGTTAGCAACTCTTACCCACTTGTGCAATGTCAAGGGTTGCTTGTCTGCTTGACTTCTCTAGTTCACATTACTGACCTTGTACTGTCATTACCTGTGTCTAATAAATGTTCACAAAAAAATGAATGCATAATTTTTTATATCATTCTTAGAAAATTTATCTTTAATTAAAAATTTATTACAGACTAATTATAACCAAGTTCAAATTTGGTCAAACGTTTTGACCAACCAGTGCACCATCATTTTGAAGGCCAGAATTTAGACATAAAAAAAGGAAAATTATTCTGACCCCCACATTTGAAGACCATTTTATTTTATCTTTGTAATTTTAAAAATTAGTTTATAATATTTATAACATTTTATGTATTGCGTTGAATAGGCGTAAACTTAATTAATATAAAAAATTGAAAATATTACACTTCTAAATAATTCGTTGAAATTGTTTTTAAAGAATCATTCCAAAAAGTTGAAAATAAAAACAGAATTAGAAAAAGACATGGAAAATATTTGGCAAAAAATATGAATGAGGAGAGACTAGTGATGGATCAGGGTCCATAGCTTTAATCATGACATATACCAGCAACAATATTCTACCAGAAAATTAATTATTTTGTACATGGGAAACGCATCTGAAGAATTAGAAATTTCGACAAAAAATAAAATATATTAAACAATTGGGGTATCTCAGGAAAATCGAAGAAAAATTAAACATTAATTGAAATTCAAGATAAAAAAAAGAGACAGAAAAAAAGTTGTATTCAAATCTCTTGCATTACTAAATTTTATTTCTTATAATTAATAAAGACAAGATATATAAGATCTCTCAATTAAATTAATCAAATTTAAAAATTAGGATTATTTTAAATTGAGATTCAATGATGGAAGAATAATGCTATGTGAAATGGTGACTTGGTGACTCTTACAATGATGGAAGAATAATGCAATGTGAATTGGTGACTTCCAAACTCTTGGTTGCTTGTCTGCTTCAATTCTCTCGTTCATATTACTGAACTTGTGGTCATTATCCTTTATAATAAATGGTCATTAAAAAATGAATACATAAATTTATGAGAAGTATAAATATTTTTCTATTTTATCTTTAATACTTATGTTAGAAAAAGACATGTCTTTTTTTTTTTTCAAAAACATGAATGAGGAGAGATACCAGGAACAATATTCCACCGGATAATTACTTGGTACTTGGGAAATGCCGCTGAAGAATTAGAAACAGGACAATCAAAATTAATAATTCGTTCGAAATTTTTTTTTTTTTTGAAGAATCATTCCAAAAAGTTGAGGAAAAAAAAACGAATTAGAAAAAGAAATGGAAAATATTTGGGAAAAACATGAATGAGGAGAGACTACTGATGGATCATGGTCCATAGCTTTAATCATGACAGATACCAGCAACAATATTCTACCAGAAAATTAATTATTTGTACGTGGCAAACGCATCTGGAAGACATAGAAATTTCGACAAAAGTCAAGATAAACGAAATTAATTTCCGGTGGCCCTCTTTAACGAATTTTGAAAGCAAAGGCTTCGTTATCGTATATAGTCACAGAGAAATTTGTGGTTTTGATTTCAATCACTTAGAATCCGGTGGTTTAATATTAATAACGATTTTCGGGTTTTTTTTTTTTACCTTTAAATCTTTGTAAAACAAAACAGAAAACTTGATTTTTTAAAAGTTTTGTTCGACATCTTGATTTGTAAAACCTATTAATTGGGTTTAATCTAATACCTGACTTTTCTCACTCCCAGAAAAGAAGAGAGAAGAGAAGTGAGTTCAAAGAGAAGATTTTGATATGACTTGTGTTCGATCTTATCTTAGTGGAGAGGGAGAGAAGAAGCCATGGAGAGAAGGAGAAGAAAATCGAAATTTGTGAAAACCGAGTCGTTTGGGTCGTCGGGGTGATATCACAGAGGAAGATATTTTTATCTTTTCATCAAAATTTAATCTTGTCTTAACCCGGTATGTAAAGTGCAAATTTTTTTAATCTACAGAGGCAAAGTGAAACCGAGTTTTTTCAAATGTCAGGATGGTCAGAATAATTTCCTAAAACAAATTCCGCCGGTATTGTGTTTTTTTTTTTTTTTTAGATTTATTGTGAACTATATTATTATACTGGAAGGGGATCATCAGGTAAAAAAATTATAAATTGCCATCTCCGACGGAACAAAATGTTTGTTGATGATTCTGGTATTGTAGCAGCTTATCGATGGACTGCTAATAAAATATTCAATCAATAAACCCAGGTTATGGATTTGCTAATGGATTATGCCGACAACATATTCCGTTCGCAATTCCATCCACATTTAAAAATACTAATTGAACTGCTGATAAAATGTAAATATCGATAAGATATTTTTTTATGATGATTTTCTATCGGTGCTTCCATTGGCATTTAAAAATACCAATGAAATCTTCATTATATGCCAACCAATTATTTCATTGATGTTTTCTAATTTTCTACTGGTGTTAGTAACTCTTACCCACTTGTGGAATGTCACGGGTTGCTTGTCTGCTAGACTTCTCTCTTTCATGTTGCTGAACTTGTTTGCTAGACTTCTCTAGTTCACATTCCTCACCTAGTATAGTGTCTGTCTAATAAATGTTCAAAAATAAAAATGAATACATAATTTTTTTTATATCCTTCTTAGAAAATTTGTCTTTAATTAAAGAAAAAATTATCACAAACTAATTATAACCAAGTTCAAATTTGGTCAAACGTTTTCACCGACCAGGGCACCCCATGATCATTTTGAAGGCCAGAATTTAGACATAAAAAAAGAAAATTATTCTGACCCCCACATTTGAACACCGTTTTATTTTATCTCTGTAAATTTAAACATTAGTTTATAATATTTATAACATTTTATGCATTGCGATGAATACGCGTAAACTTAATTAATAAATTTTTTTAAAATATTACACTTTTAAATAATTCGTTGGAAGAATCATTCCAAAAAGTTGAGGAAAAAAAAAAGAATTAGAAAAAGAAATGGAAAATATTCGGGAAAAACATGAATGAGGAGAGACTAGTGATGGATCATGGTCCATAGCTTTAATCATGACAGATACCAGCAACAATATTCAACCAGAAAATTTATTATTTTGTACATGGGAAACACATCTGAACAATTAGAAATTTCGAAAACAAATAAAATATCAAACAATTGGGGTTTCTTAGGAAAATCAAAGAAAAATTAAAAATTAATTGAAATTCAAGATAAAAAAAAAGAGAGAAAAAAAAGTTGTATTCAAATCTCTTGCATTACTAAATTGTATTTCTTATAATTAATAAAGACAAGATATATAAGATCTCAATTAAATTAATTAAATTTAAAATTTAGGATTATTTTAAATTGAGATTCAATGATGGAAGAATAATGCTATGTGAAATGGTGACTTGGCAACTCTTACAATGACGGAAGAATAATGCAATGTGAATTGGCGACTTCCAAACTCTTGGTTGCTTGTCTGCTTCAATTCTCTCGTTCATATTACTGAACTTGTGGTCATTATCCTTTATAATAAATGGTCATTAAAAAATGAATACATAAATTTATGAGAAGTATAAATATTTTTCTATTTTATCTTTAATACTTATGTTAGAAAAAGACATGTCTTTTTTTTTTTTCAAAAACATGAATGAGGAGAGATACCAGGAACAATATTCCACCGGATAATTACTTGGTACTTGGGAAATGCCGCTAAAGAATTAGAAACAGGACAATCAAAATTAATAATTCGTTCGAAATTTTTTTTTTTTTTGAAGAATCATTCCAAAAAGTTGAGGAAAAAAAAAAGAATTAGAAAAAGAAATGGAAAATATTTGGCAAAAACATGAATGAGGAGAGACTAGTGATGGATCATGGTCCATGGCTTTAATCATGACAGATACCAGCAACAATATTCTACGACATAATTAATTATTTACATGGGAAACGCATCTGAAGAATTAGAAATTTCGAAAACAAATAAAGTATATTAAACAATTGGGGTATCTTAGGAAAATCGAAGAAAAACTAAACATTAATTGAAATTCAAGATTAAAAAAAAAAAAAACAAAGTTGTATTCAAATCTCTTGCATTACTAAATTTTATTTCTTATAATTAATAAAGACAAGATATATAAGATCTCTCAATTAAATTAATCAAATTTAAAAATTAGGATTATTTTAAAT
>Ga0307513_10009175_pt1 | contig 12522 bp, 4 predicted proteins | sample 15_EM_MG_FD_202174 | JGI IMG/M metagenome (GOLD analysis project Ga0307513, IMG submission 202174) | Populus trichocarpa ectomycorrhiza microbial communities from riparian zone in the Pacific Northwest, United States - 15_EM | ecosystem: Host-associated > Plants > Roots > Unclassified | place... | reverse complement strand
AAATCACATGTGAATATATTTTTATTATATTTTATGGATCATGGATTTTATATTCTCTTCTCTTTGTGTTTGTTTATTTATTTAAAATCGATATGAGGAGTAATGTCACTAATTATTCTCTAAATATCATAAAATTTCGCCTAAACTGATATAAAATAAAATAAAGTAATAAAATCTCTAGTAAAATGTAAGAATTAAGTGACATTTAATATATGGCATGCTAAAGGTTAATTTAATTAGCAAAGAACACAAGGAAGAAATAAAAAAAAAAGGTTCCTAATATGATCATTAATTACTTATAGACAAATAAAGAAAAAACAATTGATAAAATCTGAAAATTAAAATTAAAAAAAAAAACTATTGACAATAACTCAGAAACCCTTCATGCACTTGTAATATTTTTCAAACAAATAAACACAACCCAACCCATCTAAAATCATAAATCAACTTAATTTCTTCTTCCACGGAATCACAACCAAACAATTCTATATTCATTTATGATCATATCTCATGGAGATACAAACACTAGAAGAGTAGGGCAAAAAGAAGAACACCATATCCGTGTTCTTCTTTTATAGAAAATGAGATGTATATTTTATGGGTCCAACCAAGAAGGAGCAACTCTACAAGTGTATATCTAATCTAATCTAATCTAATCTAAATTCAGCTCTACTAGCTAAATGCCTTGAAGACTACTTGAACACAAACATTCAACTATATGAGAAACATCTTATTCACACAATTTAAGCAAGCTTTTAATAATTAGGTCAACCCGATATTTAAATATTTGATTTTTTATATTTTTATTTCAGTGTATATTTTAATTTTTTAAATTTAAGGGCTCAATTTTAAATTTCAGTAATATATCAATCGGATTTGTTTTTTAATTTGTTAGTTAATTGTTAATGATTTTGCAAGTGTCCGTTGGAATCCTTATATGGGAAAAAAGAAAAAAAAAATGGTGATGAGTTTACTTTAATTAACCTTAGTTTTTGTTTTTATTTGAAATTATTACTTTGTATATATAATTAAATGTTAGCTTACGAAAAAATATTTGAGATATATCTAATTTGAGTGAAAATGAAGAAAATGAGAGGAATTAATGTTCTGTTTTTCTTTCTTAAAACAGATTGTGTACCAGACTTAGTTTAATAAGTTTTTTTTATTTAATTATACGATAAAAATAATAATAGACAATGATAGTAAATCAACTGAATTAAATAAAAATTTAATCATAATGATTTGTAGAGAAAAAATTTACTTGTTAATATTCTGAAAAGATTTCTATAATATTAATCAATAACAAAATATAAATTAAATGGGATTTCATAAAAAAAATATTTAAAAAATATTTTTAATTAATCTAACTATAAAAAAAAGTATAGCTAATATATTTTAAATTATTTATTTTTTAAGATATTACATCAAAATTGTAGAAAAAAATTAAAAAAAAAAGGGTGTCAAGCACGTGGGTCTACAAACATGATGTGTGGAATTATTTTTTTGTGTTGTCTTCCACGTCGCACGATGCATCATCTCTTTTTTTATTTTTGAAAGAAAAAACAAAAGAGATGACATGGAGTATGAAGTGGTAGACAATGCACCACCTTCTGGTATGATCATCAGTATCTAAGGTGGCTGAAAAGTCGGGTTTTAAACCATTTAACCCAAAAAAAAAAAAAATTCAATCTTTTTTTTATTTGAAAACACTTGAAAAGACTATAAAGATCTCAATAAACTTGTTAATAATCTAAACTCAGCCTTCAATTTTCTCGGAAACATTCTATTATCAAATAATTACATTTGAATAAAACCAACCTGATTAAAAAAAAAACATTCTGGTGCCTCTATCTACATTTTTTTTTGTCAAAATAAAGGATTAAAAACACTGTAATAAAATTTTTCTTGTTAAATAGAACTCCTTGATATAAAAAATATCTATTTAGGTGGCAAGATTGTGACTCTCTCACTCTTTTCTTAAACTCAAGTTTGAAATTTCATTTGTACTCCGTTTGCTTACTGGAAATTAGTTTTTTTCCGGAAAAATGAATTCCGGAAAAGTGAATTATTTTATGATGTTTGGTAGTGTAATGAAAAATAAATTGAAAAACATTTTCCAGTGTTTGGTTATGTCATGGAAAATAAGCTGGAAAATAACTTATTAATGTTTTATTTTTCTCAAGTTTATTAAAATAATGAGGAACAAATCTTACAAATTAAAAAGTTGAATGAGAATGAAATTGAAAAAAATATAATTTCATAAATTATCTCAAATAAAATAAATAATAATAAAAAAAATAGAGATCAAATCTAAAAAATAAAAAAAATGAAAGATGAAGAAATTAAAATAATAATAATTAACATTTCATAAATTATTTCAAATAAAATAAATAACAATCAAAATAACAAGGATCAAATTTGATAAATAAAAATTTTCAATAAAAAATTGATAAGGAAAAAACAAATAACAATTATAAAAATAAGGACCAAAATTAATATAAAAATTAAATTTTAAGAGATGAAATTAAAAAATAAATATTCAAAACAAAATATATATAGCAATAAAAAGTTTGAGGATCAAATTTGATATATCAGCAAATAATATGACATTTTAAAATTTTTCACAACTTTCAGAAAATGTTTTTCGTCTAAATTTTCTAGGAAAACACTTTCCTGAAAACCAAGTCAAAATTTTTTTTAACTGGAAAATGTTTTTCGTTGATCAACTTTTCTAATAGCAAATAAATAATTTTTTTTTAAAAATAATTTTTTAAAAACTACTTTTTAAAAAACAAAAATAGCCTTGACTGCAAAGTTATTTCAAGTTCAACTGTGGTTAAACCAATACAGCAAGAGGCACCTGCATGCAGTTGATTTCAGCTGGACTTGGATATCCATTGTTTTTGTTTTTGTATTTGAAATTGTGTAAGTGAATTTTATTTGAAAAAAATATTAAATTTATATTTTTTTTTAATGTTTTTTTTATGGTTTTGATTTATTAATATAAAAAATAAAAAAATATTTTAATATATTTTTAAAGTAAAAATTACTTTTAAAATAGCCAGCTCTAAGATGTCATATTTGCAAATTATCAGTGCAGGGATCGATGAATGTATGTCTCCTTGAAAATAGTGAAAGCTATGCCTTTTAAATCGTTGGAACTGCGTCTTACTGTCCTTTTATTTTTAGTTTCACAGGACCGAAATTCATTTGCACTGATGCAAACACACTGCCCTGGCATGGAGGAAAATGGCTGCCACCGTACCACCGTACCACCCTCCCATCACCGCCACCAGCAACTTCAGTTCATTTTGTTGAACACAACCGTATCTAACTCCCACTTAATATGATCATATTGCTCTATTATATCATTTTCATCATCTCCATCATGAAATTACCAATGCAAGACATCTTTGCTAATACCTCCGCCGCAGTCGCCGTCCCAATATTTATGAAAATATAATATTTTTTTTATGCGCTACCATTACCTTCACCACCACATTTATAAAAATATAATATCTTTTTTATACACTACCACTGCCATCACCTTTATAAAAATATAATACCTTTTTTTATGCCTAATTAACATCGTTATTGTTAAAAATTTATTTTAATTGAAAAGATTATATGTAAATAAAACATTAATTTAAAGAACTCTTGGTTTTTCTACTAAAAAAACACTTAATTTTTATAGATTTAATTCTTAATTTATAGTGGCTAATTAAAAGTTGATAATGATAAAGATTAATTCTTATTAGTTTCTAAAGAAAAAGTTTTTAGCTTGATTTTTTTAGATTTTTAAACACTCTTCCTCATTTAATTTTTAATATTCTTCTTCTTTTTATGCTTTGATTTTTCTTTTAAATCTAGAGTTTAGGTTCATTTTATTAAGAGATATTTGAGTTACAAAATCTTTGATTCAAAAACCTTGTTTAGAAATGCATCTTGTTAGAGAATAATATAAATCATATATTGAGACCTCACCTAACAGCTTAAGCTATTGGGTTGAGATGGTTCTTTGACATGGTATCAGAGTCTTGATGACCAAGCAGTCACGAGTTCAAATCTCACCATCCCCATTTATTTGATAAAAATTAAACACAAGGTAATGTGAGTCTGTGCAAGTTTCAAGCTTAAAGGGCTTTCACTTGAGGGGGTGTGTTAGATAATAATATAAATCATATCCTGAGACCTCACCTAACAGCTTAAGCTATTGGGTTGAGATGGTTCTTTGACATATCTAAACCAATATAGTGTTGTTGGAATATTAAGAAGCATATTGCAGTCATTCTAGTTGTATAAGTGAGGAGCAATAAAGTTTTAAGAACAAAAAAATCATTATTTTTAAGTGCTTAAACAATTAAGTACCCTTCTTGTTTTAATTTAAGAATATATATTTTTATTATTAGTATACACGTAGGACTTTGAATTAATATCAATTATTAGTTTGGATATTGCTTAGTATGCATACTACTATTTTATTATTATATTTGTGTTGAAAATATATTTACTATGACTTATTTTTTACATGCTTATAAATTTAATCTAGTTTAAATTCTAAAGTTTTTCTTGAAAACTTTTTTATGTATAAGAAGCTTTATTATGATAAATTAAACATCATTCTTCAGTGGTCCAACAGCTCCAAATCCCAGCCAAACTTTGATTTTATATATATATATATATAAACTTTGATTCTACAACTTTCACCCAAATCCCAGCCAAACTCTACCTATTGACATTCAAACTCATAAGAGGAGACTACAAAGTTCAGAACATTCAAGATACCTAGAGTCCAACAGCTCCAAATCTGGAAACTTACACAAACTCAAAGCTTGAATCTCAAACAGAGGAAACCTAATATCAAATGATATTTACTGCCAACAGCCAAGGCATTGAGCCACTTCATAACCCACTTCTCCTCCTGGTACTCCGACGTCAAAACCTATCACTCCTGCAGGAGCAGATTACTGTCCCAATCATTTTCACCACATGGCATAACCTTAACTTACACAACACACCATACAGCCTATGTGAATCAATTCTGACACAACATTGTACCAAGAGTCAAGCCGCGGGATTTAAAAGAGCATCCTTCCTTTCTCAGACAACAGATTCCATGTTCAGTTTTTCATGTAAACATCATCTAATTCTAAAATTTCAATGCTTCCAATTGCTCAGGTGAAAATTTTAGACCACGCAACTGGTGACCCATAAACTCAAACTAGGAGGTTGTGTATGTCCCTTCACTATTAAGTACAGTTGATCAGAAAGGGATTTCTCAAGTGTCTCCTCACAGACATGCTTAACATAACTACAATCCAAAGGGTATACTTGATAGCAACAAAAGAGGTGATGCAGAGCACAGTAGGATCATAAAAGAGTAAGTTTAAATGCCAGAGAAGCCTAGAATTATATTCTAAATTCAACTAGATTTCTTTTAGATACCAAGTCTTGAAGTTTAAAATGAGTGGAGCTCTATTTCTGCAATGAATTTCAGGAAACAAGCACCGAACCAGGGGTGACATGCATGATTCAAGCGAACCACCTCATTTGGTTACTCTACCCATGAAAGCAAAGCAATCTCCTAGGGCTATTTGAGACACATCAGGATGCTCACAGGAGTGTTTGAACTAGCATTGCAGGTGATAGAACACAGGCTGGTTTGAGAAGCCACCTAAGGAAGAGACAGCAATGTCATCAGGATGCTAGTATTTTATTTTATTAGTCTTAAATGTTATTGGATTTTCTATTCTAACAGAAACAATTATGTTTAGGAATGCAAGTCCTTATTGGATTTGGAAACTAAAACTCTAAATAAGCAAGTAGTCTTCCAATATTTGGATTACAATAATATCAAACAATTTCCAGTAACTTTGATTTTGATTATGTGACTCAAATCTTCCCTTCGATGCGACTCTTAAAAACCCTAGTGTGAAATTAGGCTTTTCTATACTCTAGGCTTGACTCCTGAAAAGCTTACTATTGTGAGCATACAGACCCAATCAATTTAAGCCTTAAAAACACATCAATCATCCCTAAACAACCTCACACGCATGCATAAATCAACCCCACAACTGCAGCAAGATGCTCAACAAGACCATGAATGGCAGGTGATATGAATTCATGAAAGGGACCTAAACGATGCCCATATATTCCAAGTTAAACGAAGACATGAGAAATCATTAATTACTTTTCAAAACCCAGCAAGAATACCAACAGATTGTTTGATGAAACCTTACTATCCTTCCGAAATAACAGATTTCTAACTAACAATGTGGCAAGCCTCAAGCAACTACCTAACGAAATCAACAGACTAGGTCATAGGTAAGCCATGAACATTCATTCATTTACACAAGCTGCAATAACTGCATAGAGAAAGAGGGAACCGGAATCACCATCTAAAACTAGATTTTTATTTCAAATATATGGTAAATGGATGAAATTGAATATTGATATAGGGAAAAAAAAGAGGCAAAGCATAGCCAAAGATAGTTAACACATTCAAAGGCTGGTTATCTAGGATGAACAGCCAGAAAAGAGAACAAACCTCTTATAAAATTATCAAAAAATCAAAGTTGTTTCTTGTTATAGTAGTAGCAGCCCTCAAATACTAGTAACAGAAATCCTAGCCCTTGAAAATAAATAAATCTTAGCCATCTAAACTATCAGAATAAATAGTACATAAATAAACTATTAAAATAAAAAACCTAATTATATAAAGGCTACAACAATTTTAGCTCCAGCATCAAATACGCATACATATAAGAACCAAGGAAATCTCTTAAGAATTAACAGTAGCAGTGAGAGAAATAAAAACTCAATCTCAAGTAATTCAAAAGGTCAGGAGAAAAAGAAACTATGATGCCTGAATATGTTAAGAAAATATCGTTTACTATATCATTTTCCCTGGCATCAATAAGTTTGAAACAGCTAAGACTACCAGCAGAAAGAGGATAAAACAACAGTTGTAGTGCCAAAAAGGCACAATTTCAAAATCACCGTATGTGACAGAAACCCATCAACAACAAACTACATTAGAAGCCTCTGCCAAGACCAGATGCATTAAAAAATATACAGAAACTTGCTGAGTTGCAATACTTGGGCAATATAAAGATCCAAATGGTACATCTACCTGATAGTGATAAACTTGTTCGTACCATGTTTAGCCCAGTGAGTTCTCAAATCTATGGATTAGAAAGTCATAGCCTTCACCAGCGAGTTTCTCTAAGACCACCTTAAAAGCTCCTAAACTCATTTTTTTCTCCCTGCTATCCTCGAACCATGCCTTTTTGTACTCATAGGCAAGGGATACATAGATATGCAAGTCATACAACATACCGATAGCCACCCACCACAAACCCAATGATAACATTGTTGGGGTCCCATACACAAAGAAACCGGTATAGGAATGACTGAAATGTCTATATTGATCCCATTTATCATAATTTCGGCAGTTTTCTTGGCAGACCTTACTAGTTGAACAGAAGGACTACCCTCAGGCTTGGGTGCTCGAGGGCCTCTCATATCCTTCTTTACTTTAGGGGATTTCAGGGCTTTAGGACGCTGCCTCTTCTTATTAGGAACATTTTCCTTTTCAACAACACCAGCCTCTTTGACTTGGTCCATTGTTTCATGATTTACCAAATCAGGTGGTTGAAACATATGCATATGATGAGCTGAAGATGTTCCAGGCAAAACTGCTGCATAACTATGGTTTCCAGGCAACGCATTGAGAAACGTCTCTCTCTGGCCAGTCCAAGCATCCCTCATGTACTCTATATGGAACATGGGCTGCCAAACCCCAGTATCCCTATGGTGAAAACCTCCATTGACACTTGCCATGATCGCAGCACTGCGTCACCCAAAAAGGGTTCTCAGGTGGGAACATGAGCTGAAGGCCCAGATTTCCTTTAACAGATGTTGGTTCATAGTAGCCCCAATTACGAATATTCAAACTGTTATCTTCATCCATTATTTCAAACTTGGACAATTCAAGATAACTTATTTAACCTTAACACAATTTGTTGTCAGCATTGTGTTCACCTAACAAAAAATTACGACAAACAAATTAATTCAAACCCAAATCAGAGAAATAAAACAAAATTAAAGTTGTCAGCATTGTGTTAACCTAAAAATCTTCCAAAAAAATTAAGTCATGCAAATTAAATCAAACCCATATCAGAGAAATAAAAAAAATAATGCTTAGATTGTCAAATCATAGTAAAGTTTGTATCTTGAAACTAATAGAAGTCACAAATAGCAGAATTAATAAGCCCAGAAAATAAAGAAAAAAAAAATATGGGTCATAGTCAGAAAGTAAAATCTTTAAATTCTTGGATTTGTTGATAATTTTTGTTAAGGAGAATAGACAGTCATGAGTGTAGTATTAAAGGAAGGACTTACCTGGAAGAAGATGAAGAGAGCTTTTTCGGGTTCTTCTTCCCGTCCACTTAACAGCACAAAAATGAAGTTTTTTTTTTTCTTTTGAACAAAACATAAATGAAGTTATGCACGCCATTTTTGTAAGTGCTAATTACCATGTCACCATTTTAGATTGTATCCCAAATCTATAAATCTTATCAATTAAATCCCAAGAATTTCTTACATTTCTCATTCGCACTACATCCACTTTTTACTCCTTTTTGAACTTGCACCTTGTATGCCTTTAAACGCGCACAGGTTAATTGGCTACCTCCTTTTTTCCTGGCTTTCTGAGAATATATATTTCTTAATTAGGTTTGCATGTTAACTGTGTTCATGAGTATGGTTTATAAATGTTGACTTTGAAGGGTCCAAATTCATCTAGAGCAGAGAGGTTAGTTTCTGAGAAACCTGCAATCAATAAAAACAGAAAAAAATCATAAACTCGTATATAATACAGAACATGATGAAGATAGACAAAGACATTCATGAAGACAATCAAGTTCGTTGTCAATTTGATTCCAATTAAGAAACCATGGAATCAGAACATGTTTGGAAACGTAGTGCAAACCGCGTTTTTAAAAGAAATAATTTTTTTTGCTAAAATTTAATATGATTTATATATTTTGGATCGTTTTGATGTGCTGATGTCAAAAATAATTTTTAAAAAATAAAAAAAAATCATTGACATGCATTTCGGTACAAAAAGTTATTTGAAAAGCAACCGCTATCATACTTCCAATCATCCTCTTAATTGAGAACAAATATGTCTTTGTAGAGATTATAATAAATACCACCGCCTTCAAGGAAGAGATTCTAACATGAAACCTATAACTATATAATTAAATGTATACACAAAAGAACATGAAAAACAATAATCAAACCACTTAATTAACAAAATATAAAGCGTGTTGAGACAACAGTGGAGTTTTTTTTTTAATTGTCGTTTTTAATTGTCGACCCTCTCGCAATTCACTTGGATTGTAATGATGTATTTTTTTTAATTTTTATTTTGGTTCTTAAATTTTTTTTTTGGCACAATTAAGTTTTTTCAAGCTTAAATTAACATCCAATTACATGTTTTTTTGGGAGGGATGATTGAATTAAAAGACAGATGATTGAAGAGAAAAATGTAGGTAATATAGATGGTGCTTTAGAATTTATTTGAAAAATACATTTTAACCCCCCACCCCCATTTTTTTTTATCTATTGGATGACAGATCCTTTTAATTTTAGAAAAATTAATTTTAGTATCAATTTTAATTTTCATCATTTTTCAAATTTTTTTGGTGGGAAGAGAGAAAGTTGTCATTACACCAACTAAAACAATTAATTTTTGTACTAGATCGTTCCATGTGATGGGAGGGGTTCAGATTATGTTTTTTTTTTTTTTACTTTGAAAGTGCTTGAAAAAATAGATCTAAATATTTTTTAAATAAGGATTATTTTTTAATTATATTGGATGTATTTAATTTTTTTAAGGGATTAGTACAATTCAAGTGTAAGTTTTTATATATATTATTTTTTTTAAAAAATTAAAATGTTTATTTTTTTATAATATATTTAATATGTGTAGCCTTACATAATATCATTTTCATTTTATTTAGTTCAATAAGTTTTATGTGTGTGTCGATTTCTATTACAAATTGATTTTAATAAACAAATTCATTAAACACAACTAGGTAAATGACCTGTGTTGCGATATTAAATATCTTGATCTATATTTGTCTTTATTATAAAAAGTGTTATATTATAGGATACGTTGTACTTAACTTGTATAAAGTTATTCTGTGTAGTATGATCTACCTTGTACTTTGTATGTTATCCTATTTATATATATAGAGAGGATGACTATCATATTATATTAAGCCTTGTACTTTACATATAACTTTATTGTATTATCTTCTTCAATTTAGTATCAGAGTCTTTATCCTAATAGATTTTTTTTTCAAGATCACTAGATCCTATCTGTCAGCCAATTTCTACTATTGTTGCGCCTTACAACCTACCTATTGGTTCCTCTTCTATTGATCCTTCTCCATTGGTGGTGTTGTCGCCTGCCAACACGTATATCAACACATTTCAACCATCTTTCTCTCTATACTTTGCTACTTCTACGACCACTATCCTCATTCCCTTCCTTTCTGCGGATGTTGTTCTTAATTCATTGGAAGCCATCATTCCTCTTTCTAACATGCAACATGTAATTAATCCCAAGCTCACCAACACAACTATCTCTATTAACGGATGCAGATGAAACCATATCTAATTGGTCAAGGTGTATTTCTTTTTGTTAGTGGATCATTTCCATGTCTTTCTCCTCATGTCATATCCCCTGCTGATTCTGCTGACTCTTCCACTTTCAGTTAAGTTATTAATCCAACCTTTCTCTCTTGAAAATAACAAAAGCAGCTCATCCCCAGTGCTTTCCTCTCCTTTTTTTTCCATGGATTTCCTCCATCTTGTGGTTGATTGTCTGAGTTTTGCTAGTGTCTGGAACACACTTGAGCACGTTCTTGCTTATCCATCCAATTATCAGATTATGGAACTATATGGCTCTTTTCATAATCTTTGTCAAGGTGATGACATTATTGCTATTTATTTGTAAAATCCAAGAGTTTATTTGATGAATTAGCTGCAACAGGCTGGCCACTCTCCCTTGCAGATTTCAAGTTGTATGTTTTTCAAGGTCTTCGTGGTGAATTTCATGATTTGGTAACCAGTATGTCCACTAAGGCTGAGCCTTTTCCCTAGTCTGAGCTGCATAGTCATCTCCTTACCCATGAATTTTTACACAAAAGCTATCTTCAATCCACAACTATTGTTGCATCGTTGTTGCCTAACCCTACACAATGTGGTTTCTCTGGTTTTAATAATAATACCTCCTTTCATACTCATAGTAGAGGACATCATGGTGGTTGGTGGAATAACCGCCAATCATTCTTTAGTTCGAGCAGCCAGAATCATCATGGTAATAATAGTGGTTATTGGTAACAAAATCGTGGCTATAATGGACAATATAGGGGAATTGGCAGCAATATAAGAAACATAATCCTTTACAAGATTAGTGGCCCCATATATACCAAGTTAGGTGTCCACTCTGCAATATTTTTTTTTCATTCAGCGTAGTAGTGTTCTTAGTTAGTGACCTACAGAAATCAAACTCCTACCAATTACTCCTTCAGTGATGCTCTAACAGCTAACTCTATCACTTGGTTCTCTGACACAGGTGCGAATCAACATGTTACTCTAGACATTGCAAGTATGACAAGTGCAAAACCTTATCTTGGTAACGATCAATTGCATATTGATGATGGTATGAGACTCATCATCTCTAATATAACTCATACTACATTACATACTCCAAAACACATATTTACATTGTCTAATATTCTACATGTGCCTCAAATTAAACAAAGAAATGCTATTTTTTGTTCAATAATTTTATCATAAAAACTGTCTTTTTCAGATTTCACTCATTTGTTTTTCATTTCAAGGATCTCATAACCAAGGATCTTTCTGGTCATAGTAAATATGGTCTTTATGTCATCTCTGAGTCTTCTGTAATGTTTCTGCCTTAAGCTTTTTGGTCTGCTAGCATGTCTACCTCTGCTGATGTCTGACATTATTGGCTTGGTCATCCTAGTTCACATGTTTTGAGTCTTTTAGCGTCAAATAAAAAGGTTATTTGTACTTTTTATCGTTTATATTTTTAGTGTTAAGATTGTACATTAGGAAAATCATTGTATCTGTCGTTAGGATCTACGTGTAACAAAACCTCTACTCCTTTTGAGTTGATTTTTAGTGATGTTTGGGAACGTGCTTCCATTTTATATTTTGATGGTTTTCACTATTTTATCATTTTTATTGATGCGCAAAAGAAATTTATTTGGTTTTATCCTATTGTTGTCAAATATGGTGTATTCAATGTGTTTAACAAGTTTTAAGTTCTCGTTAAATGACAATTTTCTTGCAAAATTAAATCTATTCAAATTGATTGGGGTGGAGAATATCGCAAATTAAATTCCTTTTTTTAAAACCATTGATATTCACCATTACTTAATTTGTTCATATACCCATAAACAGAATGGCACCATCGAG
>Ga0307513_10009174_pt1 | contig 12528 bp, 13 predicted proteins | sample 15_EM_MG_FD_202174 | JGI IMG/M metagenome (GOLD analysis project Ga0307513, IMG submission 202174) | Populus trichocarpa ectomycorrhiza microbial communities from riparian zone in the Pacific Northwest, United States - 15_EM | ecosystem: Host-associated > Plants > Roots > Unclassified | place... | reverse complement strand
TCAAGGCCGTTGCGCCTCTTATAAGGCCCATCGTTACATCGGGCCATGTTCTCGTGGTTGTCTTTTGCCAGATGAGTTTCGCGGTGTCCCACGCCAGGTTTTGCCCGTTGTTCTCGCACTCTTTCCAGAATTTACCTTATGTTGATGCAATTATGAAAGAAGTTATGCGTCTCAACCCCGTTGCGCCCCTTGGTGAGTCCCAATGCTAAGCTCTGCTTGATTTGCTTACCCGTGCTCTAGCCCTTCCGCATCGTCTTAAGGAAGATGATGATTACGAAGGTATGCACCTTTGGAAGTTAATATCGGGGCCTCTCAGCACTGAACCTCAATATTAATGTCGACACAGTTTACCACTTTACGAAAGATACAATCTTCTATCCCAACAGCTGGCGTATTCTCCACGATGAAACCTTATATCCTGAGCCCTTTACGTTCAACCCCGATCGCTTGGTGCAACCTCCAGCGGACGAACAGACAGAGAAGCTCCGGGATCCACTCACGTACGCATTTGGTTACGGCAGGAGGATCTGTCCTGGTATGTACCTCGCCATCGACAGCATGTTCCTCGCGATTGCGATGTCGCTTGCGACTTTGAATATCGACAAGAAGAAAGATGCCAACGGGCAGTACATTGAGCCTCAGGTAGAATACACCACTGGAAGTATCAGGTACATCTTCTCTAGGGAACTGTCCCGTCTTTCGCGACGCTGCACCATATTCACATTTTCGATCCGTTGTTGCCTGTTCGGCCGCACCCGCGTTCTGACTGTATACTAGTCATCCAACAGACTTCCAAGTCGAATTGACACCTCGCTCTTCGCATGCTGCGGAGTTCATCAATCGAATTGTTGAAGCTGGCCCTGCTCACGAGTTCCACCTGTAAGAAAGTCTCGCCGACACTGGATCCCGACGACCGGCTATTCTGCACCCTCTACATTCCTCCTGTAGCATGACTAGTACACGATCTTAATTGGATTTACATGCTATAAAGGTGTGAATGTCTCACGAACCTTGACCTTGAAGTTTGCACTTGAAATCCTGAACTCCCTAAACACCAGTTCTATTGCTTACCAAAGATATCGGGTTGGTCACACGCAACCCTTCCCTCTCGGTCAGGCACACAGAAGCTCAAATGGTAAGGCCCCTAAAAAAGCAAAACCTTAAGCAAGCAAGGAAGAGGAGGTTCCCCATGATGAAGGTGTGGTCACCCTCCTATTTGAAAATGACGAAGAGGTCGCCGCCCACGAAGACTGACAGTGTGGAAATCGAATCGCCTACATGAGGAAATCGAAGAGGATCAAATGCGGATGGATAATGTAGAAGCGGAAAAACCTGGGCATTAACAACACCACCCACATCTGGGACTCACTTCTATCCAAGTTTCTTCTTGTAACCAAATATACGCTGGTTCTTGTGCACAGCCAGACCAAGATGGCTGGGTCAAAGACATAGAGGGTGGCTTACTGTATTGGGTTCCCCCAGACTTCATATATGCCTCAATTCACCTTCTCTTCTGACAACCCCTCTTACATTTCGATCAGTGTCTCTTGATTTGAGGACCTTGCCTTTGGAACCTCTTGGACCCATATTTTCAATGGTACGCGGCCTTTCTTCTGCACTGTACTTGTAGTTTAGTGAATCAGTTGCTCTTTGATTAGCAAAATTCCAGTCCCTTCTTTCTTAAGCTTCTCACTTCACGCACAGGCATCAAACAGCAACCCCATGCCCCATGTTCCGCCTTTTACACCTACGATCTGGTACGTTGGGGTCACTGGTATGCTACCTATCTTGTGAGGAGAAACCACAAGCAGCAACATTGCAGGAAGAGCAACCGATGCCAAATACTGATGAACAGGCAAGGGAGAGGGAGGAGAAAGAGCAGTTGGAGCAGGACAAATGGTTGCTTGCCAAGTAGCGCAAACGTGACGTGAGATGCGTGAGTGGGAACATGTTGAGCGGGAGAGAACAACTGAATCAGGGACGTACTACCGCTGGTGATGGTGGGAAAGGGGGGATAGAGTAACCACAGTGGAATGGGCGCGGCAAAGAGTGCAGAACCACCTGCTGTGGGCCCAGGGTCGACACGGAGCACCAACTGGCATGATGACGGATAGCAGTTACAGGGTGCATGACAGCAGGCTCCTGAGTGACCTCGCGACCCCGTGCTGGGCACCGCGGTGGTTCAATCTCAAACATCGTATTACCTTCTGGAATGAGTGCAGCTCCAGGACTGAGACCAGTCGGCAAGGTCCTCCACCTCGCCTACCCCGGCCCGCGTCGTGCCATCCCAAATTATGCTTCGACGGCCATCCTTCTACTAGCAGGATGCGAACCAGGTCGAATATCGGCCGATTAACCCGTACGCGTTGCTATCTGATGCGAAGCCGCCCACAAGGGGAATCCTGTGAGGATTAACATCGCGCTAGGCGCTGGCGGCGGAGGGTCTACTTTATGCTTCACCTATCTCTCCCGCATACCGTCAACAGCACAGCGGCGGTGCTCCTGCTGGTGGTCGTCTAAAAGGAAAGCCTCGAACTCAAGGACACACTCAGCGGCCGTTGAATTGCCTATTAATAATCCAAAATTAAAATCGGCCGTTCCTCGAGCGCCGGGGCTATCTCTGCGCACTCTGTTGGAACTCCGTTACCCCCAACCTCCGCACATCAGCAACCCCGGCAGGGTATTTTCTCAATAGCGCCCTTCCTTTGTCAGATAACAGATAGCGGACATAACTCCTTCACGGCACACTAAAAGACGAGGTGATTGTGTCCAGGCGCTTCCATATGAGAGTAACCAACACCTCTCATGAACCGAACCACTGCAATGGGAAGTTGTACCGCATAGCATGACGTCTCCGCTGCTTGACTCGCAGACAAGAAGGGCAAGGACGGTATTACCTTTGAACCTCTCATCTAGGTCGCCTATATACGTTGGTCATTTCGGTGCATCGGATTTCGAGTCGAGGGCCTCGGCGGAGCCTTTCGCCAATAGCATTTCTTGAGCCGATCATCTCGGCATGACGTCATCCAGGAAGGCCTACTTAAGTTTTGCTCTTTCGGTCAATTGGCACGATGAATTGAGGGAGACAAAGAGAATAATCTAAGTCGTGACACAACTATACCTAGCCGTCGCTATTGTGTCGAGACGGCACTGGTGGGCCCTCCGTCACTGATAATGACCGTCTAAGGATAGTCCTCGGCGCCTGCCCCAAGGGAGTCGATGATTCGTGTGCATTCTGCGTGTGAGAAGCTCTAGATGCAGTTGCTAAATCAAAGGGGTCAAAAGCATGGCCCCCGCGTGCAGTGCCCAGGGTGGGAGTTCTCGGCGCCGCGCTGCTTCCCGCTGGTGGGTACGGTAATCGCGGTGGAAATGATATTGCGGGCGGAGGTTGTCGTTGGCCCGATGGGATCGCCGTTGATAACTGGAGGTATCGTGGTGGGTAGTATGGTTCTGCCGACGACCTCAGTGTGGAACCAACGGCCGATAGAGAATCAGGCATTGACGGTGCCGGTGTAGGCTCCCATTGGGATGTTTCAAGTCCCTCAATCTGTTGTAGTATCTCTGCTAGCTGCTGCTCCAGCTCCGGTAGCGTTTCCGACTCCAACTTCCCTTTCTTTGCTTGGAGTTTCTCAAGTCTGTTAGTCACAGATGCCAACTCAGCCTGGGCGTCCGATATGCGCTTTTTGTCCGCCCGGATTGCCTCCTCTGCTTCCGCCTCTTTCTTGTCCGCAGATTCCCGAACGGTGGCGTATTCTACTTCTACGACAGCTTCCTCTTGACGAACGCGCGGTAAATCCCCTTCCACAGCTCGCGCCTCTGCCTCCAATTCGCCTGTGGCCGCGTTTATCTGCTTGACGGCTTCTTGGAGGGCTAACACCTTTTGCTTCGCGCGCTGGTCTGCCACGGACTGCTTCTCTGCTGTTCGCTTAATTGCCTCGATTTCGGCTCGTAGGGCAGCATCTGAGCGTTGGGACTCGCGACGCGCCAGTTTTAGCTGCGCATTCAGGGACTCCGTCTCTTGTACAAGGGAAGTATGATTAAGGCGCAGCTGTGCTGCTCGTTCTTCTACAGAGACAGGCCGTGGCATAGAGGGCGAGTCAGGCGTGATTGGTGGACTTGGTTCTGGAGATGGTGATCCCTCGTGGGATTGGATGCTTGCGCTCAAAACTGGCGGCACTGGTTCTTCTTCAGATTCGTCAGACGGTGGATCTGCGAGACAAAACAGAATAAATGGCTTGGTGTAGAGGCAAACCGACCAAAATACCTTGACGCGTCGCGATTTGCTTTCGTAATGGTTCTTCATCCGGCGCAATAGAAAGCTCTATGTCGTATGTGCGTGCAGGGAGAAAGCCATAGAGTATGATAATGGCCTCCGAGTCGTCGTCTTCAATATGAGGCACAACCTTTGGCCACGGTGTGCCATTTACTTTGACGGTGAGGCCTCGGCGAAGAATCTCTCTTAGAGATCGCGGTAGATCTGTGGGTGTAGATGCCTGAGCGGAGTTAGCATGACTAGGTTGCGGTTCATCGCTTGAGGAAGGGGTTATGTCGAGCCCGGGTGAGACAGAGGTCAAGAGGAAGGTCGCCGATATGGATGTAAGTTCTTTGACCTGTAAGGATATTCGATTTGTCCACGGGCGAATAGTTTGCCAGTGGCTGTTACTATCCATTCAGATGGTGGGAGGTCAAGTTGCGGAGGCAGGAGCGCGAGGCATCGGGCCAAACGCAGCACAACAATACATTGCAAACGGGTAATGATACAGCAAAGACAAAGACACCCGCAGTCGTGATCACGCCCGACTTTCGAGAGTGCCTTTATCTTCGTAGCGCCACATTCGTCTCAGTAGCTCCGGAAACACTCCGAAACCATTTTCTCCACCATCCAATCTCATCAGACGACGAGCTTGTTGGTCTCTTTGGTTCTCCGAATACGCTAGCTTGTGCTCCCTTCAGTAACGGTCTGAATATTAGGTCGGCTGTGTTCCATAGTGTTCCTGTCAGGAAAGGTGTTATAATCTATACGCGGTCATCAGTACGCGAAAACATAACCGTTGGCTGAAGCGACATACTTGGTCTCGAACGGTGATCCAAATTACTGAAGCCCACTCTACACGCAATGGGACACCGTAGTCAAAGTCGACACTAGAAACGACATCTCCGCGTTCCGCTTGTCGTTCTTTGGTACTTTGGGCGGTCTCTTTTCCTGGTTCCCGCCCCACGGTCTCAATAGGATGGATGAATTTGCTTAAAGACGCCAGAAAGCTTTGCTCAAAGCGAAGGTCCTACGCGCTACGGAGTGAGCTCGCGGGCGTTACAATTTACTGGTGAAACCGACAGGAAGTGGGAGCCGTAACTTATGTTCGTCATGTCTTGGAGGAGGATAATGGACTGCAGCTCCCTTGTGTCTATCGTTCCTAGCAGAGCTAGGCAGTGGTACGTGGGTCAGGTCGACATTCATCGCCGGTGTTGGGTCGAGGTTGCTCGTCTTTGTGCGAGACTTGGACTCTTTCGATGGTGAAGATCAACTTCAATGTCACAGATGAGGCCCTTCTCAAAGCTTACCGAATAGGCTCATTAGCACCTACGTATGCTATTGCATGATTTACGATAACACGGTCGGAAACTCATTGGCAGCTTGCAGCAAGTGGGAGGATATCGACCATGACGCGAGCGACTCAGTAGCCGGTGCTCTCACAGGAAATGCACAGGATACGGATGTGATGGACCCTCTTAACTTGGGTGGTGACCTCGAGTAGGCGTCTCCTCACTGTTACCATTCATATCCTCACACTCCTCAGCATTAGCCAAATGGATATGGAGTCGAGTTAGTGGCATTGCTGAACTCTCTCATGGCTAATGCTAATATTCTCGCTAGAGGCGTCGATTGTCATCTCTTCCAAGTCTTTCGACCCGAAGGCATACCTCACCGCCGTCCATCCAAATGCGACCTACCAAGATCTTGCTTCTGGAATATCATATCTCAAACAGTCTATTGATGCACGCTCTGGAGCCGTGCGCATTCTTGTCGAGGAGAACTTTGACCGTTTCGTTGCGGTCAAGTCATCCACCGATGGTATGTGTCGTAAACTTAGGGTGAAAAGAATATTCTAACCTTTCTTAGCTCTGTATAACGATATGCGCGAGGGGTTACTTTCAGAGTCATCCGACTATGCCACGAAGAATGTCAGAGAGCAACTCAAACGTGAGTGCCTTCTTAAGTGGAGAGGTTTCTTCAACCATTGAACTATTACCACAGTGGCGACTACGAAAGCGGACCAGGTGTTCCTTCCAGTTCTGGAGAACGCCGAAAAAGCTGCGAAGCTGCGATCCACACTCGGTGTCTTCGAACGATCCAAGTTCTTCTTCAACCTTCCCGGATCTCTGATGGAATCTATTGAAGCCGGTCGTTATGATGCCGCCCTCCGCGACTACAAGAAGGGCAAATACCTACTCGAATCTCGACCTGGACAGTTATTGCCCTCGGGTAGCAACACCAGTGGTGCCACCGTCGATGTACACCAGAAGCGTATCTTCGACAAAGTATGGGGTACTGTTGAGAAGGTCATGGCCGATATGAGAACCCAGATGATTAACCGTCTCAAGGAGTCATCACGGATGGTTGAAGAACACGAGAAGACAATCGAGTGTGTATTAAACCTGAGAACAGTTTTTTCTCCTTGCTAATGGTTTGCCAGGATCCTCCTCGAGCTTAACCCTTCGGACGATCCTGTTTGGGTGTATTTCGACAGTCAACACGACCACATCCTGGCGCGACTGAAATCGACATATGAATCGTGTAGTGCCAAAGTTAATGGTAAGTATCAGCAGCCTTTGAGGTGAAGTCCCCCCACTGAACAATGATCAGAGCGAATGCTCAAGGCGCCCGAAGACTCTACTCAACCGCAGGAGATTGCCTCATCACTGGAAGCCTGTATTATTGCCTTGGACACCCCGGCAGCTGATGCCGTTCTCGGTACGGTGCTACCTATCCCTTGAGACGGTCATTGACGTTGCTTCGCGCAAGGCTCTGGATCGGAAGTTTGGAAATCGACGCTTGAGCTCATCAAGAGCTTGTCTGATGTTCTCACGTCTTCACTACCGAACTTTTGGAAGATCGCCAAGGATTACATGGAGGGAAAGTTCAGGAAGGTGCGTCCAATGGACTTCAGCGCTTTTAGTTCCTACTCATAAGCCTTTAGCCCAGTAGCCAGTCGTCTCGACGCAGCCCAAGCCAATGCCGAACTATGATTCTAAGAGTTGTCCAACAATACATCGCTTTACTCTCCGAATTCTTTACACTCTCTGATATGGCTGCTTCATCTTCCAATCAAAATGCCTCGGATGGTCTACCAGCCTTCTTGCCTGCGGGATCCGATTCCCTCACTACCTCATATTACCTCACCAAACTGCTCGCTGAAATGACGGACTGTGTCAATGAGGTCGTTGCGATGGAGGTGTCCCCTGAAGCGACAAGCGGCCTACATACACTATTGGAAACTGCAAGGTGGAAATTTGAGGAGACACTTTGCGAAGTCTGGCTACGTGGTGAGTGTCACCATAAATCCGGGTTTTCTATGGTCTCTTACCGTTTTCTCTTTAGACGCTCGCATCTTCTTCCATCTTGAAACGTGGGAGTTAAACCCCGCCAATCGAAGCACGACTCTCTATCTCGGCCGTATTCATTCTTACCAGAAACACATCACTACCGTGGCCTACAGATTGGCCGGTGGGCTCCTTGATGCACAGGCTGTAAAGCAGAAACCGATCGCAGGCGAATTTTCGAATAAGATAACCAAGACATTCTTGGATGCTATCTACGCATTCCTGGATGGGCTAGTACATTTATCTTCGGACGAGTCGCCCATCGCGAAGGGATTGCAAAAGCAGGCTGCGGTGGCTGATTCCACAGGAGCACCACCGCTGTTTGACCTGAAGAAAAATGTGGGTGCAATCACCTTCGAGCCTGCACCATCCGCTGACATGATATAATAGGACACTCGTCTCCTGCTCGTCGTCTCGAACCTCGCGTTTTTTGATAGGAGCCTCCTGCCAGGAATGCTGAATCAGCTACAAGGTTCCATGGGCGTACCTTTAGATGAAGCTCGACGAGTGAGTATTGATTTCGTGATCTGTCTGCACATATCTAATCTTATCCTCAGACATTAGTAGAAGTTGTCCGCGGTGTCGACCGCACCCTTTTTGAGGATTACATCAAACCGAAAGTCACCCACCTTACGGTTCTCATTCGGAAGGGAGTCCTCGAAAGTGGCGTGGACTGGTTCGAGACGCCTCGCCCTACAGAAGTTCGACAATATATTCATGATGTCCTTATCTCCCTCGTCGCCATCCATGCCCAAGTTAGCGCAACATCGCGGGCTCTCCTCGAGCGTACGTTGGCGGCGCTAATTGTAGAGATTGTCAACGAAGCGTTGCAGTGCTTCCGACAAATCAGCAGATTTGGGATGGGAGGGATGCTCCGCGTATGTCATTTGCGCGCTACCCGAATAGCCATGTCACTAATGATTTGTTAAGGCGACCTTGGAGATTGAGTTTATGCACCAAACCATCGTTCAATACGTCAACAAACCGGCAAGCAATACCCTCACGGAGATATACACCACCATATCAAAGGCGTATCAACGTCGTACTGGTGCCGACGGGGACCTACAAAGAGAACTTGATGGGGTCAAGCGGACTCTTCATGAAACGAGGCGGGTTACCGCGATCGAGTACTTATGCTTCAAGGCACCCAGGAAGAAGAAAGATCACGATACTGCTGGAGGTACCTCAGAAGCATCGTCGGCGACATAATGTGGCATTCACGGTGGGGTCCAATAATTTATTCAGGATGTCGCTATACAACAGGCCTCTATACACCCTATATTGGGGAGACTACATCTGAATGAGATATTGGGACGTCTTTATTGGTCAGTCACGCCAAAGTCGGAGATCGAGCAGAATCAACTTCGGGCTCGCGCGCGCATTTCCTCATCAAGCAATAATTATTTATGTTACCTTTAGCAATAAATAAGTAAACAGTACTTGAATACAGTGCCCAAGTCTTTGGCACTGCCCCTTCTTTCTATTGGCCATTCACACTCGTCCCACTCACTCCACTCACTCCACGGGCTTCTGTCCGATCAGTTAACCACTGCGCGCGCCTCTGCAATCTTGCCCTACTTCAATATAACACCGGCGCAGTCAAAAAATTAGCCTTCCTCCCTCCTACCACGCCGCCTACAACGCGTTAATTCCACCTAAGTACCAACCACAGTGGTCTAGGGGACGCAGGATTTGGCCTTATGACTTCAGCTGAGACCAGAAATCTCCTCACCCACTTACACGACCCCTCCGAGGATAAAATCGAAGATGGTCTCGCGGCGGATACCCTCGCAGCTGAAGATGACTTTGAAATTATACAGAAGCGGCGGGATCACTGGCTTATTCGCCTGGCAGGCGCGTTTTCCATGAGGAGGCCGCCCGCAGCCACCGGCTTACGGAGGCTCATCCTCAAAATATCCCTGCTCTTTGGGTGCTTATTGCTTGCCATTTGGATATTTTGGTCTTCGGGGATGTTACCAGCTTGGCAGTCGCGATTGCCGGTGCGTTATTTGTGCAGGAGTCGTGCCGCTTACGACCCCTTTTCTCGAATAATATAGGAGGCACGAGAACTAGTGGACCAGCTCCCTCAACATAACCCAAACCTCAAATGGCCAGAAGGTCGGAACGGAAGGTGCGAAACCCACAACGCCACAGCACTTCCTAATATTTGTGTCAGATATTTGAATTTCCCAGGACATAGTCGCGGCGCCGGGTGGAACAACATTGTCCGTGAACAGCTCCTCACTGCTTATTTGGCGTACCTGAGTCGACGTGCCTATGTGGTGGTGCCGTACATCGCCAGTCAGCATCCGCCATTCGGCGGTACCATTGATCTACACGTCCCCACGGCTGCCTTCACCTGGTCTCCGCTGACTGGTGCGCCGTTTCCCGGCTCACGAGGGTATAAGCCAACGGACCCGCCGGATGAGGAGGTCGTACCAAGATCAGTATCTGAAGACTTCTACCATTCGATATGTCCGCAGAGTCGACGCGTCAAGCTGGACGTAGGAGAAGTTTGTAAAGAGCTCGGTTTGGATGTAAATCAGGACGACGTGAAGGTCATCGCACACGCCTGGGCGAAGAAACTATTGGAGATGGAAGACTCCTGTATCGATATTGTCAACCACCCGTTGTTTGATTATATGTAAGTGCCCGTTCGTTGTCAATTCCCACTACGATGCCGACATTTTATCAGGGTATTTGGTGATCGCGTCCTCTCAATTTGGCACGAATTGAGCAAATCACCGTTCTTTACTCACTGGGACTGGTCTCCACTCATACACATGGAAGTCGAACGCGCAGGCTTCTCAGTGCCCTCGGACACTGCCTCCGCTCGTCTACGACGCACTTTACCTTCCACGCACCCTTGGGCTTCCTTGAACTCGTCTTCGGTCGAACCAAGCTCTCCAACTACTCCTTTCACAATACCCGGACTTCTTGCTGTACATGTTCGCCGCGGTGACTATGCAGAGCATTGCAAGTTCCTCGCCTGGGTTAAGGTCGAATATGGCTACTGGTCAGCCTTTGGGACATATGGCGTTTCACAACCCACGTTCCCGCCTGGCGTTCCTCATCACGAGATTCGTCCCGACCACATTGATCCAACCTTCCCGAAGCTCAACGACACTTTATACGACCCACCTTTCGCTCGCCGTTTCCCTCGAAACCCTGATGGGAGTGTGGACCCAACAACACTAACATTGGAAGAGCTGATCCAGTACCACTGTTACCAGGACCTTGACGCGACTCGAAATCGGTTGTATGCGGTTCGTGAATGGCAGCGGGCAAAGGGAAGAGAGCTCAAGGATGTCTTCATTCTGACAAATGCAAGCGAAAAATGGATTTGGGCACTGGAGGAGCTGTTGAAGGATGACGGGTGGGGGATTAAAACCTCGAGGGATCTTACCCTGAGTCAAGATGGACAAGCTGTGAACCAGGGCGTCGACATGGCAATAGCCAACTGGGCAGAAGTGTTTCTGGGTAATGGGGTACGTTTATGTCTCATAACATCGGGATATTTACTAACTCAGTCCATTCCCAGTTCTCTAGTCTCACCGGTAATGTGGTTGGCTTCCGACTCGCCCAAGGTTACCCAGTCGACTCGATCCACTTCTTCTGATCTGATCCCAAGCAAAAAAAAAAAAAAAGCTATGGAAAGCTTTCGCGTATGTCAGGGCACGGCACTCTATTACTGGAATCGCGCGCGCAGTGAAGGTCACGAGTGTCGCAGTCGACGAGCTGGATTAGTCAGGTCCACACCCATCATAGACAAGCTGGCCACATGGACATGTAGTAGCACACTAAGTACTAGAGGTTCCGAAACTTCACTCCTCGTATTTTCTATATGCTTGGTAGGATAACTCTGTGTTAACACCGTAGTGAAACTAGAGTAGTGGATTGTTCATATCATTTATATTTATCGCTATAGTATATAGAAAGGGTCGTAGTTAATTTTGGGCTTGGAAGCAATTCTCCCATCGATCTTTGATGGAAATAGGACAGGAATTAATTCTTGGCAGTTTATTTAGTGATTCCTTGGCAGAATGTTTGGCAGTTTGGTGGAAGCGCGTGATGCCTCACAACCCTGCGCCAGCCTTGACCATCGTGTGCATCGTGTACCCCTTCTACACCATGCCCGTCTCACCTTGGACCCCCCATCTCCCGCACAATGTCCGTCTCAGCTCATGAAGAGACCCTCAGGGTCGTAAAGGACCTCGCCTTTGGCTCTGTTCGTCTTTTCTTTAACATGTCGCGCAGAGGCAATTCCTGACTCAACAATGGAGGCGGCGGGGATGGCGTCCAAGGTGTTTGAACACCCCTTCGATCTAGCCAAAGTGCGGTTGCAGTCCCAAGTCCTGGACGACGCTCCCCGCTACAAGGGCCCAATCGACTGCTTGACCAAAACCTGGAAACACGAAGGCATCCGAGGCTTATACCGGGTGAGGGCCGCTGGGGTCGGAATTTGTTTTTAATTCATAATACTGATAAAATTCGCCAGGGTCTCCCTGCGCCGGTTTTCGGCGCAATGTGCGAGAATGCATCCCTCTTTGTCGTTTACAACCAACTGCAACTTGCCGTCCGGTGGGCAAGCGGGGTGCAACCAGATACGCCCTTGGGACTTGGGCATCTTGCCATTGCGGCAGCAGGGGCGGGGTCGATTGTGAGCTTCATTCTGTAAGACGGGTTTTCTTTCTGTGGCGCACCTCGCAGAACCCTGATGCGTTCCTCCTATCGTAGCACCCCCATTGAGCTCGTCAAGTGCAAAATGCAGGTTCAAATGCTATCTGCAGGCGCCGCGGCGGGCCAGCCTGCAGCCATCCGCACACTGCAGGGACCGTTTTCCATTTTGCGCTCTGTGATCCAGACCAACGGATTCAAGGGTCTTTGGTTAGGTCAAACGGGGACATTACTGCGAGAGTCGGGTGG
>Ga0307513_10009173_pt1 | contig 12529 bp, 7 predicted proteins | sample 15_EM_MG_FD_202174 | JGI IMG/M metagenome (GOLD analysis project Ga0307513, IMG submission 202174) | Populus trichocarpa ectomycorrhiza microbial communities from riparian zone in the Pacific Northwest, United States - 15_EM | ecosystem: Host-associated > Plants > Roots > Unclassified | place... | reverse complement strand
GCTGGATCAGTGATTCCGACCTGATCGGTACGCACTACCGCTACGGCAAGATCATGAACCTGACCGACTACATGGCCGGCAAGGGCAAGGAGTGGACGAACCCGGGCCTGGACATCAAGGACTTCATCGGCACCAGCTTCACCACAGCGCCCGACAAGAAGCTCTACCAGCTGCCCGACCAGCAGTTCGCCAACCTGTACTGGTTCCGCGCCGACCTGTTCGCCCGCCCCGACCTGAAGGACAAGTTCAAGGCCAAGTACGGCTACGACCTGGGCGTGCCGCTCAACTGGAGCGCCTACGAGGACATCGCCGAGTTCTTCACCAACGACGTGAAGACCATCGACGGCAAGCCCATCTACGGCCACATGGACTACGGCAAGAAAGACCCGTCGCTGGGCTGGCGCTTCACCGATGCGTGGCTGTCGATGGCCGGCTCGGCCGACATCGGCATCCCGAACGGCATGCCGGTCGACGAATGGGGCATCCGTGCCTCGGCCGATGGCTGCACGCCACAGGGTGCTTCGGTCTCGCGCGGTGGCGCCACCAACTCTCCGGCGGCCGTCTACGCGCTGACCAAGTACGTCGACTGGATGAAGAAGTACGCCCCGAAAGAAGCCACCGGCATGACCTTCGGCGAAGCCGGCCCCGTGCCCGCCCAAGGCCAGATCGCGCAGCAGATCTTCTGGTACACCGCCTTCACCGCCGACATGAACAAGCCGGGCCTGCCGGTCGTGAATGCCGACGGCACGCCGAAGTGGCGCATGGCGCCCGGCCCGAACGGCCCGTACTGGAAGCAAGGCATGCAGAACGGCTACCAGGACGTAGGCTCGTGGACCTTCTTCGAAGGGCACGACGCCAACAAGGTGGCAGCCGCCTGGCTGTACGCGCAGTTCGTCACCGCCAAGACCACCTCGCTGAAGAAGACCATCGTGGGCCTGACGCCGATCCGCGAGTCCGACATCCAGAGCAAGGCCATGACCGACCTGGCACCGAAGCTCGGCGGCCTGGTCGAGTTCTACCGCAGCCCGGCCCGGGTGGCGTGGACGCCGACCGGCACCAACGTGCCCGACTACCCGAAGCTCGCGCAGCTCTGGTGGAAGAACGTGGCGGTGGCCGTGACGGGTGAGAAGACGCCGCAGGCCGCGATGGACAACCTGGCCGAAGAGATGGACCAGGTGATGGCCCGCCTCGAACGCGCCGGCATGGCCCGCTGCGCTCCGAAGCTCAACCCGAAGGGCGACCCGAACAAGTGGCTCAGCGACAAGGGCGCCCCGTGGAAGAAACTGGCGAACGAAAAGCCGAAGGGAGAAACCATTGCCTACGACACGCTGTTGAATGCGTGGAAGGCCGGCAAGGTGCGCTGATCTCCTGATGTCTTCCTGACCAGAAGCGAGCGCTTGACTGCCCGAGGGCAGCAACCGCTCTTCATGCCCTCGGTGTGCAAATACCGAGGGCATTTTTCATGGAATGACAAATCCCTATTTCTTCGCAGCAGTTAGAGTCAGCTTGAAACGCACTGCCGCCAGCCAGCTCCGTAGTGGAGGTTCGAATTCAGGCAAGCCATGTCAAATCACATGATGGGCGACACCACCGAAGAGATTCTCCGAGACGTTGCGACGGTGAGCCGCATCGAGGCGGTGCCTATGTTGCTTCGGATCGTCAGCGACACCACCGGCATGGGGTTTGCCGCCGTCGCCCGCGTCACCGACGGGACCTGGACGGCCTGTGCGGTGTATGACCGCATCGAGTTCAACCTCAAGCCCGGCGGTCAGCTCGACGTGTCGACCACGCTGTGCAAGGAAGTGCGCGCCGCCGGCGAACCGGTGGTGATCGACCACGCCAGCCTGGACCCGGTCTACAGCAACCATCACACGCCGCGAACCTACGCCATCGAGAGCTACGTCTCGGTGCCCATCGTGCTGTCGGACGGCCAGTATTTCGGCAACCTGTGCGCCATCGATCCGCGGCCGGCCAAGGTGTCGAACCCGGCAGTGCTGGCCATGTTCATCTCGTTCGCCCAGCTCATCGGCATGCAGCTCGAAGCCGAACGCCACCGTGAACTCGAACACGCTGCCCTGCTCGACGAACGCGCGATGAGCGAGCTGCGCGAGCAGTTCATCGCCGTGCTCGGCCACGACCTGCGCAACCCGATGGCCGCCGTGCTGGCGAACGCCTACCTGCTGAGCAAGAAGAGCAACGAACCCGACACGGTGCTGAAGATCGCTGAGCGCCTGATTGCGAGCACACAGCGCATGTCGGGTCTCATCGACAACACGCTCGACCTCGCACGGGCACGCCTGGGCGGCGGCCTGGGCATCACCGCACGCCGGCTCGACGATCTGGGCACGGCCTTGTCATCGGTTGCCGCCGAGTTGCAGATGGCATGGCCCGAGCGCGTCATCGATACCACCGTCGACGTGCGGCACCCCGTGTGGGGAGACCTGGGCCGCCTGCAGCAGGTGGCGTCCAACCTGCTCGGCAACGCGCTGACCCACGGGGCCGGCGCGAACCCGGTGCTGTTCACCGCAACCACAGACGACAGCTCTCTCACGCTGGGCGTCACGAACCAGGGCGAGCCGATCGCGCCCGAGCACCTGGGCAAGATCTTCAGCCCCTACTGGCGCCAATCCGCCCCCGGCCAGGGCGAAGGGCTGGGCCTCGGACTCTACATCTGCGCGCAGATCGTGAAAGCGCATGGCGGCACGCTGGGCGTGAGTTCCACCGCCGAAGCGGGCACCACGTTCACCGTCCGCCTGCCGCTGGGCGGCCCGGGGCTGGCTTGAGTCGCTGACCCACAACGTCTGTATGAAGGCGCCGAACGGCGCGGGACTTGCTTAGTCGTCGGTGCAGGGTTCCAATGGCATCGCCGGTCGATGCCGACTGCGCAACCAGCCAACGAGGACGCACCCGATGAAGAAGAAACTTCCCCCGGCCCTCTGGATCCTGATCGCCATGGTGGTCGGCATCGTTCTCGGCTACATGGTGTTCGCGAGCTTCCCCGACAAGAAGGCTGCGGCGCAGATCGCGGGCTACGTGTCGATCATGTCCGACGTGTTCCTGCGGCTCATCAAGATGCTGATCGGCCCGCTGGTGTTCTCCACGCTCGTGGTGGGCATCGCGCACATGGGCGATGCGGCCTCGGTGGGCCGCGTGTTCGGCAAGGCGCTGGGCTGGTTCGTCACCGCCTCACTGGTCTCGCTGATCCTCGGGCTGATCATGGCCAACCTGCTGGAGCCAGGCAAGAACCTCGGCCTGCCCTTGCCTGACATCGGCGCCTCGGCCAACCTTGCCACATCGAAGTTCACGCTGAAGGATTTCGTGAGCCACCTGGTGCCCAAGTCGTTCGCCGAGGCGATGGCCAACAACGAGATCCTGCAGATCGTGGTGTTCTCGATGTTCTTCGGCGTGGCACTCTCGTCGCTCGGCGACAAGGCCAAGACGCTGGTCGCCGCGATCGACGAGCTGTCGCACGCCATGCTCAAGATCACCGGCTACGTGATGAAGCTCGCGCCGCTCGCGGTGATGGCCGCCATGGCCTCCACCGTCGCCGTCAACGGCCTCGAGATCCTGCTGAAGTTCGCGGTGTTCATGGGCGACTTCTACATCGGCCTGATTCTCTTGTGGGCCGTGCTGGTCGGCGCGGGCTTCCTCTTCCTCGGCCCGCGCGTGTTCAAGCTGCTGGTGCTGATCAAGGAAGCCTTCCTGCTGAGCTTTGCCACCGCGAGCTCCGAAGCGGCGTACCCGAAGATCCTCGACGCGCTCGACCGCTTCGGCGTCAAGCGCAAGATCTCGAGCTTCGTGATGCCGATGGGCTACTCGTTCAACCTCGACGGCTCGATGATGTACTGCACCTTCGCGGTGTTGTTCATCGCGCAGGCCTACGGCATCGCGCTGCCGATAGGCACGCAGATCACGATGCTGCTGATCCTGATGCTCACGTCCAAGGGCATGGCCGGTGTGCCGCGCGCGTCGCTGGTGGTGATTGCCGCCACGCTGAACCAGTTCAACATTCCCGAGGCCGGGCTGCTGCTGATCCTGGGCGTCGACACTTTCCTCGACATGGGCCGCTCGGCCACCAACGCGGTCGGCAACTCCATCGCCACCGCGGTGGTCGCCAAGTGGGAAGGCGAGCTGCTGCCCGAGGCCGAAGCCGAGGCCAACGCGCGCACGCTCGACACCGCGCCCGAGCCGCAACTCAGCCACGCCTGAGAGGGCCGACATGGACGCGTGGCGCTTCAACCCCAGGCCCTGGCGGTCGCTCATCGCCGGCTGCCTGCTGCTGACGAGTGCAGCGTGGGCCACGGCCCAGAGCGAAGAGACCGCGGTGCAGCTCACCGGCACGCTGGCCAAGGTGCGCGAGAGCGGCAGCATCGTGCTCGGGCACCGCGAGTCGTCGATTCCGTTTTCCTACCTTTCGACGCGCGGCGAACCCATCGGCTACTCGGTCGACCTGTGCAAGCTGCTGGTTGACGCCATCAGCGAAGAAGTCGGCCGCACGATCGCGATCAAGTGGCAGCAGGTCACCTCCGAGTCACGCCTGCAAGCCGTCGCCTCGGGCCAGGTCGACCTGGAATGCGGCTCCACCACCAGCAACCTCGAGCGGCAAAAGCTCGTGAGCTTTTCGCCCACTTTCTTCGTGTCGGGCACCAAGCTGCTAGTGAAGAAAAGCTCGCAGATCAAGTCGTTCCGCGACCTGGCAGGCAGGAAGGTCGCGGTCACCGCCGGCACGACCAACGAAAAGACGATGAAAGACCTGGCCGCCAAATTCAAGATCGACATGGCGATCACGGTGGCTGCCGACCACGCGGCGTCGTTCGCCCTGCTCACCAGCGGCCAAGTGGATGCGTTCGCGACCGACGACGTGCTGCTCTACGGCTTGGTGGCGCAGAACAAGCTGCAGGGCGAGTACGTCGTCACGGGCGACTTCCTGTCGTACGACCCGTATGGCGTGATGTTCCGCAAGGGCGACACTCAACTCGCGCGGCTGGTGAACGACACCTTCCACCACCTGGCCGAAGACCGCGAGATCGAGCGCCGCTACACGCGCTGGTTCTTGCGCAAGCTGCCCAACGGAGTGAGCCTCGACCTGCCGATGAGTCCGCAGCTCGAGACCCTCATCCAGACGATGGTGGTGCGCACCGAATAGTGCGGCGCTTGGGAGCGCAGCGCTAGGCCGAGGTGGATGCCCGGCGCTTGGCCGCCGGCTTGGCCGGCTCTGCGGATGCACCCGGCCACGCGCGCATGGCGGCGTCGACCGTTGCCATCAGGCTGTCGCGCGACATGCCGTCCTTGGCTTGCATCGACATGCCTTGGTAGATGGTGGCGTAGAAGTTCGCCAGCACGCCGGCATCGGTACCGGCAGGCAGCTCGCCCGCATCGATGCCGCGCTGGATGCGGGCCTGGATGTTGGCCACGCCCAGCGCGCGGCGCTTGGCCAGCGCCACCTGGATGTGCTCGGCCGCCACAGAGCAATTGGTCGCCGCCATCACCATCATGCAGCCCAGCGGGTGGCAGCCCTGCGTCAGCTCGGCGGCAGCTTCTTCGAGCAGGCGCTTGATGGCGCCCAGCGCGGTCGGCTCTTCATCGAGGGCACGCTGGCCGAAGCCGCCCGGGCCCTTGCCGTAGCGCTCGATGGCCTCGAGGAACAAATGCTCCTTGTCGCCGAAGGCGGTGTACAGGCTGGGCGGGGTGATGCCCATGGCGCTCGTCAGGTCGCTGATGGAAGCAGCCTCGTAGCCGCGCTCCCAGAACACATGCATCGCTTGCTCGAGGGCCGCATCGCGGTCGAACGAGAGGGGGCGGCCCCGCGGTTTGGCAGGTGCCTTGGCGGCGGGACAGACGTCCGCCGTTGTCTCTGATGTATTTTTCATAACGACCACTACGAAATTACTTGACCAACCTGCTCGGGTTGAGTACATTGTGCCACATGTCGTAGTGATCACTACGAATATTTAGTTCCCCAAGTTTCATAGCGAAAAGCCTCAACCCATGAGGTGAGCCGCTGCTTTGCCAGAAATTTTTACCAACACCCGAGGACCCACCATGTCGCAACCGAAAACCCAACCCCGCGCCCGCCGCCTCTGGGCCGCCGGCACCGCGCTGACCGCGCTGAGCGCCGTCGTCACCGCCATCTTCATGCTGCGCACTGCGCCGGCCGAAGCCACCACCTCACCGGCCTCGCAGGCAACGCCGGTGTCGGTGGCGACCGTGGTCCAAAGCGAGGTCGCGACCTGGGACGAGTTCTCCGGCCGCCTCGAAGCCGTCGAACGGGTGGACATCCGCTCGCGCGTGGCCGGCACCGTGCAGTCGGTGCACTTCCGCGAAGGCGCGCTGGTCACCAAGGGTGAGCTGCTGATCACCATCGACCCGGCCCCTTACGCCGCCGACGCGGAGCGTGCCGAGGCGCAAGTCGTCGCGGCCCAGGCCCGCATGTCGTACACCAAGAGCGAATACGAGCGCGCCAAGCGCCTGCTCGACGAACACGCCATCGCGCAGCGCGAGTTCGATGAACGCAACAACGCCTACCGCGAAGCCGACGCGAATCTGCGCGCTGCGCAAGCCGCCTGGCAGACGGCGCAGCTGAGCCTCGGCTACACGCAAGTGCGTGCGCCGGTGTCCGGCCGCGTCGGCAAGCTCGAGATCACCACCGGCAACCTGGTCGCTGCAGGCCCCGGCGCTCCGGTGCTGACCACGCTGGTCTCGGTGAGCCCGATCTATGCGAGCTTCGACGCCGACGAGCAGATCGTCGCGCGCGCACTGCAAAGCCTGCCCAGCGGCTCCAGCGCCCGAGCCCAGCTCGAGCGCATTCCGGTGCAGATGGGCACGGCGGCGACGCTCGACACACCGTTCGTTGGCCATTTGCAGCTGGTCGACAACCAGGTCGACGTGAAGAGCGGCACGGTGCGCGTGCGCGCCGTGTTCGACAACAAGGACGGCACGCTGATCCCCGGCCAATTTGCCAAACTGCGCATGGGCCAGGTAAAGAACGCCAGTGCCCTGTTGATCAACGAGCGCGCCGTCGGCACCGACCAGAACAAGAAGTTCGTGATGGTCATCGGGCCCGACAACACCGCGGCCTACCGTGAAATCACCCTCGGCGCGCACGTCAACGGCCTGCGCATCGTCACCACCGGGCTGAAGCCGCAAGAGCGCGTCGTCGTCAACGGGCTGCAACGCATCCGCCCCGGTGCGCTGGTGGCGCCGCAGGCGGTCGACATGGAACTGAAGGCGGCCGACGCGGCGCGTACGCCGGCCACCAAGTCCTGAGTTCAACCTCCCAGACCCAGGCCCTGGCACACCTCAGCCCGCTCGGGCTGAGGTATCGAAGCCCCACTCCTGCGTACATCGTGCGCGGCTTCGATACCTCAGCCTGAACGGGGGTGGTGTTCCCGCAGGACGGCGAAAGCCAGACACAAGAAAGACCCTCATGAACTTCTCTAAATTCTTCATCGACCGGCCGATCTTCGCCGGCGTGCTCTCGCTGCTGATATTCCTCGGCGGCCTGATCGCGGTACGCGGGCTGCCGATCTCGGAATACCCCGACGTCGTGCCGCCTTCGATCGTCGTGCGCGCGCAGTACCCCGGCGCCAACCCGCAGGTGATTGCCGAGACCGTCGCCACGCCGCTCGAAGAAGCCATCAACGGCGTCGAGAACATGCTCTACATGAGCAGCCAGGCGACGACCGACGGCCTGATGACGCTGACCGTCACCTTCAAGCTCGGCACCGACCCCGACAAGGCGCAGCAGATGGTGCAGAACCGCGTCTCGCGCGCCGAAGCACGGCTGCCCGAAGAGGTGAAGCGCCTGGGCGTCGTCACCATCAAGAGCTCGGTCGACCTGACGATGGTCGTGCACTTGCTGTCGCCCAGCGGCCGCTACGACATGACCTACCTGCGCAACTACGCGGTGCTCAACGTGAAAGACCGCCTCGCACGCGTCGAAGGCGTGGGCGACGTGCAGCTGTTCGGCTCGGGCGACTACTCCATGCGTGTCTGGCTCGACCCGCAGAAGGTCGCGCAGCGCGGCCTCTCGGCGAGTGACGTGGTCGCAGCCATCCGCGGGCAGAACGTGCAGGCTGCGGCCGGCATCGTCGGCGCCTCGCCCGGCCTCAGCGGCGTGGACGTGCAGCTCTCGATCAACGCGCAAGGCCGCCTGCAGAACGAAGAAGAGTTCGGCGACATCATCGTGAAGACCGGTGCCGACGGCGCAGTGACGCGCCTGCGCGACATCGCCCGCCTGGAGCTCGGTGCGGCCGACTACTCGCTGCGCTCGCTGCTCGACAACAAGGACGCCGTCGCCGTGCCCATCTTCGCCGCGCCCGGCTCGAACGCCATCGCCATCAGCAACGGCGTGCGCGCGACGATGGCCGAGCTGAAGAAGTCGATGCCCGAAGGCGTGGAGTACGAGATCGTCTACGACCCGACGCAGTTCGTGCGCGCCTCCATTGAATCGGTGGTGCACACGCTGCTCGAAGCCATCGCCCTCGTGGTGCTGGTGGTGATCCTGTTCCTGCAAACCTGGCGCGCGTCGATCATCCCGCTGCTGGCGGTGCCGGTGGCCGTGGTAGGCACCTTCGCGGTGATGCACTTGTTCGGCTTCTCGATCAACGCGCTGAGCCTGTTCGGGCTGGTGCTGGCGATCGGCATCGTGGTCGACGACGCGATCGTGGTGGTCGAGAACGTCGAACGCAACATCGAGGCGGGCCTGAGTCCGCGCGACGCCACCTATCGCGCGATGCGCGAGGTGTCGGGCCCGATCATCGCCATCGCGTTGGTGCTCGTCGCCGTGTTCGTGCCGCTGGCTTTCATCAGCGGTTTGACGGGCCAGTTCTACAAGCAGTTCTCGCTGACCATCGCCATCTCGACGGTGATCTCGGCCGTCAACTCGCTGACGCTGTCGCCTGCGCTGGCCGCGCTGCTGCTGAAGAGCCACGACGCCCCCAAAGACGCGCTGACGCGCGGCATGGACCGCGTGTTCGGCGGCTTCTTCCGCGGCTTCAACCGCTTGTTCAACCGCGGTGCCAACGCCTACAGCGGTGGTGTCACCAAGGCCATCTCGCGCAAGGCGGTGATGATGGCCGTGTACCTGCTGCTGGCGGCCGCCACGATCGGCCTGTTCAAGGTCGTTCCCAGTGGCTTCGTGCCGCCGCAGGACAAGCAGTACTTGATCGGCTTCGCGCAGCTGCCCGATGGCGCCACGCTCGACCGCACCGAAGATGTGATCCGCCGCATGGGCGACATCGCGATGAAGCAACCCGGCATCGAGCATGCGATCCAGTTCCCGGGCTTGTCGATCAACGGCTTCACGAACAGCTCCAACTCGGGCATCGTCTTCGTCTCGCTGACGCCATTCGACCAGCGCAAGGGCGCCGACCAGAGCGCTGCCGCGATCGCGGGCCAGCTGAACCAGAAGTTCGGCGCGATTCAAGAAGCCTTCGTCGTGATGTTCCCGCCGCCACCGGTGCAGGGCCTGGGCACGACCGGTGGTTTCAAGCTGCAGCTCGAAGACCGCGGCTCGGTCGGGATCAAGGGGCTGGACGATGCGGTCAAGGCCTTCATGGCCAAGGCCTACCAAACCCCTGAACTCGCAGGCATGTTCTCGAGCTGGCAGGTCAACGTGCCGCAGCTGTATGCCGACATCGACCGCACCAAGGCGCGCCAGCTCGGCGTGCCGGTGACTGACATCTTCGACACGATGCAGATCTACCTGGGCAGCCTGTATGCGAACGACTTCAACAAGTTCGGCCGCACGTACTCCGTGCGGGTGCAGGCCGATGCGGCCTACCGGGCGCGCGCCGAAGACGTCGGCGCACTGAAGGTGCGCTCCGTCAGCGGTGAGATGGTGCCGCTGTCGTCGGTGATGAAGGTCACGCCGACCTTCGGGCCCGAACGCGCCATGCGCTACAACGGCTTCCTCACTGCCGACATCAACGGCGGTGCGGCGCCCGGCTTTTCGTCGGGCCAGGCACAAGACGCGGTGAAGCGCATCGCCGCCGAGACGCTGCCACCCGGCGTGAGCTACGAGTGGACCGACCTGACCTACCAGGAGATCCTGGCCGGCAACTCGGCGATATGGATCTTCCCGATCGCCATCCTGCTGGTCTTCCTGGTGCTCGCCGCGCAGTACGAGAGCCTCACGCTGCCACTTGCGATTCTGATGATCGTGCCGATGGGCCTGCTCGCCGCGATGACCGGCGTGTGGCTCAGCCACGGCGACAACAACGTGTTCACTCAGATCGGCTTGATGGTGCTGGTGGGGCTGAGTGCGAAGAACGCGATCCTGATCGTCGAGTTCGCACGCGAGCTGGAGTTCGGCGGCCGAACGCCGGTGCAGGCCGCCATCGAGGCGAGCCGCCTGCGCTTGCGGCCGATCCTGATGACCTCGATGGCCTTCGTGATGGGCGTGCTGCCGCTGGTGCTCGCCACCGGCGCCGGTGCCGAGATGCGCCATGCGATGGGCATCGCGGTGTTCTTCGGAATGATCGGCGTCACGGCCTTCGGCATCTTCCTCACGCCGGTGTTCTACGTGCTGCTGCGCCGCATGGCCGGCAACCGCCCGCTGAAGCAGCACGGCGAGGTGCCTGACGCTGCCCACGCGGTGGTACCCATCACGCATGGCGAGAACGTGGCCCACGGGCATGGCGGCGGCGCGGCCCACACGCTGCACCCGCAGCCGGGTTCGCCAATCGGCCGGCACGAATGATGAGGCGCACGCCTCGACTCAAGGACATGATATGAACAAGACTTTCATTGCTTCGACAAGGCGCTGGGCGCTGGCTCCTCTGCTGGCCGCCCTGGTGCTGGCCGGCTGCGCCAGCGCACCGTTCGAGCCGACCGCACCGCCGGCCACGCCGGCCGCCTTCAAGGGCATCGACGGCCGCTGGGCCGCCCTGCCACCCGCCGAGGCGCAAGCCCGCGGCGAGTGGTGGAAGGCCTTCGCCGACCCGGTGCTCGACGACCTGGTCGTGCGGGCCGATCGCAACAACACCAGCATCCAGCTCGCCGGGGCCCGCCTGGCGCAGGCACGTGCCCTCGTGCGTGAGACCAACGCCGAGCGCATTCCGCAGGTCGGCGTGAGCGCCGGCGCGGCGCGCCAGACCTTGCCGCTCGGCAGCGGCGGCGCGCCCGGCCAAGCCTCGAACGCCTTCAACGCCGGCGCCAGCGTCGCATGGGAGACCGACCTGTTCGGCCGCATCGCGAAGGCCGGCGACGCTGCCAGGCTCGACGCTGCATCGCGCGAAGCGCTGGTGCAGAGCACCCGCCTGCTGGTGCAGTCGGACGTGGCACAGACCTACTTCGTGCTGCGTGCCCTCGATGCCGAGCGCGCGCTGGTGCGCCAATCGGTCACCGCCTACCGCGACACGCTGCGCCTGACCGAGCGCCGCTACCAGGCCGGTGACGTGGGCGAACTCGACCTCGCCCGTGTGCGCACCGAAGTGGCCTCCACCGAATCGCAAGCCCTCGCGCTCGACCGCACCCGTGCGCAGTACGAGCACGCGCTCGCCACGCTGCTCGGCGAGCTGCCCAGCGGCTTCGCGCTGGCCGAGCTGGAGTGGAACGGCGCGCTGCCGCAGATCCCCGCCGGTGTGCCCAGCACCGTGCTCGCGCGCCGGCCCGACGTGGCCGCCGCGCAGCGCGCGATGCAGGCTGCGCAAACACGCGTCGGCGTGGCACGCGCCGCGTGGTTCCCCGACCTCTCGCTCACCGCCTCGGGCGGCTTCGCGTCGACCGAGCTGAGCGACCTGTTCAAGTGGTCCGCGCGCGCTTGGGGCGTGGGTGCGCTGCTGTCGCTGCCGGTGTTCGACGGTGGCCGCCGCGAGGCCGGCATCCAGGGCGCTACCGCGCAGTGGGATGCCGCCGCCGCCGGCTACCGCGAGCAGGTGCTCGTGGCCTTCCGCGACGTCGAAGACCAGCTGTCGGCACTGAGCCTGCTCTCCGATCAGGCCAAGGCCCAGGCGCAAGCCGTCGAGTGGTCGGCACGCGCCACGGTGCTGTCGACCTCGCGCTACCGCAACGGCTACGTCAGCCAGCTCGAGCTGCTCGACGCTCGCCGCAGCGACCTCGCAAACCAGCGGCAAGCGGTGCAAGTGCGCTCGGCGCAATACCAGGCCACCGTCGGCCTGATCCGCGCGCTCGGCGGCGGGTGGGAAGCGCCTGCTGTCCGTGCGACCGCTACACAAGTTACCCCCGGCACGACACCCGGTTGATCCTGCAGCAGGCCTGAGAGGGCTTGTTTTGGTGCCTCCGACGCGAAAGCCTCGGAGGCTTTTTTATTGCCGTTCACGAGCAAGCATGCGTGGCTTTGCGGGACGCCCGATTCCCGCTATGGTGTGGCGCTGACGCGGCAGTCTGCCCGCGGCTCACCGGAGATCGACATGACGAAGAACTGGCTCATCGCTGTGGCACTCTGTGCTGCAGCAACGGCGCAGGCACAAGACTCGGGCCTCAGCGTGTCGGTCGGCGTGAGAGGCTGGAACACGCAGTGGGACACGTTCAGCTACGCCGGCAATCCCCAGGTGGTCACCCAGTC
>Ga0307513_10009172_pt1 | contig 12530 bp, 11 predicted proteins | sample 15_EM_MG_FD_202174 | JGI IMG/M metagenome (GOLD analysis project Ga0307513, IMG submission 202174) | Populus trichocarpa ectomycorrhiza microbial communities from riparian zone in the Pacific Northwest, United States - 15_EM | ecosystem: Host-associated > Plants > Roots > Unclassified | place... | reverse complement strand
CGGGCGGAGGTTGGCAAAGCCGTTCCCGGACTGGCAGTGCTGGGCGGGTTAGTAGTGGTCGGGATGGGGATAGTTTTGTGGTAGCTTTTATTTAGTTATTAATGGTTCCCTTCTTTTATTTGCCTTTCTTCACGGGTGCTATATACCTTGGAGGGAGGGTTCATTTCATTATTTCATTTCCGCCGACACCCCACCACTCTTTCGAGATGGGAGATGGAAGGAATGAGACCCAAGCGCTTGTTCCTGCTGGGGTGATTTGAGGTAAGTTTAATGGTGCCATTCTATAACGGGTATGATAGGAGTTATGTCACCTATATGCTATTCAAGTACTATTCATCACACAAGCATCTAATCCCCTAGTTTTACATAGTACCGCAAGAACTGGAGTAATTGAACCTCGCGCTGGGACGTCCGAAATTCCCTCTCTTGGATAGGAGGGCGAGCGCGCAGCGAAAACTGACCCCCTCGGCCCGACCTTGGGGCAGGAAAAAAAAGAAAAAAGAGCCAGACCTTACCAGCAGGGGCAACTCCAACGTTCTAGCGTGAGGTTCAATCTCCAGTAAATACGGTACTGCGCCGCATAAACGTTTTTCAGCAGGAGGGCTGAACGGCTCCTAGTCTAAAAAGTGGTTTCATCGATATATGACAAGTTCTACCTATGATCAGGTCCCTCCAGTGTTGGATGGGTGGACGTGGTGGATGTGAGAGAACTTGTTTATTCTCAGATGCGAGCCGCTGCTAACTAAATAGGACAAACAAAAATTTGTGCGCAACCAGTGGTTTACCCTCAACGCCGTCCTATGTTCTCCACAACACAACTAGGGTGGTTGCCAGTATGTACCCTACTACACTCGACATCCAGTGCGTCTCTTCCTCAAGACCACCAAACAGCTCTGCCTGTATCATACCATTCTTCATTACGAAATGAGCCCCTCCCCCGGAATGCCTTCTAAGTAGGCTAGGTGCCTGTCGATCCGACATCTACAGCCAAGAAGTGAATACGAGCTCGACAAGGGTACAGGGTATATGCTCGCCTAGAGAGTGGAATACAAGCGTACTCGGGTGAGTGGGGGAAATATTGGGACAAGCAAGGGGATAGTGGAATTACTGTAATTAGTAGTTATCTTACTTTTTTGGTTCTCGGTACTCCTTCCATGATATATGCACAAGCCTCTGCTACCCCTGCTTGTCCCATACTTACCGTAGTACAGAAGAGAACTTTGTTTTTTTTCCCCTCGGTTGAACAGTACCGGTACTGCAGTTTTGCTTGCGCTACCGCTTTCGCTCTCAACCTCTAATTTATGGATCCTCTTTTCCTTTCTTTTCTTTTTCTTTATAGGATATTTAATTCCCGTCCTTCCCCCCAGTTTCCCCATCTTGGCCCTACTGCTCGTTACCACTTCTACCTTTGGACTCTTTCTCCTTCCTTTGCCCTCATCCTCCTCCTCCCGGCGTCTTATGATAGCCCCCCCCACTCCAAGACCGGGCCCACTCATTTTATACCTCACGGGTATAGGGTTTATTGACCTCTTTTTTGTTAGTCGTTCATTTTAGCTACTTGATTGGATCTCTCCTTGCCACAGGATGAGGACTGCCCTCTTGACCTTCTTCGCTATCGCCCTGTTAGGGCTGCACCAGCCAGCGTACGCAAGAAGAGGTGGTGGCGGTGGCGGTGGTGGATCAAGTAGTGGATCAAGTGGTGGATCAAGTGGTGGATCAAGTGGTGGATCCGGAAGCAGCAGCGGCAGCTCGCGAACTAGTAAAGATCGTTCGGGGTCACAGTGCTATGACCCAACAAGTTCAATCGGCAATGCCTCAGATCCGTTCGATCCCATGTATACGAATGAGTGGTTGTATAAGTTTGTAGGGTCGTATTATAACGGTTCTGTGGTCAGCATTCCTACATCATTTACCCATTGGGAAGGCATTGGGTGTTGACGATGGGTTATCATTATTAGGAAGTCGAAGCAGCGATAGATATGGCCGACGTCTCCTGCGATGAGCAAAGGCCCGTCTTCAAACAGAAGCTTGATGCAGTCCTGATGATCGGCGAGCCACCTGCTCTCGTTAAGCCGAGTTCTAATCCATACATGTTCTCGATTGTAGGGTGGAAAGAAGGAACGCAGCCTGGAGGTACGCCAGGTTCCCAATCTCTCCGGGTCTCTCCGGATGTTCGATTGGTAAGTGAACATGCCTCGAATAGTCAATTCGGACGCTAGGAGATTTATTCACACCTTCCACCAGATCTACGAATCCATCACCAATCTCAGAAGTCCAAGCTCTGGATACATCGTCCCCGAAAAACGCCCAAGCTGGACAGTAACCAACCAGAGATCCGGCAATGGCTATTCCTTTGACGCCGTCTTCACTACCACAATCGTCAGTCCCCCCGCTGAATCCATCCCCCCAAAGAACAACGCTAACGGACAAACACCAGAACATGGACGAATCCCGCACCGTCTTCTCCATAGACCCTTGCAACGGTTCGCAGCCCGTCGACTTCCACATGGAGCCCTACGATGACTCCGAATTCATGTACAAGACATCAGCAGAGTTCGCCGGGAATCGCACGCGCGCCAACGGCACCTTCGACGGCACCTCCGCCACGCTTTCCATCGGCGGCCGGTTTAGGGGGAGTTTCCTGAACTGGCACGGCGGGTATTACAGCAGTACAAGCAACAAGATCAGGTACGGGACCTACAAGCTCAAGTTCTCCGGGGACCTCGACCGTCCGCACTCGCACCCGCTGAGCACCAGCGGGCAGACGCCAAGCTGGACGGAGAATCGGGACTTACTCCCCGGTGGGTCGGAGGCAGTCTCTGCTGCGGCGAGGACGTCGGCGACCTGCGCCGGGGGGTCAGCTTCCGCCGGGAGTCGGGCGGAGGTTGGCAAAGCTATTCTCGGACTGGCCGCCCTAGGCGGGTTAGTAGTGGTCGGGATGGGGATAGTTTTGTGGTAGCTTTTATTTAGTTGTTAATCATTCCCTTCTTTTCTTTCTTCTTCTTCACGGGTACTGTACACCCCGGAGGGAGAGTTCATTTCATTGTTTCATTTCCGCCGACCCCCCACCACTCTTTCGAGATGGGAGATGGAGGGAATGGGACTCCAAGCACTTGTTCCTGTTGGGCGTAATTAGATGTAAATTTCACGGTGCGATTCTATGACGGGTATGATAGGAGTCAACTTATGTCATCCATACGCTAATTCAAGCACTATTCACCACACAAGCATCTAATCCCCTAGTTTTACATAGTACCGCAAGAACCGGAATAGTTGAACCTCGCGCTGAGACGTCCGAAATTCCCTCTCTTACATAGGAGGGCGAGCGCACAGCGAAAACTGACCCCCTCGGCCCGACCTTGGGGCAGGAAAAAAAAGAAAAAAGAGCCAGACCTTACCAGCAAAGGCAGCTCCAACGTCCTAGCGTGAGGTTCAATTGTTCTAGTAAATCCGGAGGCACAGCGCCTACTATACCGTACATCCGTACGGTACTGCACTACACAAAAGTTTTCCAACACGGGGCTGAATGCTTCTAAAAGTGGTTTCATTGAAATAACAGGTTCTATATACCTATGATCAGGTCCCTCCAGCGCGTCTCTTCCTCAAGACCACCAAACAATTCTGCCTGTATCATACCATTCTTCATTACGCTAACCCGCGAAATGAACCCCTCCCCCGGAATGCCTTCAAAGCAAGCAAGCTAGGTGCCTGTCGCTCCGACATCCACAGCCAAGAAGTGGCACATGTAGATGTGAATACGAGCTCGACAAGGGTACAGGGTATATGCTGGCCTGGAGAGTGGAATTACTGTAATTAGTAGTTATCTTACTTTTTTTGGTTCTCGGTTACTCCTTCCATGGTATATGCACAAGCCTCTGCTGCCCCTGCTTGTCCCAATACTCGAGTACTCGAGTACTTCACCCCTCTACCCCTAATACTTACCGTAGTACAGAAGAGAATTTTGTTTTTTTCCTTCGGTTGAACAGTACCGGTACTGCGGTTTTGCTTGCGCTACTGCTTTCGCTCTCAACCTCTAATTTATGGATTATTTTTTCTTTTTCTTTATAGGATATATAATCACTCTCCCCTCCGGTTTCTTCTCCTTAGCCCTACTGCTCGTTACCACTTCTACCTTTGGACTCTTTCTCCTTCCTTTGCCCTCATTCTCCCCTTCCTCCTCCCGCTGTCTTATGATATCATAGTTTCTCCATTCCAAGATTTGATTCACTCGTTTCTGACCTCACGGGTATAGGGTTTATTGACCTCTTTTTTGTTGGGCGTTCATTTTAACTACTTAATTGGGCCTCTTCTTGCCACAGGATGAGGACTGCCTTCTTGGCCTTCTTCGCTATCGCCCTGTTAGGGCCCCACCAGCCAGCGTACGCAAGAAGAGGTGGTGGCGGTGGTGGTGGTAGATCAAGTAGTGGATCAAGTAGTGGATCCGGAAGCAGCGGCGGCGGTTCGCGAACAAGTAAAGATCGTTCGGGCTCACAGTGCTATGGCACAAGTTCAACCGCCAATGCCTCAGATCCGTTCGATCTCATGTATGGGAATCAGTGGTTGTATAAGTTTGTAGGGTCGTATTATAACGGTTCTGTGGTCAGCATTCCTGCATTCTTCATTTCCCCATCGGGAAGGCATTGGGCGTTGACGGTGGGTGTTGACGGTGGGTTATCATTATTAGGAAGTCGAAGCAGCGATAGATATGGACGACGTCTCCTGCGATGAGCAAAGACCCGCCTTCAAACAGAAGCTTGATGCAGTCCTGATGATCGGCGAGCCACCCACTCTCGTTGGGCTGAGTTCTAATCCGTACATGTTCTCGATTGTAGGGTGGAAAGAAGGGACGCAGCCTGGCGGTACGCCAGGTTTTGAAACTCTCTGGGTCTCTCCGGATGTTCGATTGGTAAGTGAACAATAGTCAATTCAGAAGCTAGGAGATTTATTCACACCTTCCACCAGATCTACGAATCCATCAACAATCTCAGAATTCCAAGCATTGTAAGCCCCTACAAAAACCAAGTCTGGACAGTAACCAACCAAAAATCCGGCGATGGCTACTCCTTCGACGCCGTCTTCACAGACAACTTTCTCGTCAGTGCCCCCCCCCCCCCTCCCCGCTTCACCCATCCCCCCGAGTAGCAATGCTAACAAACACCAGCACTTGGACGAATCCCGCACCGTCTTCTCCATAGACCCCTGCAACGGTTCGCAACCCGTCGACTTCCACATGCAGACCTACGATTACTCCGTATTCGTGTACGAGAATCGCACGCGCGCCAACGGCACCTTCGACGGCACCTCCGCCACGCTTTCCATCGGCGGCCTGTTCAGCGGGAGATTCCAGAACTGGCACGGCGGGTATAGCAGCAGTTCAACCAAGCACGGGGCCTACAGGCTCAAGTTCTCCGGGGACCTCGACCGTCCGCACTCGCACGAACTGAGCACCAGCGGGCAGACGCCAAGCTGGACGGAGAATCGGGACTTACTCCCCGGTGGGTCGGAGGCAGTCTCTGCTGCGGCGAGGGCGTCAGCGACCTGCGCCGCGGGGTCAGCTTCCGCCGGGAGTCGGGCGGAGGTTGGTAAAGCTATTCTTGGACTGGCCGCGCTAGGCGGGTTAGTAGTGGTCGGGATGGGGATAGTTTTGTGGTAGCTTTTATTTAGCTATTAATGATTCCCTTCTTTTCTTTCCCCTTCTTCTTCACCGGTACCGTATACCTTGGATGAGGGTTCATTTCATTATTTTATTTCCGCCGACACCCCACCACTCTTTCGAGATGGGAGATGGAGGGAATGGGACTTCATGCACTTGTTCCTGTTGGGTGTAATTAGATGTAAATTTAACGGTGCGATTCTATGACGGGTATGATAGGAGTTATGTCATCCATACGCTAATTCAAGCACTATTCACCACACAAGCAATATAATTCCCTAGTTTTACATCGTAAGTCTATGCCAAGACCAGTATATGTCTTGTCAAGCCACAAATAGCCATCTCATAACCTCTTAGCCTCCGAGTGATCGCCCATGCAGGGAGCCCCGGGAGAGTCACCATAACATTATTATACTTTGTGAGCACCGATTTCAAAATCACCTAATAAACTGTTCTCTCCTGGAAACTTACCATAATTGTTCCTACATCTCGGGAGGGAAACCCACTCCACCGCTACCCCTCACCCTACCCCCCCGTTCCTTCTTTCCGGCGCTTGTAGCCTCGGGATCCACACCCCATCGAATGAATCCTCCACAAAAACTCTCAAGGGTTTTATTAAAAAGGTCTGTCCCATTTGATTAAGTTCATAGATTATTCTGCGAGGGGATACCAGCAGAGATCGCCGGGATTGTGTCCTTTCTGCCCGACATACTGTAGTTTCGTGTCCAACATGAAGCCCGGGATAAATATCATTGAACATTAGCGGAAGAGCTTAAGCTGCCCTTCAAGCTGGAAACACTAGAAATAGCCTAAAATCCAGCTGTGGTATATTCTCCCAAGGGCACACAGACTACGGTAAAAAGGTGGGCCCGCATTGGGTGATTTTTCTTAAAAGTATTTTCTTCTCCTTTTAGGTAAGGTATGCTCTCACTTCACACCACCGCCTAGTCTGCACAAACTTAAACCGCGAATAGCACAAAGAAAATAGAGAAGCAAAATGCACAAATGCACAGACTTAATCCGGGGCGACACCCATAGGGGCTGTTGTATTTATATGAGCTAAGTTACAGAACTTCGTTGATCCAACAAATGAAATATGAACCCCACAAGCACCCAGGAGGAAAAAAAACAAATGAAGGGAGAAAAAAAGGAAAATGAAGCCAGTTATCGTTGCCTTCTTCTTCTAGCATGCTGTTACCATTCCGAGAGGTTCCGCCACCATTGTGATACTAAGGAGTTTTTTTCCCCGGATCGCCTGCTGTGGTTTCCTATTAGAACAAAGCCTGTCTGCTCACTCAAGCCCTATATCCTCGTCCCATGAATCATTAGCCCTTTCAGGGCTCCAGCCCTCATCGTCGACCCTGCCTAAAGTACTAATAGCCTTGCGGAATTTGTGCCTAAAGATCGCCTCCACCTGTGTAGCTGAGAATTTTCGGCCAGGCACCTTGTCCATGTGCTGCATACAAGCCCTGAACACCTCGCGGGCACGGTTCTCGCTGAGAAATATATCGTGGCGGCAGTAGTTTCGCAGCAGGAGTGTGAGTTTGCCTCTTGTGAGATTACGTGCCAGGTAGCTGTCGACTGAGTATAGAGTTTCCGGATTTACCAAAGGGTCCTCGTCGTGGTTGTAAGGCACCAAGGCGGTATTTGTCCTGGATTGAAAGGCTGCTTCATCAGACACCCCGGCTCCGACACTGTCATTCCCTACAAGATCAGGCTGGATAGGAGAGCCCGGAGAGTATCCTAGACCGCCCCTGCCTACTTTGATGGTTATTGGTATCGGTTCCGCTATGCCATCACTATTAGGGCCGAGCCCCTTTCCCTTTTCAAAACCAAGTTTCTCCATTGCTCTAAAGCCCATGCTAGTCTCAGACAGCATAGATGTACCCGTGCCCACAATTATCTCTCCTCCTCTATAGGCACGTACCCTTCTATAAGGTGTCTGTGGGTTCCAAGGCGACCGCGGTTTCGAAGGGCTATCGACGGACAAAGAGAAGTCTTCGGGAACCCCATTGAATTCAGCGTATCCTCCGCCGAAGGCCGAACGGGGGGCATATTTTTCCTGTACGTTTGAAGAAAACTCCTTCGAAAGTTTCAAGCTACCCACCCCTTGGAAATATTCGGCACGGGTTGTGGGCTTGGCTGCTCTATAATGGGCTATTAGAGCAGTTTTACCGCTGGTGTGGTCACCCGCATCGCGGGAGCAAACACTGACATTTTTGTTCGTTGCAAAGACAGGCACATGCTCATGGGACACAGCGCCGTTTGCATGATTCCCACTAGAATCACTACCCTCCGTATCTTTTTCTGATTTTTCGACCACACCCGTTGTTTTGTTGCTCGTGCTAGATCCAAGCTTCAGAGAAGCAAGCCCCGAAACCAACCCATGCTCCAGGTCGGGCCCTGGGCGAGGTGCTGGACGATCGATGCAGGACCTGACGGGAGAATAAGAGGGGAGTAAAACTCCCCCGCTCTCGTCTTCGTCTGAACTCACAAAACATCCGTCATCAGGACTGGCATTTTTCTGTAGCCTCCCACCCAGCTCTTTGGCTTCCTTATTCATTTCTAGTGCCCTGCCTTTAACAAAACGGATTGCGGGCTCCCTCAAGTATGAACGTAAGGGAGGTAGAGTGCCTGAAGAGATATGAGCAGGTGAGGGAGTAGTGTCATCGCCGTTAACATGGGGGGAGGGGCCGAGTGATCCCCCTTCGGAACCTGAAGGATTAAAATCTCCCTGTAAATCAAGAAGACGCATTCGGTTGCACACTCCTTGGGGGCCAGACTCTTTCGTAGGGGTATGTGTAGCTGGGTTCGGGGGGGAGGTTGCTTCCGCCCCCTGTGGGTGGCCTCCTAGTGCTGGGTTACTAGGGCCTTTGCTCCCCTTGATGTTAGCAAACTCTGACCTTTTTGCGGATTATTGAGCGGAATCAAACCTGCAACTCCAGACCCCATCGGTATTAAACCTTTCTTCATTTCTCTGGGAATATTTCTGCTGATTGGGGGCACCTGAGATGGAATAAGGCCTGTAGAGATAAAGGAGTGATGGAAGTCATCGATGGAATTTACTTCGCGAATCAGTGGCTGTTTCCGAAATCGGTGGGAGCCGCGCTCAATCCTCCGCATCTTGTAGATAGTTGAGGGGTGGAACAAGGAAGAGATGCAGAGGAAATGATAGAAGTAGACAGGAGAGTGTGTTAAGGCAGCGGCTTAAAATAGGGTGTGTGTGACAAGTGGGAAAATTATCGGTGGTTAGGTACTAGGTTTGAGGTGCACCCTAGGCTTTCCCATTACAATGGCCGACGTGCAAGACACCCCTACGACATCCAGGACGTGTCCGAACGAAATGTGGGGCTAAATAGACATTTAAGAAATTCCTCTCCGAAACTTACCAGAGGGCCATCTCCTTCTCCAAAGTTCTAGGAATAACAAGTCCTTAATTGCCCAGTCTACGCATCCACGATCACTCGTTCTCATCATTGCCGGTACCAAAACAAGCCCAACAACCTGGTACCCAAACCGTATTCGAAACTCTATATCCACCGAAGCCTTGGCTGGCCATACACTAGGGAGTACTGTGCTGCGTTGGTGCTCTTACGAGAGCAAGGAGGTTCCAAGTTCTTGATCAGCAAACAAGTTAGTGAATATACAGCACAACTATAGACCACTTGGTAGGGTGCCAAGCACGATAAGGTCAGAAGAGATATCGCGCTTAACCTGAATGAAGAACGCTGTCCAATTCTCACTTCTCGCTGCCGTATCCTACTTGGTACGCAATGAACTAGTCAATTCTTCAACTTCGAAATTGATTTTTAGGCTACCATAGGGACCAGACTCTAAATACCTCTCCTTTTGCCAAGAGAGTACGCATTGTGCCGGTTACCGTGCGAGGAACTCCCGACACCTCCGCTAAAGAAACAACAGGCAAAGGCCATCAAAGAACATGCAAGACGAGCAAGAATAAGGACCATCACAGCATCTATCACTCCTAGCTAGGACCTCAGTCGCAAACAAGATAAAGGTCCAGACGGGATATTTGAGAGCACAAAGAAATCAGCGCTCGAACAAACAGCAAGAGTATCTGCGGCGAGTGATCTCCTATGACAACCGGTCGCGCCCCGACAGATTCTAGACTCGCCAACCACTAAAGTGTCCGGATAGAGACGCCAAGACCCTCAGAACATGGGAATAAATCACCAGTTCTTGGCATCCTCATGTCGAGGGAGTGTAACGGCTTCCCACGTTGCGAAAAAGTCCTCACACCACACCCAAACCTCAGTCAAGAATCGCAACTCACGAGCCTATCACCCATGCTCTTCGTCAGCTGCTTCTCCTGCTCCTGACCCATCCTTAATAACGCAGCTCTCTAGGCCTACAGCCGCGTGTTCAAGCATGGCCACACTAGATGCAATGCTCGAACCTCCCTCCACTCCATTTCTATTCTTTTTGCTCTTTTTATTCCTAGTGCATTTAAGTAGCTTGATAATCTCATGACATCCTCCCTCCTCCATCGTATGCCGTACATCCATACCGGTTGGGGTTTTTCCTGAGGAAAAAAACAGATCCTCCAATGACAAAACAACAATAGAACTCATCCCTGCATGGAATACAGAAATTATCCCACCGATCGAACAAAAGCCCAATCAACAGATAAGGAATAGGCTAATAATGCGTATCATTGGCTGGCCTGACAACAAACCCATACCTTCAAGGTGGCTTCCCAGCCTCAGGCGCATACTCGAGTGAGTGATCATCATCGGGTATCTGATGTCGGCCGTATGGTTTGATACTGCAGTTGTCGAGTTACTAGATCTGCTACCGGTACGATACCAGTACCGCAGCGCCCGGCTACCAAACACCACGAGGCTCTAAGTTCTCGATACACCAACAACGTGCAACCGTATTTTTCAACCACAAAATTTGCCCCCAAGTTCCCAGCCAAGATATTCTCCGGGCTACAATAAGTATTGCCTCTAGAAAACAGATACGGAAAGCCTCTCCTTTCGTGGGGAAAGCACACCGTGCACTAGTTGTTGTTTACCGAGAACTTTGAACCTCCCCACCACGCAGCGCCATGATATGATACTGGCACTGCGCACTCTGTACTCCCAATTCTGAGATTCGACTATTCCACCGATCGCATTATACTTGAGTGTGGTGCCGGCGCCCCAGAGCCTGCCCTAAGTCTCACGTCGAATAAACACTAGTCCCAAATGGAAGATTGCTCTGTAAATATGCTTCGGTGGCCAATCGGGAACATAGAAGTGATTTTAAGAATTCTGTTCGCAGGTGTTGCCGCAAGTTGAAATATTGGCCGATGTTGGGTGCCATGAGGATAGGCTGTAAGACGCCGGCACCATACCTGAATTATAATAACCGGCTGCTTCGATTTGCGGGAGATTGATTGCGGGAGATGCGAGCCACTACACTCAGATTAGTTTAACTTAGTTGAATAAACCCGGGATTCGCTGATGGAAGACACCGGTAGGAAACCAATACCAGTCTCTGAACCGTACGTTCAACTAGTCAAGGCGGTAACCATGACTTAAGCAGACCTATCATGTGAAATCGGGTTCTAAAATTGTTAATCTACTTCGCAGGGCGCATCCCTCCACAGGCATAGTATCTCACTCGGACTTCAGGGAAAAAAAGCACACCAATTGCCGTTTGTGCCGGGGTATCTATCATACCTGAAAATAGACGCCGCCGTTGTCCCAATTAGGCATGCGGGTTTTCGTATCACGGCATGAGAAGTTTGGGTTATGCCGGTATCGACGGCTGTGCCCCTTGGAATCGGAAATATATCATACGTATTAGAGGCATTGAGGCCCGGGGTTGAAAAAGAGTCCTTTCGGATGCCAAGTTTGATCTGTTAGTTTTGTAAGCAAAGGAGGCGTCACACGCACTGAAACCTTGCGACTCGAAAAACCTTGCGTAAACGGTTTTTCCACCGGTACCCCCGGGTTGAATGCGTGCATTGACCGTTATTGGCTTGTCGATCTAGATCACGTGGCGTCGCTTGAATTCAGCGATTCGAGCCTCTTGATGGAATCACGTTGGGGGGCTTAAGCATGGCGGTACGATACTTGACTATCGCTGCGGCACTTTATGGCATCATACTGTGTCCAAAGCTTCGTACTTGATTGCGGATTCCGCATCTTGATTCCTGAATCTTGGTTGGAGGTATCTTGCGCAGGTGGTCGAGAGTTCATTCGCCTCGGATCCTCGGTTCCACTAAGCGAGCCAAAACGGCCGACCATCCGAAAGCAGCTTCAGAACGGGCGACCTTTGCTCAAGTAGACAACTTCTTCCGAGCTTGTGCAAGTAAATCGGCGGCAAGCACCGTGCCATTGAGACTTCATCCTTGAACGGGGGAGGGGCCCACAGGGTTCCAGGAACCTTTTTGTTCGGATAAACAAATTACAGCGCAGTAGAGCTATTTTTGTTTTTCCCTCCCTCCCTCCCTCCCTCTTTCTGGGGAGGTCTTGGGTTTGGTCTTATCAGCACTAGCCACGATGCCTGTCTGATATAATTTCGTCGGGATATCATATGCTGCACGGCGAGAGGCAGCCTTGTATGATGCCGCGAGTGACGATACGGCATGAATGTTGTTGACGGCACACTTCGAATGGTTGTTCATTCCTCAAGGGTGGTGGATTGCTGCATTCGAGCCAAAGTCCCCCTTTCCTATCGAGGTCACTCTTTGTCCTGATCGAAAACTTCTAAGACAATAGCTATCGGCCTCGAGCCCCTTGCCTGAATACATAATGCCGGTAGCAGTTACTAACTCTTTTGGGGGGGGGGGGGGGGCGGCCCCCGGGGGGGGGGGGGGGGGGGGGGGGGGGGGGGGGGGGGGGGGGGGGGGGGGGGGGGGGGGGGT
>Ga0307513_10009171_pt1 | contig 12530 bp, 10 predicted proteins | sample 15_EM_MG_FD_202174 | JGI IMG/M metagenome (GOLD analysis project Ga0307513, IMG submission 202174) | Populus trichocarpa ectomycorrhiza microbial communities from riparian zone in the Pacific Northwest, United States - 15_EM | ecosystem: Host-associated > Plants > Roots > Unclassified | place... | reverse complement strand
CGGCTGGTCGAGCGCCAGCTTGCCGGCCTGCACGAGCTGCAGCACCGCGGTCGCCGTGAACATCTTGTTCATCGAGCCGATCCGGAACCGCGTGTCGACCGTGTTCGGGACCTTGGCGTCGCGGTCGGCCAGGCCCCGCGCCTCGCGGAAGATCACCACGCCGTCCTTCGCGATCGCGATCGCCCCCGAGAACCGATCCGCGGCGACCGCCTCGTCGAGCTTGGCCCTCAGCGCCGCGAGCGCATCGCCCTCGGTCATGCGCTCGGGACCGAGACCGTCCGGTGCGGCGATGGTCTGGAGGTCGAGCTTCAGGATCCGATGCGGGGCGGCCGGCTCGACCTCGACCGTGGCCCGGACGATCTGGTCCGAGTCGCGCTCCTTGAGCAGCGCGGTGATCCGTGTCGGCGTGGTCGCCTCGACGCGCTTGACGTCGAAGCCGCCGGTCCCCGCGCGGAACTGCATCACCCCGTCGATGTCCGAGCGGTCTCTGATCTCGGGCAAGAACACCCGCTCGCGAAACGCCGCCAGCTCGTCGCGCTTGCCGTCGTTGAACACCGCCAGCCACGCCGCGAGCTGGCGGGCGGCCGGCCCCTCGTCCGCCGCGTTCGCCGCGTTCGCCGCCACGGCCGGCGCGCGCGCCATCGCCGCGGGAGCGACCGGCGCAGGAGCGACCGGCGGCGGCGCATCGCGCGACGAACAGGCCATGACCAACAGGAGGACTGCGATCACCGAGATTCGCATGCCCGGGAGTCTAGACCCAATGCTGATCGGTTGGCGGCACGCTCAGCCCTGCGAGCGAGAACGTGAGGCTCGTCCACGGGGGCGGCGCCTCGACGTGGACCCGGATCATCAGTCGCCACCGCGGTGGTCGACGGCCTGTGGTCGGCGGGGTAAGACTCGTGGATGCCGGGTGATCGTGGGTCCGAGCTCGTGGCGCGCCTCGGGACGCGCTTCGAGGTGCGCGCACTCCACGTCGGTGAGCGCATCGAGATCCGGGGCATCGAGCCGCGGGTCAGCCCTCATCTGCCGGTCATGGTCGAGGTCGCCCCGGCGGGCTACGCCGTGCTGCTGCGCGCCGGCGCCGTCGTGCTGTTCGGCATCGATCCGATCCAGCAGGAGCGCTTCATCGCCGATCTCGGCGCGCGGATCACCGGTCGTCACGAGCGGATCGAGACCGAGCGCGCAACCATCCGGATCGGCGAGGCGGACGCGGTCGAGCCCGACTCCCTGATCCTGCGCGAGATCAGCGTCGAGCGCTTGCAAGCGGTCGCCGAGATCCTCGGCAAGAGCGTCACGCTGGCGCGCTACGAGCTCGAGATCGCGGAGTCGTTCAACGCGATCGAGCCGCTGGCCTTGCAGATGAAGACGACGCCCGAGAAGCTGCCGTGGAAGCAACCCGCGCTCGTCCGCCAGATCGGCGACGCGATGCTCGTCGAGCACCAGCTGGTGGGGCGCGCCGAGATCCTCGAGAAGCCGGACCTGCTCTGGGAGCAGCCCGAGCTCGACCGGCTCTACGCGCGGCTCGAGGACGAGTACGAGCTCCGCGAGCGCGTGCTGGCGCTCGAGCGCAAGCTCGAGGTCGTCTCGGGGGCGGCGCGAACGATGCTCGAGCTCCACCAGGCCAGGCGCTCGCTCAACGTCGAGTACTACATCGTCATCCTGATCGTGTTCGAGCTCGGCGTGGCCGTGGTCCAGATGCTGCGCTGAGCTCGATGTCCAGGCACGAGCACTCGCGAGCAGGTGCAGCGGATCGCGGCACATGCTGGCCGACTCCAAACGAGCTAGGATCGGACATGGCTTGGACGCTGGTGGCTGCAGCAGACGAGCTACATCGTTGCTGCCTTGTACAGGATGGCAACCGATGCGAGCAGGACACTGCCGTGCGCATCATCGACGGGCCCTGGGTGGGCTACGTCTATGTCTGCATCGGCCACGCGGAGCTCGTGCTGACGGCCGAGCCCGGATGCACCGTCGAGCCGGTGGGCACGTCGGTGGTGGCCATGACCGATACCGCGCCGATCCGCGCCCTGGTCATCGAGATCCGCAGCACGCTTCTGCAGGCACGCCACGACCTCGACAAGGTCCTCGCGGTGCCCGAGGCGGTCAGGGCGCGTGACGCCGTGCAGCGCGGGCTCTACTACACTGCGCAGTGCGTCGCGAAGCTGGGCGGCACGTAGGGACGCCTCGCACGACGCGGCGGCGACCTTGACCTAGGTCAAGGCGCGCCCGCGCGTCCCGGCGCACGGTCGTCGCCGAGGTTCATCATGCCGTATGCCGTCCTGCTCGGTCAGCGGACCAACCGCTTGTAGTAGATCTCGTCGTTTCCGTCGCGACCGTCGTACCAGAGGACGTGGACACGGTCGGCAGTCGCGGCGATCGAAGCGTGCTTCGAGACACCGGGAGCGGTGGTCAGGCGCAGGTCGGGCGACCAGGTGAGGCCGCCGTCGCTCGAGCCGCGGTAGTAGATCTCGGTGTCGGTCTCGGTGGTGCCGCGGCCGTCACGACCGTCGAACCAGACGACGTCGACGCGATCTCCGACGGCGACCACGGAGGGTCGTTGCGATAGGAACGGCGCGGCGGTCATCCGCGTGTCGGCGCCGAACGTCACACCGCCGTCGGTGGAACGCTTGTAGTAGATCTCCCAGCTCATCGCCCAGACCGCAAATCGTTCCTGATACTGCTGGATCAACGTTTGTAGCGTCATCGGGTTGCCGCCGTTCGCGACCCAGGCGGGGGCCGCGCCCATGATCGCCTGGAGCTTGCGCTCGAGCCGCGGCTCGAAGTCATCGAGGTAGTAGATCGCGGGATCGCGAGCAGGGATGGGTTCGACCGTCACGCCGATGAGCGCGGCGGCGTTGTCGAGCGGCGCCTCGACGTCGAGGTCGGTGGACGCACTGTCGCGGCGGTCGAACCAGAACAGATGGACGACGTCGCCGCTGATCGCGACGCTCGGCGCCCACGAGTCGCCGGAGCTCGTGGTTCGCCGCGCTGCGACGCCCCAGGTCGTGCCGCCGTCTGTCGAGAGTCGTTGGTACTCCTCCTCGTTGCCATCGACGTAGTCGACCCAGCTGGCGATCACGCGATCGCCTTGCATCGCGATGTTCGGGACCCACGAATGGTACGGCGATCCCGACATCTGTTCTGGCGGGCTCCACGTCGCGCCGCGATCGGTGGAGGCGCTACGTCCGATCTCGGTCGAGCCCGTCGCGGACTCGTGCCACACGAGCTGCGCGGCGGCGCCGTCGGCAGCGATCGACGTCATCGCGCTCTGACCGCTGGTCGAGACGGTGACGGGAGGCTCCCAGGTCACGCCGGCGTCGAGCGAGCGGGCGACGACAACGAAGAAGCCGGCGCTCCCACGCACCTCGTGCCAGCTCACGTAGACCGCGTCACCCGCGGCGGCGATCGCGGGGTTCTGACGTGGCGTGGCGTCTGCGACGAGGCGGCGATCTGCTGCCCAGGACGCACCGCCGTCGAGCGAGCGCCTGTAGTAGATCTGCGGGGCGCCGTCGCGATCGTCGAACCAGACCGCGTGGACCGTGTTGCCGTTCCCGACCGCGACGCTGTGCGCGAAGTTGTAGGTGAGCTGCGAGACGCCCACGCTGTTGGTGAGGCGAACGTCGGCTCCCCAGCCGAGGGGGGCGCCCGCAACGGCGCTCGCATCCGTGCCAGTTGCAACAGGGCTCGCATCCGCGCCACCGCACGCCGCGATTCCCAACACGATCACCATGCGAATCATCGATCTTCGGAGCACAGCAACTCGTATGCCAGGGCAGGCGCCGGAATCCGCGACACGATCAAATGCTGTTGTCGGCGTTCTCGAGCTGTGCTCGACCACGACCACGCATCCGGCAGCCGCGCCTGGACTGCCGCGGCCGCGCGCCTTCTTGCCTCTCGAGCACGCGCCTGATCAACGCATCGTACCCGCGCCCCACTGCTGATCGAGCCACGCGATCAGCTGCGTCGTCCACTGTCCGACGTCGCCGGGATGATCCAGCGCGAGGCCCATCGCGTGCGGCCCATGCGGATACATCGTGAACGAGATCGCCAAGCCGGCGCGCCGGCACGCCTCGGCGAAGCGCTGTGCGTGCGCCGCCGGGACGATCGCGTCGTCGGCGGTGGTCCACAGAAATACCGGCGGATGCGTCGCCTCGACATGGAGCTCGGTCGAGAACTGGCGGCGGTCGGTGTCCGAGATCTCGGTGCGGCCGAAGAAGTTCTCGACCGAGCCGAGGAACGCGCCGGGCGTGGCCTGCTCGATGAACGAGATCAGCGGATAGGCCAGGACCACGAGATCGGGGCGCGCCGAGACCAGCGGCGCCAGGTTGTCCTCGGGGGCGATCCACAGCGAAGGCTGCGTGCTGAGCAGCGTCGCCAGGTGGCCACCGGCCGAATAGCCCAGCACGCCGACGCGACTCGGATCGATGCCCCACTCGTCGGCGTGGGAGCGGACCAGGCGCATTGCGCGCGCGGCGTCGGCGTATGGCCCTGGATAGAACGAGCGCGTGCCGCGCGTGCCGTAGTCGACCTCCACGCCGACCAGGCCATGGATCGCTGCCCATTGGGCCGAGCCGCCGCCGCTGCCGTCGTTGCGCGCGTAGCCGCCGCCGCGAAACACCACCAGCGCCGGGCGTGGTCGCGATCGATCGCGGCCGGGGAGGTGGACGTGCATCGCGGGGTTCGCGCGGCCGGGCCACAGTGGAACCTGGATCGTCGCGGTATCGTGACTGGCCATCGGCGCATGGTACGCCGATGACGCAGGGCTCGGTCGAGCCGCGCGGGCCGCTGGACCGCGTGTCGTACGGGGACGCGTCGGCGACGACATCCCCCGTCGTGCTCGACGAGCCTCGGCGCGCGAAACCGCCCAATCGAACCCGACTGCATCCGGAACCGTCCCGCGCTGTCCTGTGCCCACAGAAGACCACGACGCGACTGTCGTGGTTCGGACGTGCGGTTCCTGGGTGACACGATCTCAACGGCGGATACGGGTGCGGAGTGGCGTCCCGGAGAGCGCCCGGAGCGCATTGACCACGTCCAGCAGTCGGTCGGGGATCTCGCCGCTCTCGCCGATCTGCAACTCGTAGCGCGTTCCGTCGAGCTGCACGGCCACGCGATCGTAGAAATCATCGTACGCGAAGTGATAGCTGCGCAGCGTCGCGATCTGGGCGGCGACGACCTTCTGACGCAGGTCTTCCAGGCCACGCGCGTCGAGCGTGAAGCTGACCGTGGCACCCAGCCGCTTCGATCGTGTTGCCGCGCCACCGGGCTCGATGTGTAGCTTCGTTCCGTGGCCGCCGCCGGCGAGGCCGCCCTGGCTCGCATAGTCGATCTGCCCCAGCTCACCAGCGCCGTCGGATGGCGCACGCGGACCGCGTGACACAGCACTCTTCGATGCGTGCGAGCTCTCCGTGCTTCGCTCGCACGCGACCATGCCAACGGCGATTGCCAACCAGCCCCATCTTCGTGACATCATGGACGCACCCCCAACCATCAACGCTAGCTTGGTGCGGCGCGATCTCAAGCCCTGTTTCCGAGGCGCGAGCGAAGCGAAGCGTCCTTGAGGGCGCCACGGCTATCGAGGCTGCCGCGGATGGGCCGCGACGATCCGCATCTTCGGACTTTTCACTGCCGCGGACCTCGGCGAGACTCGTGAGCGGTGGAGGATCCGGAGTCGGCGTTCACGGTGCTGGGGCTCGATCACACCGAGCTGGTGAACCGCGATCGGCTGCGCCGCGCCTACGCGCGCCGGTTGCGCGTGTACTCGCCCGAGCGCGATCCCGAAGGCTTCTGCCGCCTGCGCGCCGCCTACGAGCTGGTCGAGGCGCTGCTCGAGCTCGGCCCTGACCAGCTCCGCGCGATCCGACTATCGGAGCCGCTGTCGACCTGGCCGCCACCCGACGACGCGAGCCGTGTCGCCCCCACGCCGGACCTCGCGCCCAGCGCGCCGCCGGACCTCGAGCTCGTCGCGTCCTGCGAGTCGCCCGAGCGACCGCCGGTGCCCTCGCTCGAACAGCTGATGACCCAGCTGCTGGCCATGCTCGAGGCATGGGACACACACGAGGCGGTGGCGCTGGCCCAGCACTGGCACGACGCGACGCTCGACGATCACCGCGAGGTCAGGAGCGATGTCGTCCTGCGCTGGGCGCTGACCCGCGATCTACTCGGCGTCGCCATCGTGCTGCCTCCGGAGGTCGTGCGCGCGCTGGCCGTAGGCATCGCGACCAACGACCTGGCCTCGGCGCGCCCGGTGATCGAGCAGTACCTGGAGCGCAACCCGGGCGCGGTGTCCGACCTCAACCGGCACCTCGCCAAGCGCGCCAGGAACCTCTATCAACACGTCGGTGAGGCATTCTCCAGCCGCCGCGCCGCGGTCGCGGTCCCCGTCGCCAGGTCCAAGCGGCGGGCCAGTCACGCGGCGGTGATCGGCACGGCGCTGATCTTGATCAACCTCATCCGCACGCAGTCGCGCAGCGACGAGCACGAGCGGCAGGCCCGGGCCGACCGGGTGACCGAGATCCAGCTGTCGCCCCAGGCCGCGGCACGGCTCAGCGCCCGGCTCAGCCCCGGCGGCCGGGTGGTCGCAGCCGCGCAGGCCCTGCGGAACGATCCGTGGACCACGCAGGACGAGCGCGCCGCGGCGCTGATCCTCGAGGAGGCGACCTCGCCGCTCGACTGTGCCCGGCTCCGAGCGGCTGAGGACTCGCTCGTGCGCGCGATGGCCGCGCGGCCCGCACGCGCCGACACCGCGATCGGATTCCCTCTGGCGGATCTGCGCACCGGCGTGGGTCAGCTGTGCCGCGAGCCCTGACCCACCATGACCCGAACTTCGATCGGCATCGACCTCGGAACTACCTACTCGCTCGCCGCGATCGTGCAGGACGGCCGCCCTGTGGTCTTGCCCAACGCGCTCGGCGAGCTGCTCACGCCCAGCGCGGTCAGCCTCGGCGACGACGGCACCATGCTGGTCGGCGCGGTGGCCCGCGCCCGCGCGACCACCCACCCCACGCGCACGGCCCGCTCGTTCAAGCGGGACATGGGCACCGCCCGCGCGATCCCGCTCGCCGACCGCACGTTCTCCGCGCCCGAGCTCTCGGCGATGGTGCTGGCGCAGCTCAAGCGCGACGCCGAGGCCACGCTGGGCCGCACCGTCGACGAAGCGGTGGTCACCGTGCCGGCGTACTTCGGCGATGCCCAGCGCCAAGCGACCCGCGACGCCGGCGCGATCGCCGGGCTGGTGGTCGAGCGCATCATCAACGAGCCGACCGCCGCCGCGCTCGCCTATGGCCTGCACGAGCGCCACCGCGAGATGCGGGCCGTGGTGATCGATCTCGGCGGCGGCACGTTCGATGTCACGGTGCTCGAGATCCTCGAGGGCATGATCGAGATCCAGGCCTCGGCCGGCGATACCCAGCTGGGCGGCGATGACTTCGACACCGCGCTCGCCGAGCTGGTCGCGCAGGGCCTCGAGGCCGAGCGCGCCGGCGTGCGCGCGCATCCGCAAGGCTGGGCCCGCTTGCTCGACGCCTGCGAGGCGGCCAAGCGGCGGTTGAGCGACGCCGAGCTGACCCGGGTCGCGCTGCCCGAGCTGCCGGTCGGGGAGGGCCGCACGATCCAGCTCGAGCGGCCGGTGACCCGCGACCAGGCAGAGCAGGCGTGGCGCCCGCTGCTCGAGCGCATGAAGCTGCCGATCCAGCGCGCGTTGCGCGATGCCCAGCTGCGCGCCGATCAGGTCGACGAGGTGCTGATCGTGGGCGGCTCGACCCGGATGCCGTGCATCGCCAAGCTCGCCACCCAGCTGTTCGGCCGGCTGCCGCTGCGCAGCCTGCCTCCCGACGAGGCCATCGTGCTCGGCGCCGCGGTGCAGGCCGCGCTCAAGGCCGGCGATGCCGCACTCGACGATCTGGTGATCACCGACGTGGCGCCGTTCTCGCTCGGCGTCGATACCGGCGCGCGGATCGGCCGCGAGGTCGTGCACGGCCTGTTCTCGCCGATCCTCGAGCGCGGGACGGTGATCCCGGCCAGCCGGGAGCGCACGTTCCACACGCTCGCCGATGGCCAGCGCGCGATCAACTTCGGGGTCTACCAGGGCGAGCACTCGCTGGTCCGCGACAATACCAAGCTCGGCGAGTACACGATCCGCGGCCTCGCCCCGCTGCCCGCCGGCGAGCAAGCGGTGCACGTCCGGTTCACCTACGACCTCAACGGCATCCTCGAGGTCGACATGACGCTCGACAAGACCGGCCGGACCGAGAGCCTGGTCATCGAGGGCAGCGCGAGCCGGCTCGGCCCGGCGCAGCTCAAGGCGGCACGCGCGGCGATGGCGCGGCTCAAGTTTCATCCGCGCGAGGCGCTGCCCAACGCGACCTTGCTCGCCCGCGCTGATGCGCTGTTCGTCGAGCTGACCGGCAGGCCGCGCAGCGTGCTCGGCGCGGCGCTGGCGCAGTTCCGCCTCGCGCTCGAAGGCCAGGACCCCGCGGAGATCGCCCAAGGCCGCGCCGCGCTCGCCCGCTTCGTCGAGTCGCTGCGCGACGCGCGCAGCTGATCCGAACAGCGCTCGCGAGCCGCTCGGCATGGCCGTCGCATTTGCGCTCAGCTGAGCTCTTGAGCGAGGCCGATGAGAAGCCCTTCTGGCCCGCGAATGTAGCAGAGCCGATACGTGTCTTCATACTGGACTACTTCGCCTACGAGCTGCGCGCCACGCTTGCGGAGTCTCTCAAGCGTCTCGTCGATGTCGTCCACGGTGAACATGACGCGGAGGTAGCCTGATCGTGGCCCGCCCTTCGAGCTCGAGGCCCGTGCGCCGGATTCGCGCCCGGGCCACACGAGCGCGCGCGGCGTGGAGTGGCGCTGAGCGCGCTCGCGACTGCGCTCGTCGCGTACGCCGGCTGGCGCGGCGCCGCCGGCCGTGTGCGCGAGGTATCCGTCGAGCGCAGCACGCTGCCAGCCCCGCGCGCTCCGCGGAAACAGGGTGGCCGCAAGTCGACGCGCGCGCGTAGCGATCACAGATCGACGAGCGCGATCGTGGGGTGCGCGGCGCGGAACGCGGCGAGCCCGTCGGCCGTGACCTTCGATCGGATCAGTCGGAGCTGGCGGAGGTGCGGGCCGCCGAGCTCGGCGAGGCCGGCATCGTCGACGTCAACGTCTTCGAGGACGAGCTCGGGCGCGCGGAGCGTCGCGAGCACGGGCAGCGCGGCGAGGTCGAGCAGCGTCACCTTGGACAGCCGCAGCGTCGCCAGCGCCGGGAGCCGCGCGACGGCCGCGAGACCGGCGGTGGTGATGCTCGCGTCGGAGACGTCGAGCTCGCGCAGCGCCGGCGACGAGCCGTCGAGCTCTGCGAGCGCGAGCGGCGTATGCGACGCCCAGATCGTGAGTCGCTCGAGCGTCGGGGCGCGCGCCGCCGCGGCGAGCGCGTCGGGTTCGAAGCGACGCGCGTAGATCCGTAGCTCGCACAGCGCCGGCAGCCTGCCGAGCCCCGCCGCGAGCTGCGGCGCGAGCGCGACGTCGAGCAGCGTGAGCCGCTGCAGCGCCGGCCAGCCGAGCGGCCACCGCTCGAGCGTCAGCGTGTTGAGCTGCAGCTCGCACAGCGTCGCCAGCGTCGCAAGCGCGGCGAGCCCGTGCTCCGTGAGCTGGGCAGCGGCGCCGATGTCGAGCTCGACGAGCGGCGTGCGCGCGAGGGCGACGAGGCCTGCGTCGCTGACGAGCTTCGCGGTCAGCTTCTGGAGCCGGCCGGCGTCGCCGATCCGCGCGAGCAGGGAGTCGCTCGCGTCGACCCCGAACATGTCGAGGCGTTCGAGCCGGCTCACGTCGAGGGCGGCCCAGCCCGCGTCGGTGACGCGGCGTGCGTGCGTGACGTCGAGCCGGCGCAGCCGGAGCGACGCGAGCGCCTGGAGATGTGCGTCGTCGAGCTCGCCGTTCGGGATCACGAGCTCGGCGAGCCGCGGCAGCGTCGCGAGCTGGGCGAGCCCGGCCGCCGAGACCTTGCAGCTCGACAGCTCGAGCGTCTCGAGCGACGTCGCCGTGCCGACCGCGGCGAGGCCGGCGTCGGTGATCGCCGTGCCTGCGAGCGCGAGCTCGCGCAGCGCGGGGAGATCGCGCAGCGCCACGAGATCGGCGTCGCTGACGTTGGTGTAGGACAGCGTGAGCCACTCGATCGTCTGCGGATCGCCGTCCGCTTGACCGGCGAGCTGCAACAGCCGCGCGAGCGGCGACACGTCGTCGACGAGCCGCCCGGTCCGGAGATACGCGATCGTCGTCGCGATCTCGGCGGGCATCTCGTCGTGGCCGCTCGCGTACCACGCGAGATACGCGATCGCGGCGTCGCGCTGCGCCGCGGACAGGCACGCGAGTCGCGCGAGATACCTGTCGCGCCAGGTCTTGCCGAGCTGGGTCGGCGATAGGTGGAACACGATGCCGTCGACGATCACGTCGGCGGCGGACGCGTCGTCGATCACCGCGAGCATGTAGGCGGCGAGGTAGTACGCGAACGCTTCGGCCGTGAAGAACGACAGCCCGACGTCGTGGTAGCGCAGCGACGCCACCTCGTGGCCCTGCCAGGTCCGGCCGCGAAAGTACGCGCCGACACCCTCGTCGTCGTACGTCGGCGTGCAGATCTGATCGTCGCCGGGATAGACTGCTGCCTGCCAGGCCGCCACGATATGTGCACGGACCTCGGTGCTGTCGGCGCGGAGCATCGGGCAACCATACCGTTCGTGCAGTCCTGTTTGACAGCGCGACCTGCGCTCGGATGAGCTGCGCATGATGGCGACCGAGGCGTTGTTCCAGGTCGTGTCGCCGAAACGTGGCGGCGACCGTGCCAGCTGTTATTGACTTTGAAAGTTGTTTTCAATTACTCTGGATGGAGAAGCAATGCTCCTCCATCCCAAGCTCCAGCTCCTCGGCCTGATGACGCTGCTCGCCGGCTGCGCGTCCGCGCCGCCGCCGCTGGCCGCGCCTGCCTCCGGATCGCTGGCCACGCCGAGCGCGCCGGGGCGCGGCTTCGGCGTGCTGATCATGGCGCATGGCGGCACGCCGGCGTGGAACGCCGCGGTGCTCGACGCCGTGCAGCCGCTGCGCGAGCGCTACGACCTCGAGGTCGCCTTCGGCATGGCCGACGCGACCAGCCTGCAGGATGCGGTGACGAAGCTCGAGGCGCGCGACGCTCGCACGATCGGCGTGGTCCGGCTGTTCGTCAGCGGCGAGAGCTTTCTCGCCGAGACCGAGCAGATCTTCGGTCTGCGCCCCGGCGCGCCGCCAGCACCTACGCCCGCCGGCTCCGCGGTTCCTGCCGACCCCGCGGCCCACGCCGGTCACGCCGGCTCCGGTGCCCACGCCGGTCCCGCCGGTCCCGCGGCCCATGCCGGTCACGCCATGGCGTTTCATCGCGTCGCGACCCGCGCCGCGTTCTCGTTGTCGAGTCACGGCCTGGCCGACGCCGGAGGTATGGCGACCATCCTCGCCGATCGCGCGGCCGCGCTCAGCAAGAACCCCGCGAAGGAAGACGTCTTGATCCTCGCGCATGGACCGGGAGACGACGCCGAGAACGCGCGCTGGCTCGCCAAGCTCGACGAACGCGCCGCGGCCGTTCGCGCGCGGGCCCCGTTCCGGCGCGTTCAGATCGAGACGCTGCGCGAAGACTGGCCGGACAAGCGCGTCGCCGCCGAAGCCCGCGTCCGCGGCTTCGTCAAGCGCGCCACCGACGACGGCGGTACCGCCATCGTGATTCCATTTCGCGTCCAGGGCTTTGGGCCCTACGCCAAGGTGCTTGAAGGGCTCGACTACGTCGCCGACCAGCAGGGGCTGATCCCACACCCCGAGGTCACGACGTGGATCGAGCACGAGATCCAGGCGCTCCAGGCTGGTCCGTTCCGCGCCACGCTACCGGCGGAAGCCCCCGCAAGCGCACACTGAGGCGACGACGCGCCGGTGACCGCGCCCGCCGGGCGTCAGTCCTCGGGCGGCCGATCTGGGTCAGCCGTAAGGACGTGGTCATCAGCTCGGCCTCTGCACCAACCTGGTCAATCTCGTCGACAACGTCGAGAGTTGCGACGAGGTCTGCCGGATCTGGCTCGCGCTCGCCTCGGTCTCGCGCGTGGCCTGTGCGATGTCGCTGATCGCGAGGTTGACCTGCTCGACCGCGATCGCCTGCTGCTTGGTCGACAGCTCGATCTCGCGCGCGGCGTCGGTGGTCGCGGCGACGAGTGTCGCGATCTGGCGAAACGCCTGCGCCATCTCGGCGACCTGCGCCGCGCTGGCGTCGACCGCCTTGGAGCCGGTCTCGGTCGCCATCACCGCGACCGAGACCGCGCCGCGCACGTCGTCGAGCACCACCCGGATGCCTCGGGTCGACGCGGTGACCCGATCGGCGAGCTTGCGGATCTCGTCGGCCACCACGCCGAACCGCCTGCCGGATTCTCCCGCGCCCGCGGCTTCGATCGCGGCGTTGATCGCGAGGATGTTGGTCTGCTCGGCGAGCTCGGCGACGAGCTCGAGCACCGCGCCGGCCTGCTGCGACTTCTTGCCGAGATCGATCA
>Ga0307513_10009170_pt1 | contig 12530 bp, 10 predicted proteins | sample 15_EM_MG_FD_202174 | JGI IMG/M metagenome (GOLD analysis project Ga0307513, IMG submission 202174) | Populus trichocarpa ectomycorrhiza microbial communities from riparian zone in the Pacific Northwest, United States - 15_EM | ecosystem: Host-associated > Plants > Roots > Unclassified | place... | reverse complement strand
TCCGCTCTAGCAATTAAAATAAACAATCATAGGAAAAATAAGCATAAGAGAACAAACATATTCATCATATAAACTGAAAAGAAAAGGTAAAATAAATCTCACAGTTCTTGAAATCCGAAAGTTTTCGTGTCCTTGCAACCAAGAAAAAAGTGTTTAGCCTTGCATGTTTGTTGAACAACTAATCAAAAAGAAGGAAGAATGCATAATTTCGAGTTTCTTAGAGGAGGGGGGCGTTTTTCTCTTCTTGGCTGGCTGCCCCCCTTCTCTTCTCTCATTCTTTTTATATCCTAGGAAACCCTAGTTTCTATTTTACAAAATAGTCCTCCCTTAAGTAGACTGTTTACATTTAAGTACTTCAATAACTATTTTCATAAAAAGGGAGAAATAGCCTTGCATGAAATCTTCAAGATTTGACTTAGAGGAGCTAAATTGCTGAAATAAAAACTTGGATATCGGTTTAGATGCTTCAGAATGTAATTTGGAGTCATTTCTTCACGAAACCTGTTTGCTGGCAGAATTCACTTGTCATCTTTGAAAAATCATATCTCCCTTATATGACATATTTTGTGTCTGAAATTTGGAGAGTTGATAGGTCTTTGAGTCAGGAATCCAAAACAATTGAGTGTGTATCAATTGGATTTCTGTAGCTCCAGATATTCAAGTCGGAATGGTCGAAGGTCAACACTGGCAGATTGCAAGATTTGACTTTGAAGGCTACGATTTCCATGCTCTTTCTTATTTTATTTTCTTGCCTTAGATGTCCAGAAAGGTATGGATGTTAGCTTTTTAATGCCACTAGAATCACTTCATTTCAACTTCTAGAGCTCACGCTCTGCATAAAACATCGACTGAAGGTCAAATCTGCCAATTACCTCCAATTTACTCCTTTTTGTATCTTTCATCCAAAAGTGCCTTCAAAACATAAAACAAAGAATATCAAGGCATTATATATATAAAACATAGACAAAACACTAGTTAAATGTGGGTGAAACTATCAAATAATATGGTTGCATCATGTGGCCCCACTATACCTCCTCATCACCGAGCAATGATTCTATAGCTACTGTAAGGTAAACGACCTCCAAAAACATCTGTAAACATTTGAGGTCGATCCAATGGTCGGATAAAAAAATTATGACCCTTTTGAGTCTTTAATCTAGTCTAGCTCAACCATACCTCCGAGTCACCAAGTAGCGATTCCATAACTACAACGAAAATGGCCTCTGGAAACTCTTGTAAAAATTTGAGGGCAATCCAATAGTCAGATTAGAAGTTATGGCCCCTTCGAGCAATTACTCAAGTCTGGATGCCAGATCTCATCGTTACCGAGTAGTGATTCAATAGGTACCCCAAGGAAAACGACCTCTTAAAACTCCTGTAAAAATTTGAGCGCAATTTAATGGTCACATCAAAAGTTATGGCCTTTTTGAGCTGTTATTCTAGCCTGACTCGACTAGACCTTCTCGTCACCGAGTAGCAATTCCATTGTTACCCCAAGGAAAACAACCTCTGAAAGCTCCTATAAAAATTAAGCGTAATCCAATAGTCTGATGCAACCATATTATTCGATAGTTTCACCCACATTTAACTAGTGTTTTGCCTATATTTCATATATATAATGCCTTGATATTCTTTGTTTTAGAAGACACTTTTGGTTGAAAGATGCAAAAAGGAGTAAATTGGAGGTAATTGGTAGATTTGACCTTCAGTCGATGTTTTGTGCAGAGCGTAAGCTCTAGAGGTTGAAATGAAGTGATTCCAGTGGCATTAAAAAGCTAACATCCATACCTTTTTGGAAATCTAAGATATGAAAATAAAACAAGGAAGAGCATGGAAATCGCAGCCTTCAAAGTCAAATCTCGCAATCTGCTAGTGTTGACCTTCGACCATTCCGACTTGAACATCTTGAGCTACAGAAGTCCATTGGATGCAAACTCAATTTTTTTAGATTCCTGACTCAAATACATATCAACGCTACAAATTTCATCAAAAAATAATGTCAAATGAGGGAGATATGAATTTTCAAAGATGAGAACCAAATTCTGCCAACAAACTGGTTTCGTGAAGGAACGAGTCCAAATTATGTTCCGAAGCATCTAACCCGACATCCAAGTTTTTATTTCAGTAATTTAGCTCCTCTAAGTCAAATCTTGAAGATTTCATGCAAGGCTATTTCTCCTTTTTTTAGGAAAATAGTTATTGATGTACTTAAATGTAAACTGTCAACTTAAGAGAGGACTATTTTGTAAAATAGAGACTAGGGTTTCTTAGCATATAAAAAGAAAAAGAGAACGGAAAGAGCATCGAGAGGAGCAACCAACCAAGAGAGAAAAAACACCCCTTCTCCTCCACTAACCCGAAATCATGTTTTCTTCTTTCTTTTTGATTAATTGTTCAACAAACATGCAAGGCTAAACTCTTTTTCTTGGTTGCATGGACACGAAAACCTTTGGATTTCAAGAACCGTGAGATTTATTTATACCTTTTCTTTTCAGTTTATATAATAAATATGTTTGTTCTCCTATGCTTATTTTTCCTATGATTGTTTATTTTAATTGCTAGAGCGGACTCTAAGTTATTATTGTAAACAATCTATTGATAAGTTTGATATCAAAACCGGAGTTGTGGTTTATGAACTTGTGAAGCAACGAGTAGTGATTCGATAACTACCCTAAGAAAAGCAGCCTCTTAAGGGCCTACAGAAACTCTTGTAAAAATTTAAGGGCGATCCAACGGTCAGATCAGAAGTTATGGCCCCTTTGAGCCGTTACTCAAGTTTGGATGCTAGACCTCCTCGTCAACAAGTAGGGATTCGATAACTACCCCAAGAAAAATAGTCTCTTAAAACTCCTGTAAACAATTAAGCATAATTTAACAGTCGGATCAAAACTTATGGCCCTTATGAGCTGTTTTCTTGTCGGTCCCGACCCGACCTGAATTTGGAAACTCTTGTAAAAATTTAAGAGTGATCCAACGAGTAGCGAATGTATAGCTGTTTTGAGGCATTACTCATTTTGGCCCAACTAGGCCTTGGCACCGAGTAGCGAATACATAGCTACTTCAAGGAAAATAGCCTCCCGAAACTTGTGTAAAAATTTGAGGCGATCCAACGGCCGGATTAAAATTTTTGGCCCTTTTGAGTCGTTACTTTTGTCTTGCCGACCACACTTCCCCGTCACTAAGTAGCGATTCCTTCGCTACTCTAAGTATAACGGTGTCCAGAAATTCCTGTAAAAATATGAGGTCGAATCAAAAGTTATGTTCCTTTTGAGCCGTTACTCTGGTCTAGCCGACTAGACCTCCTCGTCATAGGGTAGCAATTCCTTCGCTACTCCAAGGAAAACGGACTCTAGAAACTCCTGTAAAAATTTGAGAGCGATCCAATGACTGGATAAAATGTTATGGCCCTTTTGAGTCGTTACTCTCGTTTGGCCTAACAAGACCTCCTCGTCACCGAGTAGCTATTGCATAGCTATTCCAAGGAAAAGGCCTTTCGAAACTCGTGTAAGACTTTGAGGGCAATCCAACGGTCCGATGAAAAGTTATGGCCTTTTTGAGCTGTTACTCAAGTCTAACCGACAAGACTTCCTCGTCACCAAGTAGCGATTCCATAGCTACTACATAAAAATGGCCTCTAGAAACTCCTATAAAATGTTTTGCGCGATCCAATTGTCGGATCAAAAAGTTATGGCCCTTTTAAGTCGTTACTCTAGTCTAGCCCAACCATACCTCCTGGTCACCGAGTAGCAATTCCATAACTACTCCATAGAAAATGGCTTCCAAAAACTTTTGTAAAAATGTGAGGGCGATCCAATGGTCGAATAAGAAGTTATGGCCCCTTTGAGCCGTTATTTAAGTTTGGACGCCAGACCTCCTCGTCATTAAGTAGCGATTCGATAGCTACCACAAGGAAAACGACCTCTTAAAACTCCTGTAAAAATTTGAGCTCAATCTAACGATCGGATCAAAAGTTATGAGCCTTTTGAGCCGTTTCTGGTTTGGCCCGACTAGACTTCCTCGTGACCGAGTAGCAATTCCATAATTACCCCAAGGAAAACAGCCTCTAAAACCCCTGTAAAAATTTTAGCACGATCCAAAAGTTATGGTCGTTTTGAGCCATTACTCAAGTCTGGCCGACAAGGCTTCCTCGTCACCGAGTAGTGATTCCATAGCTACTCCAAGGAAAACAGCTTCCGAAAACTACTGTAAAATATTTTTCGCGATACAATAGTCGGATAAAAGTTGTGGCCCTTTTGAGCCGATACTCTAGTATGGTCCGATGAGACCTCCTCGTCGCCAAACAACGATTTTATAGCTACTACAAGGAAAACGGCTTTCAAAAACTCCTGTAAAAATTTGAGGTCGATTCAACGGTCAGATCAAAAGTTATTTTCTTTTCGAGCCGTTACTCTAGTCTGATCGACATAACCTCCTCGTCATTGAGTAGCGATTCCATAACAACTTCAAGTAAAACAACCTCCGAAAACTCTTGAAAATTTTGAGGTTCATCCAACGGTTGGATCAAAAGTTATGTCCCTTTTGAGCTGTTACTCTAGTCTGGCCCGACAAGACCTCCTCGTCACCAAGTAGCGATTCTATATCTAATATACGGAAAACAGCTTCAGGAAACTCCTATGAACATTTGATCGCGATCCAACGGTCGGATCAAAATGTTATGGCCCTTTTGAGCCGTTACTCTAGTCTAGCCCAACCATACCTCCTAGTCACCAAGAAGCGATTCCATAATTACTCCAAGGAAAATGGTCTCTGGAAAGTCCTGTAAAAATTTGAGGGTGATCCAACAGATGGATTAGAAGTTGTGGCCCCTTTGAACCATTACTCATGTTTGACGGACAAGACCTCCTCGTCACCACGCAACGATTCCATAGCTACCCCAAAGAAAACAACATCTGGAAACTCTTGTAAAAATTTAAGCGTGATCCAACGGTCGGATCAAAAGTTATGGTCCTTTTGAGCCATTATTCTGGACTTGCCCGACAAGACCTCCTCCTTACCGAGTAGCGATTCCATAGCACTCCAAGTAAAACAGCCCCCGAAAACTCTTGTAAAAATTTAAGGTTGATCCAACAGTCGGATCAAAAGTTATGTCCCATTTGACTGTTACTCTAGTCTGGCCGACCAAACCTCCTCCTCACGAAGTAGCGATTCCATAGTTACTCTAAGGTAAACGTACACCGAAAACTCCTGTAAAAATTTTAGAGTGATCCAACGGTCGGATAAAAAGTAATAGCTTTTTTGAGCCGTTACTTAGTTTGTCTCGACTAGACCTCTTCGGTACTGAGTAACGATTGCATAGCTACTCCAAGGAAAACAACCTTCTGAAACTCGTGTAAAAATTTAAGGGCGATCCAACGGTCAGATCATAAGTTATGGCCCTTTTGAGTTGTTACTCAAGTCCGGCAGACCAGACATCCTCGTCATCGAGTTATGATTGCATGGTTACACCAAGGAAAACAGCCTTCAGAAACTCGTGTAAAACTTTGATCACCATCCAACGGTCGGATCAAAAGTTATGTCTGGCCGACCAGACCTCCTCGTCATCGAGTAGCGATTCCATAGCTACCCTAATGAGAACGGCCTCTGGAAACTCCTGTAAAAATTTAAGCATGATCCAATAGTCGGACCAAAAGTTATGGCCCTTTTGAGTCATTTTTCTGATCTGACCCAACCAGACCTATTCGGCACCTATTTGTGATTCTATAGCTACTCCAAGGAAATCATCCTCCGGATACTCCTGTAAAATGTACTGCGCGATCCAACAGTCGGATCAAAAGTTATGGCCCTTTTGAGTCGTTATTCTGGTTTGGCCAGACCAGGCCTCCTCCTTATTGAGTAGTGATTCAATCCCTAAACCAAGGAAAACGACCATCTGAAACTCTTTAAATTTGTGCATTATCCATCATTCGAATCAAAAGTTTATGAGTTGTTACTCAAGTCTGGCTAACCAGACCTACTCGTCACTGAGTAGCGATTCCATAGCTACCCCAATGATAATGGCCTCGGGAAACTCCTGTAAAAATTTGAGCACGATCCAATGGTCGAATCAAAAGTTATGGTTCTTTTAAGCTGTTATTCTAGCTTGGCACGATTAGACTACATCATCACAGAGTAGCGATTCCATAACTACTCCTAAGAAAACAACCTTAAGAAACTCATGTAAAAATTTGATTGCAATCCAATGGTCGAATCAAAAGTTATAGCCTTTTTAAACCATTATTTTGGTTTGACCCAACGAGACCTTCTTGTCACTAAGTAGCGATTTCGTAGCTACTCCAAGTAAAACGGGCTCCGAAAACTCCTGTAAAACTTTTTGCACGATACAACTATCAGATAAAAAGTTATGGCCCTTTTGAGGCGTTACTCTAGTGTGGGCCGACTAGACCTCCTTTCTCCAAGCAGAGATACCATAGCTAATCCAAGGAAAACAGCCTCTAGAAACTCATGTAAAAATTTTAGGTTGATCCATCAGTCGGAGCAAAAGTTACATCCCCTTTGAGCCATTACTCTGGTTTGCCCGACCAGACCTCCTCGTCATTGAGTCCTAATTCCATTGCTAGCCTTAGAAAAACAACCATCGTAAACTCCTGTAAAAATATGAGCGCGATCGAACGGTCGGATAAAAACGTTATGGCCATTTTGAGTCGTTACTCTAGTGTGGCCCAACCATACCTCCTAGTCATCGAGTAGCGATTCCGTAACTACTCTAAGTAAAACGGCCTCCGGAAGCTCCTGTAAAAATTTGAGGTTGATCCAATGGACGGATCAAAAGTTATGTCCCCTTTGAGCCGATACTCTAGTTTGGCCGACTAGTCCTTCTCGTCACCGAGCAGCGATTCCATAGCTACTAGAGGGAAAACAGACTCTGGAAACTCCTGTAAAAATTTAAGAGTGATCCAATGGTCGGATAAAAAGTTATGGCCCTTTTGAGCCATTACTCAGTTTGGCCCGACTAGACCTCCTCGTCACTGAGTAGCGATTGCATAGCTACTCCAAGGAAAACAGCCTCCAAAAACTCTTGTAAAAACATTTGCGCGATCCAACGGATGGATCAAAAGTTTATAAGCTGTTACTCAAGCATGGCTGACCAGGCCTACTCGTCATCGAGTAGCAATTCCATACCTACTCCAAGGAAAACAGCCTGTGGAAACTCCTGTAAACATTTTTGCACAACTCAATGGTCAGATCAAAAGTTATGGTCTTTATGAGCCATTACTCTAGTTTGCCTTGACTATTCCTCCTTATCTCCGAGTAGCGATTGCATAGATACGCCAAGGATAATAGCCTCCGAAAACTCATGTAAAACTTTGAGCGCGATCCAATGGTCGAATAAAAAGTCATGGCCTTTTTTAGCAGATACTCAAGTTTGGCCGACCAACTATCCTCTATCATCAAATAGTGATTGTATAGCTACATCAAGAAAAACGGCCTTCAGAAACTTGTGTAAATATTTAAGTGCGATCCAACTGTCGGATCAAAAGTTATGGCGTTTTTGAGCCAATACTCAAGTCTGGCCGACCAGACCTCCTTATCATCGAGTAGCGATTCCATAGCTACCACAAGGAAAATTACCTCTGGAAACTCCTGCAAAATATTTAGTGTGATCCAACAGTCGGACCAATTGTTATGGCCCTTTTGAGCCGTTATACTAGTGTGGCCCGAACAAACCTACTCGGCACCGATTTGTGATTCCATAGCTACTCCAAAGCAATCGGCCTCCAGAAACCCCCGTAAAAATTTTTTAGCAATCCAACGGTCGAATCAAAGTTATTGCCCTTTTGGGCCATTATTCTAGCTTGGCCCGATCATACCCCATCGTCACTAAGAAGCAATTTCATAGCTACTCCAAAGAAAACGGCCTCAAGAAACTCCTGTAAAAAATTGGTCGCGATCCAACGGTCGGATCAAAAGTTATAGCTCTTTTGAGTCGTTATTATGGTATGACTCGACGAGACCTCATTGTCACCGAGTAGCGATTCCATAACCACTAAAAGTAAAATGGCCTTAGAAAACTCTTGTAAAACGTTTTACGCGATACAACGGTCGGATAAAAAGTTATGACCCTTTTGAGGCGTTACTCTAGTGTGGACCGATTAGACCTCCTTGTCTACGAGCAACGATACCATAGCTACTCCAAGGAAAACGGCCTTCGAAAACTCCTGTAAAAATTTTAGGTTGATCCATCGATCGCATCAAAAGTTATGTCCCCTTTGAACCATTACTCTAGTTTGCCTGACCAGACATGCTCGTCATCAAGCAGCAATTCCATTGCTAGTCCAAGGAAAACAGCCTCTGTAAACTCCTGTAAAAATATGAGAGCGATCGAACGGTCGGATAAAAAACTTATGGCCCTTTTGAGCTGTTACTCTACTTTGGCCCAACCATACCTCCTGGTTACTAAGTAGTGATTGTATAGCTACACTAAGGAAAACGACCTTTGGAAATTCGTGTAAAAATTTGAGTGCAATCCAACAGTAGAAGCAAAAGTTATGGCCCTTTAGAGCTATTACTCATGACTGTGTAAACACCCAAAAAAAGAGAGAACTACAGCCAAAATGACTCCACCATCGCTGCTGATTTCTGAATCGGTAGTGGCACAATTGGCTACCGATTTTTGAATCGGCAGCGGAAAGAGTTTTTTAGCTGTCGATTTCTAAATCGACACTGACGCAATTTTTTGCTGCCGATTTTTGAATCTGCAGCGGCACAGTTGGCTGTCGATTTCTGAATCGACAGCGACAGTGTAGGACCTAACAAAAATTAGAGTTGGACCAGCCTATCCTAGGGGTGAATGAGAATAGAAACCAACCCAAGATGCTAAAAGGGGGGGGTAAGGACAACCTTAGTCCCAAACACCCCAGCACATTTTGGGGGCTATAAATACAAGGAGAGAGAAAGGGTGACTCCCCACTCTTCCCAAAAACGAGCTGCATGCTCTTGCTCCCCTTCCCTCTTCCCAAAATGAGTTGCATGCTCTTGTTCTTTCCTCCTTCCAAAAAAGAGCTCAACAACTCTACTGCATGTGCCTTAAGTGTGTGAGAGAGAAGGGAGAGCTTGACATAAGGTTGGACAACTGGAAACATGAAGGGAGTAGAGGCCTAAAATCGATGGGAAACTGACAGGAGGAGGAGAAACCGAAAGAGAGGAAGAGGAAGAAGAAAATTAGGAGCAGAAGGGGAGAAATGTTGTCAAACCCGTCCCAAAAATACTAAATCCATGAGGTATGAACCATGTCCTTCTCCACCTGTTCTTAAGGCCTTGAAACCGAAAGGAAGAAGAAAACTATGGATGCATGGCCTAGGAATTTTACTCTAATTGTTAAGGAAAGAACTAAGCAAAATGGAGGGATTAAAAAACAGGGCTGAATGGGGGACCTAATTCCAGAATATTTAACAAAAGAAATATTTCAAATTTGAATGCACAAACTTGGAAAGTTGGCCGACCTTGGTGAGGGCTGGATAAAATAGGGTTCGAAGGAATAAAATGCACAGATGACAACCTTGTTAGAGATGTTAGATCATGTGAAACCGAAACAGAATTATACTTGTGTTAATGGTGTGATTCAACATGTTTGGTTGATGTAGTTATATGAAAATATGTTGATAATAAATCTTGAAGAAACATGCTGCAGCTGAAACAGAAATTTCCCCTTGATAATGCATTGATTTTGTTGTGTGATGAATGGATTTGTATAACTTGAGCTAGTAGTTAGAAGAACCTAAATCAAATATGCATGTTGAGATTTTATGGTGCACTGTTCATGTAACAAATTTCCCCTTCGGATGCCATTAGTCGAAGCTAATCAATCGTTTGTCTCGATCATCCTTTCAGATGCCATTAGAAGAAGCTAATCAACCATTTGTCCCGGTCATCCCTTCAGATGCCATTAGCGTCATCCATTCGGATGCCATTAGTCAAAGCTAATCAATCGTTTGTCCCGGTCATCCATTCGGATGCCATTAGCCGAAGCTAATCAACCATTTGTCAACATTTAAGCATTTGACAATCTGATATCTGAATTAACACAATAAGATAACATTCATGATAAAGTATTTCATTATTCAACGTTATTAAAAAGGAAGGTGAAAGTCACCTACCTGTAGTAGAAGCTCTACTCGTGCTCTCATGTTGCTGTTATTGCACCACATCGGTGGTCCCTCCTGCAGTCATAGGTTCATCTCATAAATTTTCCTCATTCAAGGATATGTTATATAATAATCATATCAACAGTTAATAGATCTTTCTTTCAATCATTTCTTTCTTTATATTTTATGTTTTTCTCATTACACCCATTAATGTTGTCATCCTTTATCCAACCATAGTTATCATTCCTTTCTTTATATTTGAACTATTACTGTCTAGACATTGGACTGTTATTGTCCAATCGTTACTGTCTTGACATTAAACTGTTACTGGCCGACCTCTCCTCAGATTTTTAACTATATCTAGAGTTATAGAACCCCATTTCAAGCAAGATTGGTCTCGTTGGAAAGCTAAGACATGAGGCTATAAGTTCTCTAAAGGAAAGAGAACCCAGTTCGATCTCTAAGACAGTCAAAATTGCTCATCAACAAATATTGGACTGTTACTGTCCAACTGTTATTGTCTTGATATCGAACTATTACTGTCCGAGCTCTCCTCAGATTTTTAATTATATCTAGAGTTATAAAACTCCATTTCAAGCGAGATTGGTCTTGTTGGAAAGCTAAGACATGAGGCTACAAGTTCTCTGAGGAAAAAGAACCTAGTTCTGCCTCTAAGATAGTCAAAATTGCTCATCAACTGATCACTCCTACTGCCTTATAGAGTCAGTGACCTAGTCTCGGTTTGTGACCCATAACTGGAGTTCTACAGCTCCAATTTGGGCAAGACCAACTTCCTTAGTTAGCTAGCATCCAAGACTACAATTACTATAAAGAAACATGATCCTAACTCCCTCATCATCCTACTCGAATTCTCTCTAAAAGTCAGGAGATGAATTTGTCCAGATTCACCAACCTTTCTATTTTACACATAACATTGACAATTTAACTTTTTCTCTTCTATCTCAACCCCTAGCCATATCACTTACCGTTTAAAAGTGTCAAAAATATCTATTTAAGAGCCCATTTATCTTATTTATTTCAATCTTCCCTCTTTGATGCATAATTGACTGAAAGCATGGCCTTAAGGAACCAAGAGTTCATTCATTCTTTTCATGCTAATTTCATTAAATTCACACAAAACCAATTTTGACAATAGTTTCAATCAACCATAAATAACAAACGAATAATATTCCAAACAATCCATACGGTAAAGTTAATGCATTATTATGAGTATAACATATCCAAATATCAACTTCATCAAATGGTGAAATTTCCAGAAATATGGGTTTAACCAAACTGACCTCAAACTTGCAGACCTACTGTGTGAGAAGCACAACTTCTATACCGAGGGTTTGTTTTTGATCTCCACCGTTCAGAATCTAGATAGCATCAGGAAGAACAACATATCCAAATTATAGCCCGATCCGATGGTGGCTGAAGGAGAAAACAGTCGGCAACAAAGACTGTCTAGAAGTTTATTTTCCCAGAAATTTTCCTCCTGCAATATCTCTCAAACGGGGACTGATATAGAAGATCCTTCCGGTGAAACTGTACACGACATGGAGGAGAACAACATATCTAAATATAGTTTGTTCTAATCCAACGGTGGAAGGTGGAGTTATAGCTGTCGGATTTTCTGCCATCAATATGTCTTCTCTCCAACCTCTCTCTCAACTCTATCTTGCTCTTGCAAGTCACTCCAAGAAAAAAATAGAATGATATTTATAGTGCTATTGTAAACACCCAAGAGAAAATATATGTATATATATATATATATGAAATGATGACGCAGTTTTCGCTGCCGATTTCATGATCGGATGAAATCGGCAGCGATGCAGTTTTCGCTGCCGATTTCTGCATCGGCGGCGAAGCAGTTTTCGCTGCTGATTTCATGATCGGCGGCGACGCAGTTTTCGCTGCCGATTTCATGATCGGCGGCGACGCAGTTTTCGCTGCCGATGAATTAGCATTCGCTGCCGAAACTGAGTTGTCTGCAGCGAATTTGTGATTCGCTGCAGAAACTGAGTCTTCTGCAACGAAATAGCATTCGCTGCCGAGTTGTGTGTTGTGCAGCGAAACTGTGATTCGCTGCCGAAACTGTGTCGGCTGCAGCGAATTAACATTCGCTGCCGAATTGTGTGTTTTGCAGCAAATTGTGATTCGCTGCCGAAACTGTGTCGTCTGCAGCGCATTAACAATTCGCTGCCGAGTGGCGTGTTCTACAGCGAACTTGCGATTCGCTGCCGAAGTTGAGTTGGCTGCAGCGAAATTGTGATTCGCTGCCGAATATGTGGCGCCAGCAGCGAAACAGTTCTCGCTGCCGAACTGGCTGCCTGCAGCGAAACAGTTTTCGCTGCCGAACTGGCTGCCTGCAGCGAAACAGTTTTCGCTGCCGAATTGGGCAGCCTACAGCGAACCAGTTCTCAC
>Ga0307513_10009169_pt1 | contig 12531 bp, 17 predicted proteins | sample 15_EM_MG_FD_202174 | JGI IMG/M metagenome (GOLD analysis project Ga0307513, IMG submission 202174) | Populus trichocarpa ectomycorrhiza microbial communities from riparian zone in the Pacific Northwest, United States - 15_EM | ecosystem: Host-associated > Plants > Roots > Unclassified | place... | reverse complement strand
TGAAAAGGCCTTGTTGACAGCCACCCCCGATTATGTGAGTCGGGAGCTCGACCTCGCGTGCCCGCTCCATAAGATTTACCCGTATTCCCTTCGAACAGGCCTATGGTGCTCGCGGGTTCCCACCGGTTATCCCCCCTAACGCCACCCTCAAGTTTGAAGTCGAGCTGCTCAAGATCAACTGAGCCTCGCAGTTAGTCGGTGACGTGGGTGTATTGTGTACTATGCGTGCCAGTTTATTCGCACGCGGCATGGATTGAGTTTTGTCTGTATTGCACTCTTGTATTGTATGTGATTCCACGATCTTCACACACGCAAACAACCTTGGTCACGCTCGAACCCCGTTTCGTGCGGTGAGTGTGGATTGCCTAAGATTTAATGATCCTCCATCGAGAAGTCGGCGTCGATTCTACTGAGGAGACAGTGAGGTCAAAGGTTTGCCGAACGGGGTCGGAGATCATCGAAAGATAACCCGGGACGGATGCGGATGTCAAGTCGAAGGTCCCCAGATGTGGGAAAGTGATCAAAGTCAAATAACGCCAACCTCGAGGCAATCTCATCAAGGTAAAGCGGCCCATCTATCTGGGGCGCCAGTGGCGGTCGAGGCTTTGGTAGACCGGATTTCACTCTAATCTGCATGCGCTGATCCTGATCTCCAGACTCTCGATAAAAGGACTGAATAACCACCCATATCCGGGACTGCTGAATTGCGCGGGTGAGGCGGTAAAGTTGAGGGCAACGCCGTGGTAACATTTCACTCCCATGCGGGTTAACTCTTCGGCGAGGCACCGACTCGTGAAACAAACGTGGCAGGTTATCTGATTCGGATGGCGAAGGTACCCTGCAATCAGAACCCGGTGGTCAAGCGCAAAAAAACGGGGGATATATCAGAACACGAGTACGAGTTCTGGTCATCGACAGTCTCCGCACATGGTCGCCTAAAGATCTCGTCAGGATAGGCAGATTCTTTGTCCCACAGAATTTTGATCTCGCCTCGAGATTTTTCTCCACGATTATCCTTTCTTTCCTCCTTTTCTTTTCTTTTTTTCTTTTTTTCTTTCTCCGGTACATGATGTATGGGCGGAGGCGGATGTTGGTAGATCGCCGTCCGACCTAAAAGCCCGCTCTCGTACGGGCAACTCCGTGGCCGACGGCAAATGCCGGATGTGCCGGCCGACGGTGAGCTCTGGAGATGTAGCCCTCAGGATGGTCGACTGCATCCGTCTGTCCCGGCATCCATCTCCCATATCTTTGTTTTTTTTTCTCGTCAGTGTTCCACCCTTCGTCACATCGCGCCCTCTGTCACTCAATGTCCGCATCTGATACGCTAGGATCTTACCCAAAAAACCCAACCGCATCCGCTGGCTCGTTAGACATCCGGCGGTCACTTCTTGCCCGTTCAGCCACTCTGGATTTACGACTCTCCTAACCCCACCCCTCGTCCTAGAGGAGCCATGGCGTCAACTAGTAGACCAGAGCCCATGAACGCCTCCCCAAACCATCCAAAGGTCAAGGTCTCATGCATATTATCCGACCCTCTCTACGTTGCAGGAGGCTTTGTTGCGGGAAAAATGGAAGTCGAGTGTAGGACCGACAAGGGGCTCGGCCTTGGCGTCATAATGGTCGAACTCTTTGCTATTGAAGGTCTGTTTCATTGCCAACTCCCCACATCTCTATTCCCTTGCGCTGATCTTGCACCTTCCCAAATTCGTCAACTCTGTCTTGGTCCCCCCGTCAGAATTAACCTCGAGGGATCACTCCGCGACCTCCACGTTCTATCACACTCGAAGGATGTTTCAGGGTCCAGGACTTCCACCATCGAATTCCGTTCATGCACATCCCCCAGCAGGAGCTCCTCCACTCTCCACAGACTACTACTACGCCAGAAAGGGAATGACGACATTCCTGTTTAGATTCCCACTGCCCCCATCCTGCCCTTCCTCGATCAATTTCGGTTCAGGCCTCGCCACGATCAGATATGAAGTCCGCGCCACTGTAGGGGTTGCACACAAGGGAGAGAACAGGCTGGTATTCGACAAGAAGGGCGTAGACGTTGTTGAGGCATTTGAACCTGACTTTTCCCGGGTCGATCCCGAAGCTGTGGTTGTCGGGGAGAGTGGGAAGATCTGGCTTCAAGCAAAATTACTTGGTGGAGTTGTGGTTGCCGGCCAACCTGCTTGCGTGGAACTCACCGTCAAGAACCATTCCTTGAAAAAGGTGGGCACGTTTATTGTCGGCAACTCTGCATTTGGATTGACCCCTGGTGCTAGAACGCAAGCCTTAATCTTTCGCTGTCGCGACACCTACACTTCCCCAACGTTCCTCCGTCACAGAAGGCGCCATTTCAGATATCAGACACCCTTATCACCGTCCCGTTTAAGGGCCCCGACTACGTCATCCATCCCGGCACTGAGGGTGTGGCAAACCTTGTGATCGACGTCCCAAAGAATTCGAGAGGTGTAAAGGGCGGTCAGCGGCCTGGAAACGAGGATTCCACGAAGCAACTAGCACCACTGTTTGGAGTCAAGTGCATTGTCACCGTCGTGATGTCCATGGGGCTTGGAAGGTTGGTGTTTCCTTCAACGTAGGAGTGTTCTCCCTTCTCATTTTGGCACTCTAGCAAGGACCTGGTGGTCGAGTTCCCCGTCCCGGTCCTTCACCATAAGGCCCTACCCACGTTGCCCCAGGAACTAGAACCATCTCAGCCCCCTGTACAGTCTCACCTGGTGTACGACCAGCCGTATCTGCCGGTCGCACCAATACCGGTGATGTACACCGGACGCCCAATATCACCGTACGATCACATTCCCCCGCAGCCCATCATGTCCCCTCATCCAGGTCTTCCCTATGTGGATCACGGTTGCACGTGGCTTCCATATGGTGTTGCCCCACATCAAATGCCCTACTACCCCCAACCGCACCCTACACAACAGTATTACTACCTGCCGCCGCAGTCTGGTTTGGTCCCTCTTTATACAGGGAACGGAATGCTTCCTGTCAGGCCTTCTAGCACGGAACCCGCTCCATCCCAGCCCCTTTACTCATTCCATGAAGTGCCCCCACACGTAGAACCGCCTCAGCAACTGCTACATTTCCCCCTGACTACAGAACCACAACATCAGCATGCTGTCGGAAACGCGGAAATGGAGGAAGGAAAGGGTGAACGTGCGGAGAGGGTGTCTCGTCAGTTGCGAATGTCGATGAGAGCACGATCGTCATCCCCTTCCCACCACAGGTTCCCGACCCATCCTCCCCCCGCCCAAGTTCAAACATTGTTTGGGTCTCCACCACAGGATCAACTAAGTTCCCCGACCAGTCTTTCGATCAAGGGAAAGCCTTCTGTTCACCTTACACTACAAAACCTCCCGCCACCGTTAATTCAACAACACACGGGTGGAAGTGGAGAGTTGCACTCACCCAGACCGGTTCTCTCCCCCAAAGCTTCCTTCACGGTGGACCCTTTCACGAACGAGATTAGGGGCATGACTAAGGATGAGAGAGTCGAGAATCTCGAGAAGATGGCCGAGGAAGCTGTCAGGGAGAACGGCGATATGTCTGGATCGGGTGGGCTGAACGCTGGCTCGGCGGCTGGTGTTTCCCCGAAGAACCAACCCCCAGAGATCGATAAGACGCTGCCTCTACCTCCTCCTCCCCCTCCTGCGGAGGAGCCTACTAGGCTTGATAGGTTATTCCCTCCCGCCTCTCTCGTTCCAGAAGAAGAGGAGATCACACCAAAGACCCCCACTTTGACTGCGGTTACGCCGTTCAGGCTTGGGAGGTCTATGTATCGTCACTTAAACGCACCCGATTTAGGTCGTGGCGGAGGCATAAGCTCGGGTCTGAGCGGTCTGGACGCACTGGAGGCTCGTCTGATCGCCGAGGTTGGGACCAGGAAAATCGAGAAGGACGACGCGAAGCCGGATGTCCGATCGGTGTTGACTGTACCGATCGATATTCCAAATACCCGTGGCCGAACAACGAGTGAGGGTGACGGCCACGCGAGAAGCGCAGGAGAGAAGAATGCCAGTGTAGGTACACATGGGATCTCGGAGGATGTCAACGATTCCGCGATCTCTAGTCTCACCTTGGCCGGGGAAGGTAAATCACCGGTGGCCAATGCGTTGCGATACGAAGGGGCTGGTAGAGACGCACCCAAGACATTGAGAACGGGAAGGAGCCCGAGCCGTGGTCAACTCGATCCCCTCACGGATGACACCGTTGAGAAGATTCAAACCCCCCGAGACAGGAATAGGGAAAGGAAATCGAGCACGGGGAAGAAGTCTACTGGGTCCGGGTACAAAGATGGAGGGAAGAGCGAAGGAAGGAAGATGAGGAAGGCCGCGGTCGGTCGGGTGGCTGATTGGTTGGGAAAGATCGATCCGGATGTTCCTCCACCTCAAGTCGATACTCCTCCTCCAACTAGCCCGCTCGCCGGTACCGAATCTCTGTACCCGCTGGACACAACATTCAGCCCAGTCTTTACTCAAAGTCACCCTGGCTCACCCGAAACCCAGAGCGAGGCAGCTCTACCGGAGGTTGAGCCCTCTAAGACACCTGTTTCAAACCGTACCCCCGAGTTGGAGAGGGAAGGGGTGAAGAATGAAGCAGATCTCGCTTGCCCGAACCCCCGTTCCTCAGGTTTCATGCCCATTTACTCCATCAAAGCGAGGGGATCGCCGAGCCCCGACAAAGACGATGCTGCCTCAACACCAAAACCTCTCCCAGTCAAGTTACCTTGGATGCAGAAACTCGAAGTGGCCAAGTCTACTCCCGCTAACTTGAACTACCTCCCCAAGTTCGGGAAGAAGATCATCCCTCCGGATCTAGCCGCCAAGTATGACATTCGGTCTGCGAGGGGTGGAAGAGGCGGTCAAGTTACTGCTATCGCGGCGATTTGGGGAGCGGCTGAAAAACAGAAAAGTTCTACGGATCTTCCAGCGCCAAAACCTTGGGCAAAGTCCAACACCCCCGGAAACCACATCATCACTCCCAGACCAGGCAAGCCAAGCGTTGCGTCGAAACCAGCTGGTCTCAGTGTCACCAAACCCACTGCAACTGGCGCCGCCCTCAGGAAGATCGATGTGGGGAAAGTCAAACCGATGCAGGGCATTTCGAACCCACACGCGGGTGAAGAGGATGAGGAATCCCCGATCAAGGGGGCTAATCGTACCAGAGCGAGGATGATCAAGAGTAGTTCGGTCCCTGCTGTGGTATCCAGCTCGACGGCAGTCCCCATGATCTCTTCCACGGCATCCCTTGTCAAACCACCTGGGAGTTCACCTATCCGCGAGCGACCTGGCAAGATCAGTCGTGGACTCACCACGAGGATCCCAACCATTGAGGAAGACGTCGTTTCCGATTCTACCTCGGTTGGGGCTGGACTCACGGTGGGAGGGGAAGGAAAACCTCACGTCATAGGATCTCCAACCCAGACAGATCTTGCGTTTGGGCAAGCTAGATTACGAGACCTCATCAAGAAGTACCAAGGTTGAACACACAATCAAACCCTGCACGTATATCCTCTCACACACCTACAAGCATCGCAATCATACCCCCTCCGTTCATATTTCGCAAGTGACTTATTGCATCTCTTCCGTGCATTTTACCTGCTTTCAGTTCTTTGGTGTGTCCGTTGTCGTCATCACTCAGGTTCCGCAGATCCATCTTTCATCATCTTTGAATTTTTGCATGTATTTTTTCCCCATCTCTGTTCTCTCTGGTTGCATTGTATTGACGACCCCTCTTCCTCTCTGATTATGACTGACCTAACGAAACGCTCTACGATACTGACGATGTATTCTTACTACTCCACCTAATCTGTGTTATTTGCAAATCCAAGCGATGTGCTCGCCCTCTCGGAGGACCCGAAACTTCTAGGATCGGTTAGTTTGAGGTGCCGGAGACGTCAGCTTCTTATGCGAAAATCTGCCATTCGTTCGAGGCCGAACAGAAGGGAACCTCGGACAAGGACCCGGATACACGTAAAGTTGCCTGGTACCATGGTTCCAGGGGGAGTTGTGCATCCCGCCCCGAAGCTGGTTAGGCGGAGAATATACTCATGTCTGTCAGGGCGGTGTCGGACGTCCGGGTACCCCGCTCCCCATCAACGACAGCTGACAATGGAGCCGCCGACGCTAGTGGTTCCATGCGTGAGAGCACACGTCGCAAGCGCGACCAGATTCGCGACGACGGCTTTGAGCAGGTGACCGGTCGCGGGGTCTTGACAAGAGGGTGTATGCGACACGAGCCTCGTGAAACCGTCCTGGGTCTGCTGTCGCCACCGAGACCCAACACGGGAGGGTAGGTGGTGCTTGCTCAATGTCGTAGTGGATTCATAGTCGCCCCTTGCTCTGAACGTTTGTCAATGTTGGGGAAATGAAACGCCGCAGCTGACCCGAGTTGTGTCAACCTCCTTCTGCTCCGTTGCCATCGCCCGGATAGAAGACAAGTCGGGCGGTCACACACAAACGGCGACAAGCCTAGAATCCGCAGGGGGGGGTTACATAACCTTCGCAAGGGAAAATCTGCCTCCCCTGTGGTTTCTGATCAGTCCAATTTTTTTTTACGTCTGTCCAAGGGTCTCAGATGTTGGAGCGGCACTCGGCCTGAGAAAGTGATCACGCAACCTGGTCGGCTGTGGGCCGTCCCCGTCCCGAAGGAGGCACTGTACTTACCTCCGAGAAGCCGCCTGTCCGTGTGCAGCCACCCAGCCTCCACGCGTATTCGACGTGCCCCGCCGCACCTCGCCTGCGCCCTCCAATTCTCAACGTCGACATGGCTCCCAAATACTCCCATGTCAAGAAGCGTGGGTCGGCCCCTCCGGCCTCTACCTCATCATCGAAAAAACCAACAACGAAGCCAGACAACAAAAAACCGAGTCCACACACAGACAGAAGCATCTCTCAGGCGATGACAGCAGTCGCCCAACTCGAACGAGGCATCTCTCGAATCCTCCTGATCCGTTACGAGCAAGACATGGCCCGACTCTTTTCGACCCATTTGTATTGCGTCGCCCTGTGCCATCTACCGTCACTCGTCATGCGCTGTACCACTCTGGGAGGCCCGGGTTGGGTTGCTGCGAATGCTGACGGAGAAGAGATCAAGGAGTTCTTCCGGTCTGTAATCGCAATGGACCTCAGGGAAGCAGGAGAGCGTGTTGCAACCAAGAGCGTCCTCTGGTCTTATACTGCCCTCAGACAATTCGTGTGTTTTGATTTGCGTTTCCTTATCGCGTTCATGCATGCTAATTTTTAGGAGCGCACGCTCTAGGCTATGTCAAACGATGTGCCGATATGCCAGAAGAAGGGACTGCATTCCCTCCGACTACTACCCCATTTCACGGCGCTCAAGGCACACTTGGATTCCTTGGAAGCAATGCCGCCCACGTCGTTCGCCAAGCCCCCTCATCTCGGCCCCCTGACGGAAGGATACGCTGCTCTTGAAGATGCATGCAACCTGGCCTTTGGTGCACCGACGAAAGGGAAGGGTCCCTCGCGCGGCAATAAAGAGGACCAAGACGACCGGAGGGTTAAGATCAGACTTGGGTACGAAAGGCTTACCCAGACCCTGTGGAGGGTCGCTCGAGAGTTCGACGTCCGCGGCTATGGATCGATCTTGAGGGAGAAGTTGACCAACAAATGGTGCGACTGCGGCTGCTCCACCGACCACCTGAGTGAAGTGTGTGAGCGTACGGTTCGGGACGGTGAAGAAACTGCGGGATTGAGAGCTGGCAAGGGACGCGAATGGGATGGAAGAGGTAAAGCACACCATTTCTGCCTTGTCCGCCAAGCCAATCAAACCATATCCAGGCGTCGGTGTCTACGGTTGGGAGACCCACGAAGAAGAGGACGTCTGGGATGTTGAGCTGGACTTTGCAAACTTCGAACCCGAGTCCCGTGCGTCAGAAACGGACATGACGATCGGGGAGCTCATGGCCTGGAAATACCTTCAAGCCGAGCGAGAAAAGGAGTTGGTCAGTAAATTAATTTTCAAATTTTGTTTTCGACTTGGGGTGTTTATGGACCGAACCTCCATTAGGGCAATGCCTCATTCCGAACTGGTGATTACGACCTGGCCATTCAACACTATCGGCTAGCACATGAGATCGAACCTGAGCTTCCTCGCTACCAGCTCAACCTCGCGGCAGCATACATCAAATTAAGCGAGTGAGTCTATCGGCAATTCGGAGCGGACCTGAATGCTTAGACACCGGTTCGCCGGGCAGCTGGATGTCCACAGAGCAAGCTTGCAACGCGGCCCTCCTGCAACACAAGAGCAGCAAAGGGTACTGGAGGCGCGCAAAAGCACGAAAAATGCTTGGTAGAGTGGATGAAGCGATCAAAGGTTAGTCGAAAGCCCGTCCGTTTTTTGGGGTATGTGTTTTATGATCCCACAGATCTACGGGCTCTGATCCGATTACAACCCTACAATGCCGAGGCGATCTCCGAGTTGGCGGCTTTGTTGCCTCCTAATCCGTTGTCGGTCCAGCCAACGAAGAGTGCGATGGCGGGGTGTTCTTCATCAGCTGCGAAGGACGATCATCTCGACCTTCCCAAGCCAAGGCTCCCGAAGCCCCTTCCTTTCGAGACGACGGACGAAGACAGGCAGAAGCTGAAGATATCGAACTTGCCACTGACGGTCGATGTTCCGTCAAACTTTGAGTTTATGACGGCCGCTACTGCGGCTGCCGGCATGGGTGGCAAGCCTCCTCCGTCAGGCAGAAAGGGAAAACCCAAACGGAGTGGACCGCGCGGAGGTAACGACATGTCGATGGGTGGTGACATGAAGAAGAACGCCGGAAAGGGACAAACGATGTCATTCACGTACCCAAACTGGGAGAGGTATCTTGTCAAGAGGGTCACGGATTAGGCTCCGCTCCATGAAGACTAGCGTTGTTTTATAGTTTATGGCTTTGTCGAGCATGATTGCTACGCCGCTCCCGCTCTTCATAGTGCAGATGTATACATATCTTACTGGCAGGGGTTCCCTGCAGGCTCTCTTGCCGTGTGGATGTGCCATGGGCGGCCGGCTAGACCTTTTATTTTGGCTTTTACGTTCACGGAGGCGGGGTGGAGGCGCAAAGAGGCCGGAGGGCGGCCGAATGCAAGTGCGGCAGGGGATAGTGAAATCGCGGCTCGGTGAATTGTTGAGTAGGCGGGCGAGCCAGAAGAGAAGAGACGGCGAGCTCCTTCCCACCGGTCCTGGCGGGACACGTGAAGGAAGTCTAAGCGGGCTCAGCGTGCCTTGGTAACAGACCAGGCAGGATATTTCCAATGGAACATCCGATCTTACGACACATTGCTAAACCCCCATCCGCCATTTTCCAATTCGGCTTGTAGATGGATGCACTCGAGTCCATCGCCGTCACTGATTTTTATATATTTACGCCCACCGTCGCCAGGCTCTCCCCAAACCCCCTCTTATAACCTCTCTGACGATGTCCCCAAATAAGCCTCACAAATCCGCGGTTGCACTCGACTTCCTCGTCATCGGAGGTTCCTCTGCCGGCCTGTCCGCCGCATATGCCTTGCGACGCGTCGGACACCGAGTCCTAGTCCTCGAACAAAACCCAGATTTCTTTGACGTGAGCCGTTCTTCCCCACGTGTCCTCCCGTGCCCAGTTCTGACGTCTGAGTCTCAGGAGCGCCGGAGTGGCGGATACAGGATACCCCCCAACATGTCCAAGGTCTTCTATCACTGGGGTCTGGAGGACCGCGTCCGCAAACTCTGCCTCAAGTCCAACATGACACGCTTCACTCGCTGTAAGTCCTTGTATCTTTTTTTCAAATTTTTTTCATCATCCGAACACGGTTTGGGGGTTCAAACGCGTAACTCTGCCGTTTTGATCTTTTGCTTCCGGCTAAACGTTTTGCTGATCGATCACCCGTCTACCCCGGTTGCCCCCCCAAACAGTCGAATCTGGCGAGGATCTCGGTGGCCACGTCTGGGTCGAAGAACTCATGAGAGAAACCGGCGGCGACTTTTTGTTCGCGAGGGTGGGTACCCGTCCCGTCGCTTATCCTCCGAAACTTGTTGACACTCATCCCGGCGGTTCAGCTCGCGGATATCAGAAAATTCCTTTACCAACTCGGCCACGAGGCGGGAGCAAAATATAGGGCAAACGCCAAGGTCGTCTCCGTCGACATATTTGGCAAATCCGTCACCCTCGATTCTGGGGAGGTGCTCACGGCCGACGTCATTATTGGCGCCGACGGCCGAGACGGACTTTGTCGTGAGTTACTGCTCGAGTGCCAATCAGCGCCAAAGTCCACCTACACCGGGATGACCATGTACAAGTAAGTTTTCACTCAATTGAGACAATTGAGACAGAGTTCTGATGTGCTTACTTCTAGCGCTCTCGTTCCAGGACACAAGGTCCGGGCAGATCCCGAGTTGTCCAAATATCTGGGGAGTGTGGTAAGTCTATCGGATTCATTTGTGGCCCGGCCCGAGCCTTTGCTGATCGCGTTGCAGGCGCAGCATGTCTGGTTCGGCGATGGCTGCGCAGGAATGCTCTTCGAAGCAGTGAGTGAAATTAATCAATTACTTGGAAAGCGGGCGCTCCAATTGGCTCCACTCCGCAGGGAAGCAACAACGATATGGGTCTCCATCTCTACGTCCGTGACGAACAGGACCGGGGAGCGGACTGGAACTGCACCGCAGAGGAGATGCTCCAGTACGCAGCCGGCAGTGAACCTCAGCAAGTGTTAGCCCATAGCTTCCCCCGTTCTCTCTTTCCTAACTCACAGAATTTAGGCTTCGGAAATTCGCCCGTCTGGCGGTCAACGTCTCCCGGGTGCCGGTCTACGACGAGTCGGATCTGGAGGACTGGGTGCACGACGATGGTCCGCTGGTCCTCATCGGCGATGCCGCACACCCAATGCCGGTAAGGCCGACCTTCTCCTTTGTTCCTGTTCGGTTCGTATTTATTAATACGCTCATTAATTTAGCCTGGTTCTATCCAAGGCACATGTATGGCAATTGAAGACTCGGCCGTCCTTGCGAAGCTCTTTGGTCATCTCATCTCTGCGGATCAAGTCTCGAGCTTCCTGTATGCCTTTCCAGAACTCCGACAAGGACGTACAAAGTCGACCCGGGTCAACGAAATGGGCAATATCTACTTCATGGCGATGCCCGATGACGCCGGAGCCCTACAGCGAGACGAGCACTTCAAGGCCAGAAGGGACAAGAACCTTAGTCCCCTGGAAGACGAGTCGGGCGACGCATCGAGCGTTTGGGAGAGCATCAAGGAGACTTGGTGCTACGATGCGGAGGACGAGGCGGACGACTGGTGGGTTGGATGGGGTATGCTGAGGCTGAGGTCCCAGCAGACGGAGCTGGAATTTGGTATGGAGGTTCAGGTAAGAACCGTTGACTTGGCCTTGAAGAGGGATCACCCCAATTCACCCCCTTTCCAGAACACCCCACTGTCCTTACAGGTGACTGTCAGGTGATGAACTTTTCAGGGCATCTCCGTTATTCGGGTAATATATATGAGCCTTCACTATGTTTTTCTACGTCGACTTGCTATCCCCGCATACGATACCATTCCCTCTCCCTCACATGAACTGGAGATAGTTCATCACGTTCATTTACTTTGCATTCACATGTATCCTCGTATCCTCCTGCATTTACAATCGATCACGCGTTCTCTTGGGTCTAGCATGCCACTCACTCTTGGAAATTTGATCGCCCCGAAAGATTGGCTTGAGTCGACCCTCCATGATACCTTCCTCGCTGGAAAAGCAATTGACAGCCGCCCTCAAATCGCGCGAGGCTCGGCATATCCGACGGTCCCTTCCCCCATCGGCTGACGCTGCTTTGGTCGACTTCTCTTCGAACGACTATCTTTCCCTGGCAAAATCTCCCGAGCTGAGGACTCGCTTCCTCGAGAAGCTGGCCTCAGCTGAACGAGTCCTAGGATCTGGTGGCTCGCGCCTTCTGATCAATGGTTCCGCTCACGTCGATCTCGAGGATCGCCTACGAATCTTTTTCATGAGCCGCACCGGTGCCGCCCAACGGCAACTTGGGCCATCACCGTCTCCAACCCTAACTCTAGACGCGGTCCTCTTCAACTCCGGCTTCGACGCCAACGTCGGATTCTTCTCCTGTGTCCCCCAGTCTGGCGATTTCATCGTCTACGACGAGTACATCCACGCCTCGGTTCACGATGGGATGCGGATGTCCCGCGCAAGACCCGTCCCTTTCAAGCACAATTCCGTCAAGGATCTCGAAAAGAAATTGCTCGGCCTGAAAAACGAATACCCGGAACTAGTCGGTGGCAACCGTTCTGTATTTATCGCCGTCGAAAGCCTTTACAGCATGGACGGAACCGTAACGCCTCTGGAAGACATCATTCAACTTGCCGAGTCGGCCTTTCCCAAAGGCAACGGTTACGTCTCTGTCGATGAGGCCCACTCCACCGGCGTCTACGGACCTAACGGTCGCGGTCTCGTGAGCTTGCTCGGCCTCCAGGACCGGGTGTTTGCAAGACTGCATACCTTCGGAAAGGCCCTTGCGGGTACTGGAGGTGAG